>Ga0155449_1232_pt1 | contig 14722 bp, 13 predicted proteins | sample RifCSPhighO2_02_FD_111897 | JGI IMG/M metagenome (GOLD analysis project Ga0155449, IMG submission 111897) | Pseudomonadales bacterium RIFCSPHIGHO2_02_FULL_60_43 | reverse complement strand
ACTCGATGGCTATCGCGTGCTTGAACCCGCAGCCAGCAACGGCGAGGAGGCCCTGAGCCTGATCGACAGCCTGAGGCCGGATGTGGTGTTGCTGGATATCCGCATGCCGGGCCTGGATGGCTTGCAGGTGGCAGCAAGGCTATGTGAGCGCGAGGCGCCGCCAGCCGTGATTTTCTGCACTGCTCATGATGAATTTGCCCTGGAGGCCTTCCAGGTCAGCGCCGTGGGCTATCTCGTCAAACCAGTGCGCGCCGAAAGCCTCAGTGAGGCGCTGAAGAAAGCTGAGCGGCCCAACCGAGTGCAACTCGCCGCCCTGACCCGTCCTGCAGTAGACAGCGGTGGCGGCCCGCGCAGCCACATCAGTGCACGCACCCGCAAAGGCATCGAGCTGATTCCGCTGGATCAGGTGATCTACTTTATTGCCGACCACAAATACGTAACCCTGCGTCATGCAGGCGGCGAAGTGCTGCTAGATGAGCCGCTGAAAGCCTTGGAAGACGAGTTTGGTGATCGCTTTGTGCGCATCCACCGCAATGCGCTGGTTGCTCGTGAGCGTATCGAACGTCTGCAACGCACACCGCTTGGGCATTTCCAGCTGTTCCTCAAGGGCATGAACGAGGAAGCGCTGATTGTCAGCCGCCGGCACGTGGCCGGGGTGCGTAAGCTGATGCACAACCTTTAGCGTTCTGGCTGGATCTGCTGCGCGTCGGCGATCCTGCGTTTGAAACAGGCTCGGAATGCTCATTTACAACAGTAAACTCCGCTTCCTCGCCTGTTTCCGCCTTGTCTCACTCTAGCTCGCAAGATCCGATACTGGTTGCTAAGGCGCTTTAGCTGCCAGGGTCGCAGGCCTGATCCGGGCCAGCCTGTTATCATCCTCGGCAGTTCGTTTTCTGGAATTGCCCATGTCTCGCGAAATCCGCATTGCCACCCGTAAAAGTGCCCTGGCCCTGTGGCAGGCCGAACATGTCAAAGCCCGCTTGGAGCAGGCGCACCCTGGCCTCAAGGTCAGCCTGGTGCCCATGGTCAGCCGTGGCGACAAGCTGCTCGACGCGCCGCTGGCTAAGATTGGCGGTAAGGGATTGTTTGTCAAAGAGCTGGAAACCGCGATGCTGGAGAACCAGGCCGACATCGCCGTGCATTCGATGAAGGATGTGCCGATGGACTTCCCCGAAGGCCTGGGCCTGTACTGCATCTGCGAGCGGGAAGATCCGCGCGATGCCTTCGTTTCCAATACCTATGCCAGCCTCGATGCCTTGCCCGCAGGCAGTGTGGTCGGCACGTCCAGTCTGCGCCGTCAGGCCCAGCTGCTGGCGCGCCGCCCGGATCTGAAAATCCAGTTTCTGCGTGGCAACGTCAACACCCGTCTGGCCAAGCTGGATGCCGGTGAGTACGACGCCATTATCCTGGCCGCAGCCGGCCTTATTCGCCTGGGGTTCGAAGCGCGTATTCGCTCCTCGATCAGCGCTGAAGACAGCTTGCCAGCGGGTGGTCAAGGCGCGGTGGGCATCGAGTGCCGCACGGCCGACAGCGAGATCCATGCCCTGCTGGCGCCTCTGCATCACCGTGATACCGCACTGCGGGTGACCGCCGAGCGCGCACTGAACAAGCATCTGAACGGCGGCTGCCAAGTGCCAATCGCCTGCTACGCGGTGCTCGAGGGCGAGCAGCTGTGGTTGCGCGGCCTGGTCGGTCAGCCGGATGGCGGTTTGCTGCTGCGGGCGGAAAACCGTGCCCCGCTAGCGCAAGCCGAACAGCTGGGTGTGCAGGTGGCTGAAGCCCTGTTGGCCCAGGGTGCTGCGGCCATTCTGCAAGCTGTTTACGGCGAGGCCGCTGCCGAGTGACGGGTTGGCGTGTGCTGCTGACGCGACCGGCCCAGGAGTCGGCCGCGCTGGCGGCAACCTTGGCCGAGCAGGGCATCTACAGCAGCAGCTTGCCGTTGTTGGCCATTGAGGCGCTGAGCGAGAGTGCCGAGCAGCGCGCCACGCTTGCCGATCTGCAGCGCTATAGCGCGGTGATCGTGGTGAGCAAGCCGGCGGCGCGGCTGGCGCTTGATCTGTTGGATCGCTACCAAACGCCAGTGTCTGTCGAGCAGCCCTGGTTCAGCGTCGGTGCAGCCACTGCGCAAATTCTCCGCGAGCGAAGCCTGCAGGTGCACTATCCAGAGCAGGCCGATGACAGCGAGGCGCTGCTCGCTTTGCCGCAACTGCAGCAGGCGTTGACGGCGACCGCCAGTCCACGGGTGTTGATCCTGCGTGGCGAGGGTGGCCGAGAGTTACTGGCCGAGCGCTTGCGCGGCCAAGGCGTGCAGGTGGACTATCTGCCACTGTATCGCCGGGTGCTGCCGGATTACCCGCTGGCTGCGCTCGCCGAACGCATTCAGGCTGAACGCCTGAACGCGCTGGTGGTCAGCAGTGGGCAGGGCTTTGTGCATTTGCGCGAGCTGGCCGCTGAAGCTTGGGCTGAGCTGGCCCAGCTACCCTTGTTTGTACCCAGCCCGCGAGTGGCCGAAATGGCCCGTGCGGCAGGTGCACAATTTGTTGTGGACTGCCGCGGCGCGAGTGCCGCGGCGTTGCTGGCAGCCTTGCAGGCGCAACCTGCCCCGATCTCTGACGCAAAGGATGGATACGTGAGCGAAGCAACTACTCCGAAAGAGCAAGCCCCGCAGGATCACAATGTGAACCAACAGCCGTCCGAGCCTGTGCAGGCTGCGGCGAAACCCGTTACACCCGCAGCGGTTGCGGGCAAACCCGCTTCGCGTGGCAACGGCCTGGCACTGCTGGCTTTACTGGTTGCGGCGGCCGGTGCCGGTGCAGGCGGTTGGGGGCTTTGGCAGTTGCAGGCGCTGGACGCTCGCGAGCAACAACAGCAAGGCCAGTTGCAGGACGCGCGCAGTGAAGCGCAAAGCCTGGCGCAGACGGGTAAGCAATTAGAGGCTCGCCTCGATCAGCTGCCCAGTGTCGAGGAGCTGGAAACCCGTCGCCGCCTGTTGGTGCAGCTGCAGGGCGATCAGCAGCTGCTCAACCAGCGCTTGGAAACCGTGCTGGGTGCCAGCCGGCAGGATTGGCGCCTGGCCGAGGCCGAGCATCTGCTGCGCCTGGCCAGCCTGCGCCTGTCCGCGTTGCAGGACATCAACAGCGCCACCGCGCTGGTGCAGGCTGCCGATGAAATCCTCCACGAACAGGATGATCCCGCCGCATTTGCTGCTCGCGAGCAATTGGCCAAGAGCCTGCAAGCGCTGCGCTCGACCGTCAACCCAGACCGTACCGGGCTGTTTCTGCAACTGGGCGCTCTGCGCGATCAGGTGGCACAACTCAATGCCCTGACCCCGAGTTTCAGCGGTGAGGGCGGTGTGCTCAGCGAGCTGGCTGACGAAGGTGTCATGGAGCCGCAGTGGTGGCAGCGCGGCCTGCAGACCTTGTCGGAATACTTCCGTATCGATTTCAACGCCGACCGCAATATCCGCCCTGTGCTCGCCGGGCAGAGCCTGACCCAAGTGCGTCTGGCTCTCAGTCTGGCGCTGGAGCAGGCGCAGTGGGGCGCACTGCACGGTCAGACGGCGGTGTACCAGCAAGCCCTGCAGCAGGCGCGTGAGGTGCTGGACGCGCACTTCGATGTGGACAACCCCAACAGCCGCGCTCTGCGTGCGCGCATTGATGAATTAGCCCAGCGCCCGATTGCAGTGACGCCGCCGGACCTCAGCCAGACGCTGAATGCCGTGCAAGCCTATCTCCAGGCTAAGCAGGCCGCGCGCAGTCAACAGCAGGTCGAGGCTGAGCCCGCCGCTGCTGCCACCGATGATGTCGAGGCGCAATTGCAGGAGGCGCTGCAATGAAGCGCTTCTATTGGTTGCTGTTGATCCTGGCGCTGGTTGTTGGTGTCGCCAGCCTGGTGCTGTTCGGTCTGCCGCTGGCGGAGCACAAGGGCTATGTACTGATTGCTTTCCAGGGCTTTCGATATGAGTCCAGCCTGTGGGCATTTGTCGCTCTTGCGCTGGCGCTCTGGCTGCTGGTTTATCTGCTGCGATTGAGCGTGAGGTTGCTGGTGACATCGGGGGGCCTGCTCAACCCGTGGTCACGCTTGCACAAACGTCGTCGCGTGCGGCTGGCGTCTGAGCAGGGCTTTCTCGATCTTGCCGAAGGTCGCTGGGCACGTGCTTTGCGTCATCTTAAACAGGCGGCCAACGACTCGCCGCAACCGTTGAGCTACTACCTCGGCGCCGCGCAGGCTGCGCATCAGCTGGGGCATCACAGTGATAGCGATGACTTGTTGGAGCAGGCGCTCAATCGCCAGCCGCAGGCTGAGCTGGCGATTGCGCTGCAGCACGCCGAATTACAGCTGGCGCGCGGCCAGACGGCGGATGCGCTGGATACCCTGCAGGCCATGCGCTCGCGTCATCCGCACCATCACCTAGTCTTGCGTCAGCTGCAGCAGCTGTATCTGCAGGCGGGCGATTGGTCAGCGTTGCTCGGCCTGCTGCCAGAGTTGCGCAAGGAGAAAGCCCTGGGCAATGCCGAGTTGAGCGAGCTTGAGCGTCAGGCCTGGCGTGGCCGCTTGTTGCAAGCTTCGCAGACGGCTGATGGAGAGGCGCCTGGCGCACTGCTGGCGTTGCAGCACGCATGGCAGGCGATGCCAACCGCACAGCATCAGGAGCCCGAACTGCTGGCGATTTACGCCGAGCAACTGCGTTTGTTGGGTGCGGAAGCTGAGGCTGAAGCGCTGCTGCGCCCTTACTTGAAACAGCACTACGACACCGCTCTGGTGCGCCTGTACGGCTTGCTGCGAGGCAGCGACTTGGGCAAGCAGCTGCAAGCCGCCGAAGCTTGGCTGAAGCAACATCCGCAGGATGCCGGGCTTTTGCTGACGTTGGGGCGGTTGTGCCTGCACAGTCAATTATGGGGCAAGGCCAAGGATTATCTGGAAACCAGTCTGGCTTTTCAGCGTCACCCGGAAACATGTGCCGAGCTGGCTCGTCTATTGGCGCAACTGGGTGAGCTGGAGCGCAGCAACAGCCTGTATCAGGAAGGCCTGCGCTTGCTCGACGCACGTTTGTGCACGCCGGCCTTGTCCGTTGAAAACTGAATAACTGTTGCCCGAGGTGCTTATGCGAACGTTGTTGATGGGTTGTCTGATGGCGCTGTTGCTAGGGTGCGCCGGCCCGCAGGTAAGTGATTACGCCAATGAGCAGCCGCGCCTGGAGCTGAGCGATTACTTCAAGGGTGATATGCAGGCCTGGGGGATGTTCCAGAACCGCTCCGGCGAAGTGGTCAAACGTTTCCATGTAGCCATGACCGGCACCTGGGAGGGCGATGTAGGCGTGCTGGATGAGCGCTTTACCTACAGCGATGGCAGCACCGAGCGGCGCGTCTGGACCCTTAAAAAACAGGCTGACGGCAGCTGGCGTGGCACGGCAGACGATGTGGTTGGCGAGGCTATCGGTGAGGTGGCCGGCAACGCCTTGCACTGGCGCTACAAACTGCGGCTGAAGGTCGATGACTCAACCTATGTGGTTGATTTTGATGACTGGATGTTCCTGATGGATGGTCAGGTGATGCTCAACCGCGCACGGATGTCGAAGTGGGGGATCGATCTGGGTCAGGTCACCCTGAGTTTTTACAAGCCCGCCGTGGCGGGTAAAGCCGAATAGTCGCCGGTTAAACGCTTGTATGAAATTTTCTCCGGCGCTACCTTGAAGGCCCAGGCCGGCGGGAATAATCTGGCTCACAGATACCGCCGGAAAGTTGCCGTTTCACGGCTGTCTTCCCAGACCTTGCACGGACTGACAAAAAACTGTCTCGATGCGGGCGTACAACACTAATAGCAATAGGGAAGTAGAGGTCATCATGCTCGAGAGTTGTCAGAACGCCCAGGAACGTTGGGGTGGAGTTCACCTGCTGATCGACCGCTGGCTGCAAGAGCGCAAGGAATTGGTGAGTGCCTACGCGGCCATCAACAGTTCGCCGCAAGCTCCAAGCGCCAACGCAGAGCCGCTGCAGCACTTCTGCGAAATCCTGGTTGACTATGTGTCCGCTGGCCATTTCGAGGTGTACGAACAGTTGACCAGCGAAGCCAAGGCCTTTGGTGACCAGCGTGGCCTCGATTTGGCCAAGCAGATTTACCCGCGCATTGAGGTCATCACCGAAGTGGCGCTGGCGTTCAACGACCGTTGTGACAATGGCGATTGCCATGACTCGGTCTCGCTGATCGACGAGCTGAAACGCTTGGGGCAGTTGTTGCACGAGCGGTTTGAGCTGGAGGACTGCTTGATCGAAGTCCTGCATAACGCCCATCAGGAACAGGCCACGCCTGCCCTCTGATACGCCGACGCGTTACTCCTTGGTGTCGAGCAATTCCAGCTCGAACACCAGGGGCGAGTAGGGTGGAATCAAATCCCCCGCACCTTCTTCGCCATACGCCTGCGCCGATGGAATCACCAAACGCCATTGTGCGCCGACTGGCATCTGCTGCAGCGCACTGCGCCATCCTGCGATCACGCTGTCTAAGCGAAACCACTGCGCAGTCTGACTTTCATCAAACTGGCTGCCATCCGCCAAGAAGCCAATATAGCGCACCTGAATACGATCCTTCGGGCCTGGTTTGCGGCCATTGCCGGCGCGCAGCTCCTGCATCAATACGCCATCCTGCAGTACGCGTACACCGGCCTTGGCTTTTTCCATGGCGAGAAAGCGCTGTTCGGCCGTCTTGGCTTTTTCAACGCGCTCAGGCGCGTTAGCCAGTTGCGCTTCATGCTCGGCCAGCAGGCTTTCGATGCGTTTGGCATCCACTGCCAGCGGCTCATTGCGGTAAGCCTGGCGCAGGCCATCGAGCAGCGCTTGCAGTTCCAGATCCGGCACTTCGTCGCGCAGTCGCTCGCCGAGTTTTACCCCCAAGCTGTAAGCCAGGTCGTGTGAGTGCTCGTCTGCTTGAGACAAGGGCGCGAGCAGGCAGAGCAATAACAGGGCAAAACGTGGCATGGAGGTTCTCCGGCGAAGATGCGCCGATTATGCCAGCCAGGTGCGGCGAGGTGGCAAGGCGGACAAAAGGAGGTCTAGTATGACGCCATCTTCATCCGCCAGGAGGCGTGTCATGTCGGCAACAAAGAATGCAAAGAAGAAATCAGTGAGTACCCCGCTGCACCTGCTGCAGCAACTTTCCAGCAGCCTGCTTGAGCATCTTGAAGATGCCTGTACGCGTGCCTTGGTTGATGCCGAGAAGTTGCTCGCCAAGTTGGAAAAGCAACGCGGCAAGGCCCAGGAAAAACTGCATAAAGCCCGCAGTAAAATGCAGGATTCAGCGGTAGCCGGCAAAGCCAAGGCGCAGGCCAAAGGTAAAGAAGCCGTGGCTGAGCTGGAGCAATTGCTCGATACCCTGAAAGACCGCCAAAGTGAAACCCGTACCTACATCGCCAGCCTTAAGCGCGACGCACAGGAAAGCCTGAAGCTGGCCCAGGGCGTTGGTAAGGTTAAAGAAGCCGTAGGCAAAGCGCTCGATAGCCGTTCGGCCAAGGCCGCTCTGGTCAAACCGGCTGCCAAGCCAGCCGCAACTAAAGCCCCGGCCAAACCCGCAGCCAGCAAACCAGCGGCTAAACCTGCTACTAAAGCTGCTGCGCCAGCTGCCAAGGCCCCGGCTAAAGCGCCCGCCAAACCGGCTGCGAAAGCCCCGGTCAAGGCTGTCAGCAAGGCTCCCGTCGCGGCTAAGCCAGCAGCCAAGGCATCCGCCAAACCTGCGGCGAAAAAACCAGCAGCCAGCGCGGCCAAGCCTGAAGCGAGCAAGGCGGTGGCACAGCCTGCCAAGGCTGCTGCTAAACCTGCGGTGAAAAAGGCTCCGGCGGCTAAACCTGCCAGCAAGCCTGCTGCAAAACCTGCCGCCAAGCCGGTTGTGAAGAAAGCGGCCGCCAAGCCCGCTGCTGCCAAGCCAGTGGTTGCCGAAGCGCCTGCTGCACCTGCCGGCAGCAATGGCAGCACTCCGCCCAACGCTGTTTAAGCGCTGAGGTGTGCCGCCGCGATGCGCAGCGTTTGCAGCGCATCGCGGTTGCACTGCTGGGGAGCCAGTTTTTCCAGCCAATTCAGCGGCGCGTTCGTCGCGTGGCTTGACCAGTCTTGGGTACAGGCTGCCAAGCGTTCCAACTGCTCGCGCTCTGCGGTCAGCTCCAGCTGTTTGATCTGTTCACGTAATTGCGCCAGGGCATGATCGCTCTGCGCTTGCTCGCGCCAGCTTTGGCGCAATTGGCGCAGCGGCACTACTACCTGCTGTTGCCAGGGTTGCGCGATATTGCGTAACGCATCGCTGCGCTCGTTGGTGCAGATAATCTGCCGGCGTTCCAGCCAGGCGGCGCAAAGCAGCAGGCACACGTCCGCCCCTTGCGTTTGCAACAGCAGGCACGCGGCCTCGACGCCAGGGCGTTGATACAGTGCTTCGGCGAATCGCCACAGGTCAGTAGGCATGGTGCTTTCCGGGTTTCTCTAAAGGGACTCTGGTAGACTCCGCCGCCATTATGATCCGACTCCAGAACCTGACTTTACAGCGTGGCCCTCAGCGTCTGCTAGAAGACGCCGAGATGACCCTGCACCCCGGCCATAAAGCCGGCCTGATCGGCGCCAATGGCGCCGGCAAATCCAGCCTGTTTGCCCTGTTTCGTGGCGAGCTGAGTGCGGACGCGGGCGATTGCCTGATCCCCGCCGATTGGCGTGTGGCGCATATGCGCCAGGAGATCGACGCGGTCGAGCGCCAGGCGGTGGATTATGTACTCGATGGCGACCTGCAACTGCGCAAGGTGCAGGCCGAACTGGCTGTGGCCGAAGCGGCGCATGATGGTGCCGCCGTGGCGCGGTTGCACACTGAACTCGACACCCTCGACGGCTACAGCGCCGATGCCCGTGCGCGCAAGCTGCTAGCCGGTCTGGGCTTTGACAGTGCGCAGATGGACCGCCGTGTCGGCGACTTCTCCGGTGGCTGGCGCATGCGCCTGAACCTGGCGCAGGCGTTGATGTGCCCGTCTGATTTGCTGTTGCTCGATGAGCCGACCAACCACCTCGATCTCGATGCGATCCTTTGGCTGGAAAGCTGGCTGAAAGGTTACCCCGGTACTTTGCTGCTGATCTCCCATGACCGCGATTTCCTGGATGCCGTAGTGGACCACGTTGCCCACCTCGATCAGCAGAAACTGACCCTTTATCGCGGCGGCTATTCGGCCTTCGAGCGCACCCGTGCCGAGCGTCTGGCGCAGCAGCAGCAGGCGTACGAGAAGCAGCAGGCGCAGCGCGCGCACATGGAAAAGTACATTGCTCGCTTCAAGGCCCAGGCCACCAAGGCGCGTCAGGCGCAGAGCCGGATCAAAGCGCTGGAACGCATGGAAGAGCTGTCGGCCGCGCACGTCGATTCGCCGTTTGACTTCAGCTTCCGCGAGGCCGACAAGATATCTAGCCCGCTGCTCAGTCTGAGCGAAGGCCGCCTGGGTTACGGCGACAAGGTGGTGCTGGAGAAGGTCAAACTGAACCTGTCTCCCGGCGCGCGCTTGGGCCTGCTCGGACCGAACGGGGCGGGTAAGTCGACCCTGATCAAAAACTTGTCGAACGAACTGCAGCCCATCAGCGGCCATCTGCAGCGCGGCGAGAACCTGGTGGTTGGCTACTTCGCCCAGCATCAGCTCGATGCCCTGGATGACAAGGCCAGCCCATTGCTGCACTTCCAGCGCCTGGCCCCGACCGAGCGTGAGCAGACCCTGCGCGATTTTCTCGGCGGCTTCGACTTCCGCGGCCCGCGTTGCGACGAGCCGGTGCTGAATTTCTCCGGAGGTGAGAAAGCCCGTCTGGCCTTGGCGCTGATTGCCTGGGGCAAGCCCAACCTGCTGCTGCTCGATGAACCGACCAACCACCTCGACCTGGAAATGCGCCTGGCGCTGACCATGGCGCTGCAGGAGTTTTCCGGCGCAGTGGTCGTGGTGTCGCACGATCGCCATCTGCTGAAAAGCACCACTGACGAGTTCCTGCTGGTCGCCGATGGGCAGGTGCAGCCGTTTGATGGTGACCTGGAAGACTATGCCCGCTGGCTGGTGGATTACCGCACGCGGCAGGCGCCGACCAGCAGTGGTGAAAGCAATCCGGATAAAGCCGACAAGCGTGTGCAGCGCCAGGCCGCAGCAGCTTTGCGTCAGCAATTGGCGCCGCATAAACGCGAAGCCGACAAGCTGGAGAAAGAACTGGGCCAGTTGCACGAGAAGCTCGCTGCCGTCGAAGCGCGTCTGGGCGACAGCGGCATCTACGAGGCCGCGCGCAAGGACGAGCTGCGTGACGCCCTGGCCGAACAGGCCAAGCTGAAAAGTCGCGAAGCCGATCTTGAAGAACGCTGGATGCTCGCGCTGGAAACCCTCGAAGCTCTGCAAGCCGAGCTTGAGGCCGCCAGTTGAACATCACCCTGCCGACGCTGGAATGGCTGATGACCTGGCAAGAGCCGTTGCTGCGCACCGGTCAGGTAATCCTGATTGTGCTGCTGGCCTGGTTGTTTCAGCGCATTCTCACCCGTGGCATCACCCGCCTCGGTAACCGCTACCCGCAGTTGCCGGCCGAATTGCTGATGCCGCTGCGCGGCCTGCTGCGCTGGCTGATTCTCGGTAGCGCATTCATGTTGGTGCTGGAGCGTCTGGGCGTTTCCGCGCAGGTGCTGTGGACCGCACTGACCGGCTTTGCCGCCGTCGCTGCAGTGGCCTTTTTCGCCATCTGGAGCGTGTTGTCCAACATGTTCTGCGCGTTGTTGATCTTCGCCATGGGGCCGTTTCGTATTGGTGATTGTGTCGAAGTGCTGGAAAGCGCCGACAAGCCAGGAGTGCGCGGCAGGGTGATGGCGATCAACCTGTTCTATACCACCCTGGAAGATCTCAGCGGTGATGCCCCTGGTGCTTGGGTACAGATTCCCAATAGCCTGTTTTTTCAAAAAGCCGTGCGCCGCTGGCGCAATGGCGAACTCCCACCTGTACGTACTAGCGAGAACTGATTCCTATGGAATGGCTGGCCAGCCCTGAACTCTGGGTCGCATTTCTGACCCTGACCGCCCTGGAAATTGTCCTGGGCATCGACAACATCATCTTTATCTCGATCCTGGTCAGCCGTCTGCCCAAGCATCAGCAACCCAAGGCGCGCTTCTTCGGCCTGGCCCTGGCGATGGGCACGCGGATTCTCCTGCTGCTGTCGATCAGCTGGGTGATGCGCCTGACTGCCGACCTGTTCCACGTGTTCGATCAGGGTTTCTCTGGCCGTGATCTGATTCTGTTCTTCGGTGGTCTGTTCCTGTTGTGGAAGAGTACTGCGGAGATCTTCCACAGCCTGGAAGGCGAAGAAGAAGCCCAAGCCGTCGGTGGCAAGACCTACGGCTTTATGGGGATCATCGTACAGATCGCGATCATCGACATCGTGTTCTCCCTGGACTCGGTGATCACCGCCGTCGGTTTGGTCGACAACGTGCCCGTCATGGTCGCGGCCATTGTGATTTCGGTGATCGTGATGATGCTGTCGGCTGGCACTATCAGCGACTTTATCGACAAGCACCCGAGCCTGAAAATTCTTGCCCTGTCGTTCCTCATCGTGGTCGGTACCGTGTTGATCGCCGAAGCCTTCGAGGTGCATGTGCCGAAGGGCTATGTGTACTTCGCCATGGCCTTCTCGCTGGCGGTGGAAGCCGTCAATATCCGTATGCGTACTGCCCGTGCTCGTGCACGCAAGGAAGAAGAGGCGGAACCGGTGCAGTTGCGCAAGGACTTGCCAAACTAAGCCACAGGCTGGGCGAGGCAATCGACAAGGGGTAGGCTAAGGCCTACCCCTTTTTATTTCGCATTTGTTTGATGGAGAAATGCCATGGCACTGGAAACCTGGCTTGCGTTCTTTGTGGCCTGTTGGGTCATCAGTCTGTCGCCGGGTGCCGGGGCGATTGCCTCGATGTCAGCCGGGCTGCAATATGGGTTTTTGCGTGGTTACTGGAATGCTCTTGGCCTGCAGCTTGGCCTGGCCTTGCAGATTGTCATCGTAGCCGCCGGTGTTGGGGCGATTCTGGCGGCATCGGAGCTGGCCTTCAGCCTGATCAAATGGTTTGGCGTGGTCTATCTGGTGTACCTCGGCTATCGCCAGTGGCAGGCGCTGCCCAGTGATATGACGGCGCAGGCCGAGCGCCCTATCGGGCGGCCGCTGACCTTGGTGCTGCGCGGCTTTCTGGTCAACTTCAGCAACCCCAAGGCGATCGTCTTTATGCTCGCTGTGCTGCCGCAGTTCCTTAACCCGCAGGCACCGCTGCTGATGCAGTACCTGGTGATGGGGGTGACCATGATCTGCGTCGACCTGATTGTTATGGCCGGTTACACCGGTCTGGCTGCCCGGGTTTTGGGCGCGCTGCGTTCGCCACGTCAGCAGAAGCTGATGAATCGCACATTCGGCGCGCTGTTTGTCGGCGCAGCGGTACTGCTGACCAGCGTGCGGCGCGCGCCGGTCTGATCTTCGCCGGTATAGCTACCAGGGGATCGGCTGGCCGTCCCAGCCCCAGAAGCTGCCTGTCTGCGCCGGACCGTGCTGTTCGATCTGCGCAAGCAGGCATTCGGCTGAGTAGTTTGGGGTAAACAGTTTGTCGGCTGGCACATTCGCCTGAAAGGGTTTCGACAGTTCGGTGTCGGTGGTGCCAGGGTGCAGGCTGAGTACGCAGCTGTTGGGGTTGAGACGGCTCAACTCGATGCTCGCGGTGTGCAGCAGTTGGTTCAGCGCGGCCTTGCTGGCACGGTAGCTGTACCAGCCGCCGAGGCGGTTATCGCCAATCGAACCGACTCGCGCCGACAGCGCCGCCACGGTGCAAGCGTGCTGACCACGCAGCAGCGGCAGCAGGTGCTTGAGCAGCAGAATCGGCGCAAAGCTGTTGCGTTGAAAGGTTGCCAGTAGCCCTTCAAGACTGATCTGGCTTAGGCCTTTCTCGGCTTTCGCTGCGCCGTCCTGCAGCACACCAACGGTACACAGCAACAGGTGCAGGCGTGGCATGGCGGCACGTAAATGCATGGCCATCGCGCTCAGCGCCTGTTCATCGCACACGTCCACATCCAGGCAGCGCAGGCGTTGGCCGTATTGCGCTTGCAGCTCAAGCAAGCCGGGGGCCTGATTGGCGTGGCGGGCGATGGCCCACACTTCAGCAATATCGGCGCGCGCCAGCAGCTGCGCGGTGAGGGCCAGACCGATTCCCCGGCTGGCACCGCAGACCACGACATGCGCTGGTTCTTCCAGGCGTTGCCAAAACGTCATCGCATCACTCCTGCATCCTTGCGACGATCCGTCGCAGGCCATGGTCGATCAAAGGTTGAGGAAAATCATTAGGAGGGTAACAATCGAATGTCATCCATTCGTATTTGGGATCCACTCCTATATGACTTCCGTATTACGTTTCTGCAGCTGGTTGCTGGTGCCAGTATTGGCATTCTGCAGCCTGGCTGTTATGGCCGAGCCCATCGACGGCGCGGCGCAAGCGTTGCATCTGCTCGGTTACCTGGGCGCTGACTACCCGGCCACCGTGGCTAATGGTCAGGTGATCGACTCCGGTGAGTACCGTGAGCAGCTTGAGTTTCTTACTGTACTGCAAGGGCTAATCGTTGCGCTGCCAGCGCGTAACGAGCAAGCCGAGTTGCAGCAGGGCGTTGCCAGTCTGCGCCAGGGCATTGAGGGTCGTGTCGACGGCGGCCAGGTTGCGCTGCAGGCCCGGCAGTTGGCCGCGACCTTGGCCAGCGCTTATGGCGTTAGTCAGACCCCAGCTATCACCCCTGATCCTAGCCGTGGCGCGCCGCTGTTTGCCCAGCACTGCAGCGTGTGCCACGGCGACAGCGGAGCAGGTGACGGGCCGGCCGGTATCGGCCTAGAGCCGCCTCCAGCCAACCTGCGCGACCTGGCGCGGCTCAACCGGTTGAGCCTGTATGACCTGTTCAACACCATCGGTCTGGGCATCGAAGGCACCGATATGGCGGCTTTTGCCGATCAGTTGGATGAGCGCCAGCGCTGGGACCTGGCCAGTTATATCGCCGGCTTCAGTGCCGAGCCGGTTGCCGCCGGCGCGCCGTTCACGATGGCGGTGTTGGCCGGTACAACCCCGGATGAAGTGGCCGCCGCTCAGGGCGATGAGGCGGCTGCACGCTTTCGCGTCCAGCGGGCCCAGCCACCGGTGCAGCAGCGCGGTCCGCTGCAATTGATCGAGCACACTCGCGCGACCCTGGAGCAGAGCCTGACGGCCTACCGCGCCGGTGATCACGAGCAGGCCTATGACCTCTCCGTCGGTGCCTATCTGGAAGGCTTTGAACTGGTCGAAAGCGCCCTGGATAACCTAGACTCGGTGCAGCGCAAGACCACCGAGCGCGCGCTGATGGCCTACCGTCAGGCGCTGCAGGATGGCCTGTCGGTGCCGCAGGCGGCGCAGCGGCTGGAGCAGGCCAAGATCGAACTGGCGACTTCCGCCGCGTTGCTCGACAGCGATGGTCTGCCGGATTCGCTGAGTTTCTTCTCCAGCCTGCTGATTCTGCTGCGTGAAGGGCTGGAGGCGATTCTGGTGCTGGCGGCGATTCTCGCCTTCCTGCGCAACACCGGGCAGCAACAGGCAGTGCGCAGCGTGCACATCGGCTGGGGCCTGGCGCTGCTGGCCGGCGCGGGCACCTGGGCGTTGGCGGCGTATTTGATTGATGTCAGCGGCGCGCAGCGTGAACTGCTCGAAGGCGTGA
>Ga0155449_1149_pt1 | contig 14853 bp, 12 predicted proteins | sample RifCSPhighO2_02_FD_111897 | JGI IMG/M metagenome (GOLD analysis project Ga0155449, IMG submission 111897) | Pseudomonadales bacterium RIFCSPHIGHO2_02_FULL_60_43 | reverse complement strand
TCTCACCAGACGGCCTATCACAAGGCAATTACTTTCTAATTCAACCACTTACCATGCGCGCAGGACTAAGCCCCAGCTTTGCGCAGGCGAAAGGGTAGTTATTGTACATACCCACCTAGGTCGTCACAAACCTTAGTGACGAAGCCTTGAAAAAATATGTCGCGAAAACGAAGGATAAGACCGGAAGGTCGTGGTAGCGACCGACCGGTCAGCGCGAACGCTGAAGTGTATCAGCTAGCGCGCCTGAGCAATCTCTTGCTGAATGCCGGCGAAGTTACGCGGCCATGGCTTACCAGCCTGCACTTTTGCAGGCAGGGTACGCAAGGCCGCCTGCGCCGCATCACGCGTGGCAAAGCTGCCATAGGTGACCACGTACAGCGGCTTACCCTGATGCTGCTTCTTGAAATAGTGGTAATCCGCACCGTTGGCTTTTACAAACGCCTGAGCACCACTCTCCAAACGCGCGCCGAGAATCTGCAGGGTATAACGTGAGCCCGCCTGCGCAGCATACCAATCACCACCAGCCGCCGGCTTGGCCGCAGGGGGCGGAGCTTTAGGCTTTGCTGGCGACGGTGCCGCTGTGACCACTGACGCAACCGGTTTGACCACAGGCGCAGCAGGCGGAGCAACCACAGGTGCTACCTTAACCGGTTCAGGCATAACTGGCGCAACCGGAACACTTGCTGACACTGCCGGCTCAGGCGCGATATCCGCAGCGCCTGACACACCCGCTGCGTCAGCTTCTTCAGCGCCACTCAAACCGGCGGCCTGCGCCAAAGGCTCACGAATCACCGGCTGCGCTTCGCCCACCAAAGGCAGCGGCAGTGGCTGATTGGCACCCTCAAATTGAATCGCCGGCGCAACCGCCGGAGCAGCTGTCGCGCCTGGCTCCGCAACCACGACAGACGGAGGAGTTTCACCGAGTGGCAACTGTGCAATCACCGGCGTATCAATATCCTCGACCACCCGCCCTTGCATAAACCAGGCAGCCAGCACGCCGATAGCCACCACACAAAGGGCCAGCAAATGCTTGCGCGGCAAACTGAAGGAAAAACCACCACGACTCGCCGCACCACGCTGCGCCAACATCGCCTCAACCAGCGACTCGCGCGCAACCTGATTGATTACGCCCGGCCAGCCGGAAGATTGCTCATGAATATCGGCAACCTGGCCATCACTCAACACCTCAATGCCCTGCCCCGCACCCTCAAGACGCTGAGCCAGATACTCGCGCGTCTCATCCTCGCTATAGGGCTGCAACTCGATGACATGAAAGCACTCATCACCCGCAGCCACACGCTCAAGCCGCGGCAGCAGCTGCGAATCAGCAAACAGAAAAACATGCGGACGCCCTTCCGCATTGCCAACCGCCAGACTCAGCAAGCTGGTCAAGGCCGCATCACTGAGGTCTTCAGCATCATCCACCAGCACATAGACTTCCTGCCCAGTCAGCGCTAATTGCCCAACCTGCGCAAGAATGGCCGGCAGCTCTGGCCGCTGCACCTGCAGCCCCTGCGCGACCTGACGCAAAATGCTCGCGGGATCCGAAGCGCCCTTGGCGGACACCACAACACTCTGCACGGCCTGCTTATTGGTACTCGCTACCAGCGCTTGGCGGAGCAGGGTCTTGCCACTGCCTTCCGGTCCACTGACCACCAGCAACAACTGACTGTAACGCGCCAGATGGTGCAACTGACCCAGCACAGGCTTGCGCTGGGCAGGGAAAAACTTGAACCCCGGCACCCTCGAAGCGAAAGGGTCATGGGTGAAGTGATAATGATCGAGAAACGCCTCGTCAGCATGCAGACTTGTCATGGGACACTCGTTAATTTTTAAGCTGAGCCAGCTGCGCCGCATAGTCTGCGTTCAGCGTGGCATTCAAAATTTCCCGGGGAAAATCACCGGTTACAACCGCCTCGCCCAAACCACGCAACAACACCAGACGCAGCTTGCCATCAAGGACTTTCTTGTCGACCGCCATATGCTCCATAAAATCCTCAGGCGTCATATCCTCAGGTGGAACAACCGGCAACCCTGCAGCCATAAACAACCGAACAGCACGCTCGCGCTCGGGCTTGCTAATCCAACCCAATCGCTCAGACATATCCAACGCCATTACAGTACCCACCGCCACTGCCTCACCATGCAGCCACGAACCATAGCCTTGGTGCGTCTCGATGGCATGGCCGAAGGTGTGCCCAAGATTCAACGTAGCGCGCACACCTGACTCACGCTCATCCGCCGCAACCACACGGGCTTTGGCCGCGCAGGAATGAGCAATTGCAGCAGTCAGGGCCTCCTGGTCTAGCGCGCGCAATGCTGGCATATGCGCCTCAAGCCAGGACAGGAAGGGCTCATCACAGATCAAACCGTACTTAATCACCTCAGCCAAACCGGCTGACAATTCTCTAGCGGGCAAGGTAGCGAGCGTAGCAGTATCGATCAACACAGCTTGCGGCTGGTAAAAGGCACCTACCATATTCTTACCCAACGGGTGGTTGATGCCGGTTTTGCCGCCAACCGACGAATCGACCTGAGACAGCAATGTTGTTGGCACCTGGATGAAATTGACACCGCGCTGGTAACACGACGCTGCAAATCCCGCCATATCACCAATTACGCCGCCCCCAAGAGCTATCACGGTCGTGCGCCGGTCATGCCGCGCACCTAGTAACCCGTCAAAAATCAGCTGCAGGGTTTCCCAGGTTTTGTAACTTTCGCCATCAGGCAAAACCACAGAAGTTACGGCAAAACCAGTAAGTGAGCGCTCAAGCGCTGCGAGATATAGGGGCGCAACTGTCTCATTGGTTACGATCGCGACTTGACGACCAACAATGTGGGCCGCCAAAACATCATCACGAGCCAACAGCTCGCCACCTATATAGATCGGGTAGCTGCGCTCACCAAGATCGACATGAAGAGTTTGCATAGAGCCCCCAAGTTTCAAAGGGGCCTAGGATAGCGCAGTTCAGCCTGCGCTTTAACGGGGAGAAAGCGCCTCAAGACGCTCAAGGATCTCTTGTACCACCAGACGAGGCGGACGCTCGTCAGTTTCGACTACTACGTCGGCGATTTCACGGTAAAGCGGATCACGAACTGCCAACAGATCAGCCAAAACCTTACCTGGATCCGCCGCCCGCAATAGCGGACGATTTCGATCACGTGAAGTGCGATCCACCTGCTGCTCAACCGACGCATGCAGGTAGACCACATGCCCACCGCGCCTAAGGGCAACACGGTTTTCAGCACGCATTACCGCACCGCCGCCAGTGGCAAGCACCATACCGTCGACATCGCAAAGGTCTGCAATCACCGCCTGCTCACGCTCACGAAATCCCTGCTCACCTTCAACATCAAAGATCCAAGGAATATCCGCGCCCGTACGCTGCTCAATCTCTTTATCAGAGTCTTTGAACGGCAACCGCAACTCTTTAGCAAGCAAACGCCCGATGGTACTTTTACCAGCACCCATCGGGCCTACAAGAATCAAATTCCGCACTGAATCAACGACTCACCGCAACAGCTTGAGTATTTATGATCCTAGGCGTGAGAAAAATCAAAAGCTCCGCCTTATTATCCTGAACTATATCGCGCCGAAACAATCGACCTAAATAAGGTAAGTCACCGAGGAAGGGAACTTTCTCGACGCCCTTGGTCTGTGTATTTGAGAAAACACCACCAAGCACAATTGTCTCGCCGTCGCTAACTAGAACTTTAGCATTGACTTCGTTTTTATTAATCGGCGGAACACCATTCAGAGCCCTTGCAAAGTCAGGCGCATCTTTAGTTACCTTTACTTCCATGATAATACGATTATCGGGAGTGATTTGCGGAGTCACTTCAAGGGAGAGAGCTGCTTCTTTAAAAGACGTGGTGCTGGCTCCACTGGAGCTCGCCTCCTGATAGGGAATTTCTGAGCCCTTGAGTATCTTTGCAGTTTCCTTATCAGAGGTAACTACTTTCGGCTGAGAGATAATTTCACCATTACCAGTTTTCTCCATAGCAGACAACTGCAGATCCAATACCACGTTACTACCGAGATAACCAATCCCGATTCCAGAAGTACTGCTTGCAACACCCATATCTACAAAAGGCAAATACGCCAAACCATCTTCAAGGGTTGTGGTACCTATTTGATCAGTACCTACAACAAGTCGCTGGCCAGTTTCATCATCAAATGCCTGTACACCATCCTTCCCGCTTACATCCCAGCGCCCGCTTCTTGCCCCCCCACCCCAGCGCACACCAAGCGCTTTATCATAATCCACATTTGCCTCAACGATTCGAGCTTCAATCATAACTTGGCGCACAGCCACATCCAGCTGCGCAATAATACGGCGTAACTCATCGAGCCGTTCTTGGGTCTGGTAGGCGATAATACTATTTGTCCTATCATCTACAGTAATAGAACCACGATCAGAAACAGAACCATCAACACTAGCCACTGACTGGAAAAGCTGAGCCATGTCTGATGCTTTCGCATAGTTAACTTGGATAAGCTCGCGACGCAAAGGAGCCAATTCTGCAACCTGTTTCTTTGACTCTAGTTCTTGGCGCTCACGCGCAGCTATCTCGTCGGCCGGTGCCACAAGCAAGACATTGCCAACCTTACGCTTATCCAAGCCTTTAGTTTTCAGAACCAGATCCAAAGCCTGATCCCAAGGCACATTCTGCAGACGCAGCGTGATATTTCCAGCCACCGTATCACTGGCAACCAAATTTAGGTCAGTGAAGTCTGCAATTAGCTGCAAAACAGAGCGAACATCAATATCTTGAAAATTAAGAGATAACTTTTCGCCAGTATAGGAAAAACTGTCAACCTTACGCTGATCCGCCTCATCCTGCGTCAACGGCTTTACACTTACTGTAAGCTTGTTATCTGCCTGATATGCTAAATAATCATAAACACCGACCGGCTCTATAAGAATACTTGCTTTATCAGAAGAACCTGTCGCACTGACAAACTGCACAGGTGTAGCAAAGTCCTTAACATCAAGTTTTACCCGAAGGGATTCTGGCAGCTGTGTTTTTGCAAAATCCAATCGAATTTTCCCACCCTGATCTTGAATATCAGGACTCACAGATGCATCGGACAAAGTAATTACAATATTCCCCTCACCAAGCTCTCCGCGCTGAAAATCTATATTACTAATAGCATTTGCTTGAGGAACATATTTTTTAATCGGAGCAGTTATTACCGGAGCCACAGGAGAAGTACTTACAGCAGTGCCGCTAGCACCCTCGCCAACAACCACAAAAAGATTATTCCCCTCTGAGCGGGTGCTATACGGAGAAAGATTCGTCAAATTTATGATCAGGCGCGTACGATCTTTCGCCTCAACTACAGTAACGCTACGCGCATTACCAACTCCCAGCTCTCTAGTCTTTGCACCTAACTTGTTTGACACCCCCGGCAAGTCAAGAGCGATCCGTGCCGGCTGCTCAATCGTGTAGCCTCGAGGAGCTAGCACAGGCTCATCAAAGGTTAGTTTCAGCTCGACACGATCACCTGGCAATGCAGCAACATCAAGCGTCTGCAGGTCTGCGGCCATCAACGTCGATGTAAAAAGTGCCGCCAGAAGAGAAAGCCCCAAAAAAGAGGGAGATATGTTCATAATCATATTCCACTGAGCAGATCGGTTATTTTTTTTCATATTTATTCCGCTCCGATTAAGAGCGCTCCTTAAGGGACAAGCTGCGCGGCCGCTCCATCCAACCACCCTCACCATCCGGAACGATTTCAATTACATCGACCTTAGATTCATCTATGGCAAGTATTCGGCCATGATTTCGACCTAGATAGTCGCCCACCCGGACCCGGTGAACACCTCCAGCACCACTCACCAGAGCAAACGCACCGGAGTCATTAGCCAATGTACCAACCATGACAAACGTTTCTATATTAAACCCTTCAAGAAACTGCTTCGTGCGAGTTTCATCCGGCTTAACATCTTTAGAGCCTTTCTGCCTATCTGCCATTTCCAACTTAACAGGAGGTTGAAATGGACTTCTTAGCGCTGCGGCGCTGTATGCGAAGCTTTCATACGGCTGAAATTTTGGCAGCGGCTCAATTTCGCCTTTAGGGCGAGCACGCACCTCCTCCATATAGGCCTGAAGATCAGAAAAATCTCCGCCACCACAGCCAGACAAAATCAATATAGAAGAAACCAATAAAAACCTAAACATCATCACTGAGCCCCTTCTTTATCGTTATAACGATAAGTCTTGGCTAATATACTCATTCGCAACTTAGATGATCCATCATCGTTAGCCGCAACCAGATCAAAATCATGCAAAGTAACAATCCGAGGAAGACTTGCCACACCACTAACAAAGGTCGCCAGGTCATGATACGCACCCACGACTGTAATCTGTATTGGAAGTTCTATATAAAACTGCTGAGCTGCCTCAGGCAAAAGCTTAATCTCTTCAAACTCCAAACCACTCCCCAAGCCCGTCCTGGTTATATCCTCAAGCAGACCAGGAACCTCCGTATCACTTGGCAGCTGCTTCAAAAGCGCACCGAATGAAACTTCCATCTCCTGCATTTGCTCTTTGTATGCATCGAGATTTGCAGCTTGGAAAGCTTTACTTGCAAACTGCTCTTTTAGCGAAACCTCTTCAGCATGTTTCGCCTCTAGTTGAACCTGCAAGTCTTTAAGATGAAAGTTGTAACCCAAAGCAATAACTGCCATGAGCAAAAGAACACCAGCAATAAATTTTACTGCTGCGGGCCAAGATCCAACGTTGTTAAAATCAAGATCACTTAAGTCGATCTGCCGCAGGCTTTCTAAAGAATCATTAAGACTCATTGCTTAGCCTCCTCTGCCGCAAGCGTCGGCTGTGCCTGCTGCACGCTCAACTGAAATACGTTAGCCTGATCAACCTCACCCGCCGTCACAGACTTAACTTCAGTTAGGTTTGGCGCGGTTAGCCACTCCGACGCATCCAAATTTCGCATCAGGTTTGATACGCGATTATTGGATTCAGCCGCACCGACAATAGCTATATTTTTTGCAGTCATTTTGACGCCAGTGAAATGAACACCATCAGGCAATGTCCTGACTAACTGATCAAAAACGCGACCAATGATCGGTCGATTACCCTGCAGGTCCTGAATGATTTTCATACGTTCGAGTAGCTGCTGACGACGCGTTTTCAGTTCACTAATTTCTTTAATTCGCGCATCCAGAACAGCAATTTCCTTACGAACGAACTCATTTCGAGCATCTTGCTGCTCAATTGCACCACTAAGATATTGATCACCTAGAAAAACAGCACCAGCGGCAACAACAAAAACACCCGCAAGCGTCACCAAAAAGCGCTGCTTGCGCTCTTCGCGTAGCTGCTCGCGCCAGGGTAGAAGGTTAATCCGCGCCATTAGTCGAAACTCCTCATCGCCAGACCACAGGCAATCATCAAAGCCGGCGCATCACTTGCGAGCGCGCCCGCATTGACCTTGCCACTCAGCGCCATCTCAGCGAATGGGTTGGCGACCAATGTCTGGGTGCCTATTTTCTGCTGAATCAAACGATCAAGATCTGGAATCGACGCGGTGCCGCCAGCCAACAGGATGTAATCGACATCATTGAACTGACCGGCAGCAAAAAAGAACTGCAGCGATCGAGCGACTTGTTGCACAACGGCTTCTTTAAAAGGCTGCAACACTTCGCTGTCGTAGTCATCCGGTAAGCCGCCTTGCTTCTTGGCAAGGCCTGCCTCTTCAACTGACAAGCCGTAACGACGCTGAATCTCTTCGGTCAACTGCTTGCCACCAAACAGTTGCTCGCGGGTGTAGATGGTACGGCCGTTGTGGAGAACACTGAGCGTGGTCATAGTGGCGCCAATGTCGACAACCGCTACGGTCAGCTCATCGCGACCACCACCCAATTGGTCAATCAACAAACCATAGGCGCGTTCCAAGGCATAAGCCTCGACATCAACCACTTTGGCGGTGAGACCAGCAAGCGCAAGAGCGGCCTCACGAACCTCGACGTTCTCTTTGCGACATGCTGCGAGCAGCACCTCAACTCGATCGGCATTACGCGGGGATGCGCCCTGCACCTCGAAATCGATGGCAACTTCTTCTAAGGGATAGGGGATGTACTGGTCGGCTTCGATCTTCAGTTGGTTTTCGAGCTCATCATCAGAAAGCCCGGCTTCCATTTCGATGGTCTTAGTAATAACAGCAGACCCGGCAACCGCGACGGCGACGGTTTTTACACCGCTCTTAGCCTTCGCTAGCACACGTGAAAGGGCCTGACCCACACCTTCCAGCTCGGCGATGTTTTTCTCGACCACCGCGTTTGGCGGGAGCGGCTCGACTGCGTAAGCCTCTACCTTGTAGCGGCTTCCGGAGCGGCTCAATTCGAGGAGCTTGACGGAGGTCGAACTGATATCGATCCCGAGTAGCGTATTCGCTTTCTTATTGAAGAGCCCTAGCACGACCGATTTCCTATTGGCATCCGCGACTTACGGACTATTTATGTTTTTTCACATTAAATAACAGTCTTGACAGAAGCGCAAATGGCTACCCGGCAAAAAAACCGCTTATAATGTGATCAGTTTTTCTCTTTTAACCTTGTGTTTCGCTTAACCCGTTCTTTTATCTGGAAATCCAAAAATCTTGATGCGTCTTTTGCGTTTTTTTTGCTGGTCTAGCCTCGCCGCTTTTTGTGGTCTGGTACTCAGTTTCAGCGGGGCCTTCCTCTATCTTAGCCCCAGCCTTCCATCCGTCGAATCATTGCGCAGTATTCAGCTGCAGATTCCTCTGCGCGTTTACAGCAGCGACGCCAAGCTGATTGCCGAATTCGGTGAAATGCGCCGCTCGCCCATCGCCTTCGAAGACATTCCCCAAGACTTCATCAGCGCGCTGCTGGCAGCCGAAGACGACAACTTTGCCAATCATTATGGCGTCGACCTGACCAGCCTGATGCGCGCTGCGACGCAAATCTTAAAAAGCGGGCAAATCCAGAGTGGTGGCAGCACCATCACCATGCAGGTGGCGAAGAACTTTTTCCTGACCAGTGAAAGAAGTTTCTCACGCAAGATCAACGAGATACTTCTAGCTCTGCAAATTGAGAGAGAGCTTAGTAAGAACGAAATTCTTGAACTTTATGTGAATAAGATTTACCTCGGTAATCGCGCCTACGGTATCGAAGCAGCCGCTCAGGTGTATTACGGTAAGTCCATTCGCGACGTCACTCTTTCACAGATGGCCATGATTGCCGGGCTGCCTAAAGCGCCTTCGCGCTTCAATCCGCTTGTCAACCCGACACGCGCCCTTGAGCGCCGCGACTGGATTCTCGGGCGCATGTTCAGCCTGGGTCGCATTGACCAGCAGCGCTACAAAGAGGCGCTCGCCGAGCCGATCAATGTCAGTTACCACGTGCCAACGCCCGAGCTGGTAGCGCCTTACATAGCCGAAATGGCGCGAGCCGAGATGGTCGGGCGCTACGGCAGCGAGGCCTACACCGAAGGTTTTAATGTCACCACCACGGTACCGAGCGATCTGCAGCTGGCGGCCAATACGGCCGTACGCGAAGGCTTGATCACATACGACCAGCGCCACGGCTATCGCGGACCTGAGAGCCGACTACCCGGCATGACCAAAGAAAATTGGTTAACCGAACTGAGCAAGCATACGTCTCTGGGCGGCCTGGAGCCGGCCATTGTTACCGGCGTAGAGAAAAGCGGAATTATGGTCCTGCTGCGTAATGGCGAAGAACAGGGCGTGGCTTGGGACAGCATGAAGTGGGCGCGACCATTCCTTAACACCAACAGCCTTGGTCCACGCCCACAACAGCCTGCCGATGTGAGCCAGATAGGCGACCTGATTCGTGTGCAGCCTCAGGACGATGGAAGCCTGCGCTTCGTTCAGTTGCCCGCAGCACAAAGCGCTCTTGTTTCCCTGGATCCGAACAACGGTGCCATTCGCGCCTTGGTGGGCGGATTCTCTTTTGAGCAGAGCAACTACAACCGTGCCGCCCAGGCCAAGCGCCAACCCGGCTCGAGCTTCAAACCCTTCGTGTACAGCGCCGCGCTGGATAAAGGCTACACCGCCGCTACCCTGGTGAATGACGCGCCAATTGTGTTCGCCGATGACGCGCTGTCGCAGGTTTGGCGACCGAAGAATGACAACAACACCTTCCTGGGTCCGATCCGCCTACGCGAAGCCTTGTACCGCTCGCGCAACCTCGTATCGATTCGCCTGCTGCAAGACCTCGGCATTGCCAGCACCTTGAGCTATATCGAGCGTTTTGGTTTTGACAAAAAGGACCTGCCGCCCAACCTGTCATTGGCGCTTGGCACCGCAAGTCTGACCCCAATGGAAATCGCCGAAGGCTGGAGCGTGTTTGCCAGCGGCGGCTATAAGACCGAGCCCTACTTGATCGAACGGATTGAGGATCGCACTGGCAAACAGCTGTTCAACGCCAACCCAGCGCAAACACCTACTGGGATCGCTCAGCGCACAGAACAAAACAGCACGATACAACTCAGCACCGGCGACCAGCCTATGCCGCCTGAGCCGGTACTTGCCGAGCAGATCATTGATGGGCGCACCGCCTACATCATGACCAGCATGCTTCAAGATGTGATCAAACGCGGTACGGGGCGCCGCGCCATGGCCTTGGGCCGTGATGACCTGGCAGGCAAAACTGGCACCACCAACGAATCAAAAGACAGCTGGTTCTCTGGTTATAACGCCGACTACATCACCACGGTCTGGGCCGGCTTTGATCAACCGGAAAGCCTGGGTCGCAATGAGTATGGCGGCACTGTAGCCCTGCCGATCTGGATGAGCTACATGGCTGCAGCCCTGAAGGACAAGCCAAGCCATCTACTGGCCGAACCCGAAGGTTTGCTGACCCTGCGTATCGATCCCCACAGCGGTCGCGCCGCTACACCGGATACACCGGAAGCCTATTTCGAGCTGTTCAAAAGTGAGGACTCACCACCGCCAATGGGTGAGTTTGAGCCGGGTACCTACATCCCGGGTAGCCCGCTACCCGCTGACGAATCTGCGCCGATCGACCTGTTCTAAGCCACTCGGCACCTTAAGCAGCGGCTTAGCAAACCGGAAATCGCGCCAATAAAAAACCCGCCTTAGCGGGTTTTTTATTGCTCTTGAGCTAAGCCATTAGCCGTTGAACACGTCGTTTACCGACTGCAGCGGGTAATGCTTCGGATACGGCAGAGTCGCCACCCCGCTTTCAATCGCGGCCTTGGCCACAGCATCGCAGACCACAGTGATCAGGCGCGGGTCCATCGGCTTCGGAATGATGTACTCACGGCCAAACGACAGGGCAATACCGCCGTAAGCGTCACAGACCTCCTGGGGCACCGGCAGCTTGGCCAGGTCACGCAGAGCCAGGGCTGCAGCGATCTTCATTTCCTCGTTGATACGGGTCGCACGAACGTCCAACGCACCGCGGAAGATGAACGGGAAGCCCAGCACGTTGTTGACCTGGTTCGGGTAGTCGGAACGACCGGTGGCCATGATCACATCGCTGCGCACTTCGCGCGCCAGCTCCGGTTTGATTTCCGGGTCAGGGTTGGAGCAAGCGAACACAATCGGATTCGGCGCCATGCGCTTGAGGTCTTCAGCCGCCAGCAGGTTGGCACCCGACAGGCCGACGAAGACATCGGCACCGTCCAGGGCATCAGCCATGGTGCGCTTGGTGGTTTCGCTGGCGAACACAGCTTTGTACTGATTGAGGTCATCGCGGCCAGCGTGGATCACGCCTTTGCGGTCGATCATAAAGATGTTCTCGACCTTGGCGCCCATGCTCACCAGCAGCTTCATGCAGGAGATTGCGGCTGCGCCAGCACCCAGGCACACAATTTTGGCCTCTGGCAGTGTTTTACCGGCGATTTCCAGGGCGTTGAGCATGCCGGCTGCAGTCACGATCGCGGTGCCGTGCTGGTCATCGTGGAACACTGGAATGTCGCACTGTTCGATCAGCGTGCGTTCAATTTCAAAGCACTCGGGTGCCTTGATGTCTTCCAGGTTGATGCCACCGAAGGTGATCGAGATGCGGCGTACGGTGTCGATAAATGCCTGCGGGCTTTCAGACTCGACTTCGATATCGAATACATCGATGCCGGCAAAACGCTTGAACAACACGCCCTTACCTTCCATCACCGGCTTGGAAGCCAGCGGACCCAGGTCGCCCAGGCCGAGAATAGCGGTGCCGTCGGAAATAACTGCCACCAGGTTGCCTTTGCCGGTGTAGCGGTACGCCAGCTCCGGGTCACGCGCGATTTCGCGCACAGGCTCAGCGACACCAGGGCTATAGGCCAGGGACAGATCGCGCGCAGTTGCGGTGGGCTTGGTGAGCTCGACACTCAGCTTACCCGGACGGGGATTGGCATGGTATTCGAGAGCGGCTGTTTTCAAATCAGACATGTTGGCATTTCCGCTTTGGGCTGTTGAACAGGCAGGCGGCGAGGATACGCAAGTTGTATACAGCTGCACAAGACTGACGAGTCCGGATGGGCACGCCAGCCCTAGCGCACGACCTTCAGCCAGTCGCCAGCACGCGGCTGCCCTGAAGGGTAGAGGTTATTCAGCAGGCGCAGGGTCTTCAGCGCATCCCCCGGCAATTTGCTGCCTTTGGCCAGCGCCTCGATGGTTTGTCCCGGCTTGACCTTGACCATCTGCAAGCGCAGCGGCTGCGCCTGCTGGAACTCGGCGCTAGTCATCGGCCGAAAGCTTTTGATCACGCTGAGAAACTGCTCATCCTGAGTTTCCAGCGAGGCGCGACCACGTACCGCTCCGACAAACAGGTAAACCCGTGGACCCGACTGGATAACCGCCACGCGCTTGGCGGCAGTGCCTGGAATCACCGCGCTATAGCCTTTGAGACCAGCCTGCTGCAACTCGACGCCGGCCACCAACCGCTGACCGCCGACGCGCTGGCGCAACAGTTCAGCCGGCGTCAGTTGCTGCGGGTTATCTTCCAGGGTCATGGCGATAAACGCCTGCTGATCGGCGGTGTGACCGATCAGCGCATCCGGGCGATTGAGCAGGCTCCAGCCCTTGGGAAACGCCAGGGTGAAGTTCAGATCGGCATGGTAAAAGCGCTGGCCGCGACGCACACCGGTTTCGGCAGAGTCGCCAAAGGGCAGACCTTCAAGGCGTTTGAGAAAGGCCTCGCGATTGACCTCCTGCTGACCGGTAGCCAAGGCCCGCGCCGGGCCCAGCACCTGCTGCAAACGCCGGTCGTTATCCGGATGAGTATCGAACAGCCCGTGGTAGCCGCCCGCAGGTTGCGCCTCACCGCGCTCGGCAGCTTGATCGCGGGCAAAGTCTTCCTGATTTTTCAGCACCTTGACCACTTCGATCATCGCCTGCGGGTCATAGCCGCTGCGCGCCAGATACTGCGCGCCGAGGCCGTCAGCCTCCAGCTCCATATCGCGGCCATAGCCACGGACAACGGCACTGCCCAGCACGCCGGTGACATCGGCAGCGGCACCCACGCCAGTGCCAATCGCCACAGCCTGGCCGAGCAAGCCCCAGGCGGTGGACTGGCTTTGCTGCTGCACACTGTGCCGCGCGGTGACGTGGCCGACCTCGTGACCTAGCACGGCGGCCAGTTCGGCTTCCGAGCTGAGATAGGCCAGCAGCCCGCGATGGATATAGATGTAGCCGCCCGGCAGGGCAAAGGCGTTGATATCCGGGCTGTCGACCACGGTGAACTGATAGGCCAGCTGGTTGCGGTGGCTATTCTTTGCTACCCGCTCACCGACTTGCTGCACGTAGGCCTGCAGCTTCTGATCGGCGTAGCGCGGGTTTTCTTTGAGGATTTCCTGGTTGTAGCGGCGCCCGAGGTCGAGTTCCTGCTGCTCGCTCATCATCACGAAATCGCTGCGGCCAGTGGCCGGATTGACCGCACAGCCGGCCAACTGTACCAGCAGGACAGAGAGCGTCAGTACACGCAGGATCATGGCAGGGCCTCCAACATGGCCTTATCAGTCAATGGCAGCATCCAACGCGCCTGTCCCGCGCGCAAGCCGCCACGTCTGGAGCGGTCGATCACCCAGCCACGAGCCTCGACCTGGCGGCCTTCAAGGCTTTCGACCGCGCGCAGATCAAAATTGCCCAACGCCCGGGGCGCGATATGCAGCACCAGCGAATCGCCCATTTCCAGCCACAGACCGCCGCCATTGCGTTCGATACGCTGCACCTGCCCACGGAGCAAGGCAAAGCCGCCACGGCTCAACTGCTTAGGCGCTAGCACTGGCGAACGCTGCCAGAGCCCGGCACGCGCCTGCCGCGCACTGCGCTCGGCGGCTTGCTGGCACTGCACCAGCGCCAGGTTAGGTGCAACCGCCACCTGATAGCCCAAGCCCTCGGCGAGTAGCTGCGCTTCCAGATTATTACCACGGTCGTCATAGGCGTGGGCCAGGGTGCGCCCGTAGTGGTCCTTGGCCTGTCGACCAAGCTGCAGGGCCACTCGACCATCACTGGCCGCCACCAGCGCCTGCAGGCGTTGGCGCGCGGCCTCGGCAAACGGCTCGGCGGAACGCCCCTGCCGACCCATCTCCGGGCTGTTCAAGCCAATCAACCGCACTGTGCGGCCATCGACCAGGCGCAAGGTGTCGCCATCCACCACCCGCTGCACCTTGGCACTGGGCAAGTTGGCCGGCGCCGGACAGAACGCCAGGGCACCGCCTGCATAAACGCCGAAAACGAAAAAGGCGCCCACGAGGGACGCCTTTTTCAGTAGCGAGGTAAAACCCATGTGGGTCTGCGTCGCTGTGCGCAAGCTTACTGCTTGGCGCCGAACATGCCGAAACGCTGCTTGAAGCGATCAACACGGCCGCCGGTATCCAGCATTTTCTGCTTGC
>Ga0155449_1061_pt1 | contig 16660 bp, 16 predicted proteins | sample RifCSPhighO2_02_FD_111897 | JGI IMG/M metagenome (GOLD analysis project Ga0155449, IMG submission 111897) | Pseudomonadales bacterium RIFCSPHIGHO2_02_FULL_60_43 | reverse complement strand
AACATGCAGAAGAACGGCACCTACTCGGTGGTGCCGCGTATTCCCGGTGGCGAAATCACCCCGGACGGCCTGCTGGCGATCGGCGCGGTGGCGAAGAAATACGACCTCTATACCAAGATCACCGGCGGCCAGCGCATCGACCTGTTCGGCGCACAGCTGCACGAACTGCCGGATATCTGGGCCGAACTGATCGCCGCCGGCTTCGAGACCGGCCACGCCTACGGCAAGTCGCTGCGCACGGTTAAGTCCTGCGTCGGCAGCACCTGGTGCCGCTACGGCGTGCAGGACAGCGTGGCCATGGCGCTGCTGCTGGAGGACCGCTACAAGGGCCTGCGCTCGCCGCACAAGATCAAGTTTGCGGTCAGCGGTTGCACCCGCGAATGTGCCGAGGCGCAGAGCAAGGACGTTGGCGTGATCGCCACCGAGAACGGCTGGAACCTCTATGTCGCCGGCAACGGCGGCATGCGCCCACGCCACGCCGAGCTGTTCGCCACCGATCTGGATGACGAAACCCTGATCCGCTACATCGACCGCTTCCTGATGTTCTACGTGCGCACCGCCGACCGCCTGCAACGCACCTCGGTATGGCGCGAATCGCTGGAAGGCGGCCTGGATTACCTCAAGGAAGTGATCATCGACGACAGCCTGAATCTCGCTGCCGAACTGGAAGCGCAGATGCAGCTGGTGATCGACCGCTACGAGTGCGAATGGGCCAACGCCCTGAATGACCCGGAGAAGCTCAAGCGCTTCCGCACCTTCGTCAACCAGCAGGGCGGCGACCCGGATATCCAGTTCGTCGAGGAACGCGGTCAGCGCCGCCCGGTGCGCGCCGACGAGCTTGCCCTTATTTCGCTATTCGAGGAGGTGGTCTGATGAGCCAGTCGAGCGCAACCGCAACAGTCGAACAAACCAGCGTGCAATGGCGCGCCCTGTGCAACCGTGCCGATCTGGTGGCCAACTCCGGCGTGGTCGCCTGGGTCGACGGCGCCCAGGTGGCGCTGTTCTATCTGCCAGACGAGACCAGCGGCAAACAGCTGTATGCCGTGGATAACCGCGACCCGAAGTCCGGCGCCAACGTCATCGGCCGCGGCATTGTCGGCAGCCTGGCCGGCGACCTGGTGATCGCCGCGCCGCTGTACAAACAGCACTACCGCCTGGAAGACGGCAGCTGCCTGGAGTATCCGGAGCAGCAGCTGCGTACCTGGCCGGTACGCTTACAGGGCGACCGGGTGGAAATTGGTCTGAGCTAAAACCACTGGGCGAGCCGGGCTGAATAGGGCACTACTTGACTATTGAGTCAGTAATTGGCTTTATGCGCCTCAGCCCGCAGCGCTGATGCCTGCGTAGCAGGGTTGTCGATTATCTCGGCAGCCCTGTTTTTGTTGTTCTACAGAGTGCCTTGGTACGCAAATCGCTATATCTCGTGAGATATAGCGAAGGTAGAGTAGCCAGGCGCATCAGCGTCGACAGAACAGCCGTTGGCCCTTGGCCGCACACCCAGGAGGTATCCATGCACGCGCGTATCGCGGCGTTATTCGCCGTTTTTGCTATCAGCAGTCACGCCCTGGCCGAGCAGGTGCAGGTTGCGGTAGCGGCCAACTTCACCGCGCCGCTGCAGGCGATTGCCGCCGAGTTTGAGAAAGACACCGGGCATAGCGTGGTCGCCTCCTTCGGCGCCACTGGCCAGCTGTATGCGCAGATTCAAAATGGCGCGCCGTTCGAGGTGTTTTTCAGTGCCGATGAAAGCACCCCGGCCAAGCTCGACAGCGAAGGCCTGGGCGTCAGCGGCTCGCGCTTTACCTATGCAGTCGGTAGCCTGGTGTTGTGGTCGGCCAAGCCGGGTTATCTGGATGGCAGCGACGCGGCGCTCAAAGCCAACCAGTACAAACACCTGGCGATTGCCAACCCGAAAGCCGCGCCCTACGGCTTGGCGGCTACCGAAGTGCTGGACAAGCTCGGCCTGAGTGCGGCGGTCAAGGACAAACTGGTCGAAGGGCAGAGCATTACCCAGGCGCATCAGTTCATTGCCACCGGCAATGCCGAACTGGGCTTTGTTGCGCTTTCGCAGGTGTACAAGGACGGCCAACTAAGCAGTGGTTCGGCCTGGATGGTGCCTGCGCAGATGCACACGCCGATCAAGCAGGATGCGCTGATCCTCAAGAAAGGCGAACATAATCCCGCCACGGCAGCCCTGACCGAGTACCTGAAAGGTGAGAAGGCGGCGAAGATCATCAAGTCTTTCGGCTACCAACTTTAAAAGGCGGTTGCGATGCCACTGACTAAAGCCGATTTCGCCGCGGTCCTGCTGACCCTGGAGCTGGCATCGCTGACCACCTTGTTGCTGCTGCTGACCGGTACGCCGATTGCCTGGTGGCTGGCGCGCACTCAATCCAAATGGAAGCAGCCGATTGGCGCCATCGTCGCCCTGCCGCTGGTGCTGCCGCCGACGGTGATCGGTTTCTATCTGCTGGTGAGCATGGGCCCGCACGGTTTTATCGGCCAGCTGACTCAGAGCCTTGGTTTGGGGACTCTGACGTTTACCTTTACCGGGCTGGTGATCGGCTCGGTGTTCTATTCCCTGCCCTTTGTCGTGCAGCCGCTGCAGAACGCCTTCGAGGCAATTGGCCGTGCCCCGCTGGAGGCGGCGGCGACGCTGCGCGCCGGGCCTTGGGATGCATTCTTTACAGTGGTATTGCCGCTGGCCAAGCCGGGCTTTATCACGGCTTCGATTCTTGGTTTCGCCCATACCGTGGGCGAGTTCGGCGTGGTGCTGATGATCGGTGGCAATATCCCCGGCAAGACCCAGGTGGCGTCGGTGCAGATCTACAACCATGTGGAAACCATGGAGTACGCCCAGGCCCATTGGCTGGCGGGCGGCATGGTGCTGTTCTCCTTTATCGTGCTGCTGGCGCTCTACTCTGGTCGAAGCAGCGGGCGCAGCAGTACGCGGGTGTGGCAATGATCTGGCCTTTGGCGCGGCGCAATCCGGCGATTCGTTCAGTCGCCGAGCCGGGAGCAATCCAGGCGCGTTTCAAGGTTGAGCATGCGGGCTTCACCCTGGATGTTGAGCTGAAGCTTCCGGGTCGCGGCGTCAGCGCGCTGTTCGGTCATTCCGGCTCGGGCAAGACCAGCTGCCTGCGCTGTTTTGCCGGGCTGGATCAGCCGAGCGAAGGCTACCTGCAGGTCAACGGCGAGCTGTGGCAGGACAGCGCCCAGGGCATCTTCGTCCCGGCGCATCAACGCGCCGTGGGTTACGTGTTTCAGGATGCCAACCTGCTTGCCCACCTCACGGTGCGGGGCAATCTGCAGTACGGGCTGAAACGCATCCCCGCAGCGCAGCGGCGGATTGCACTGGAGCAGGCAGTGGAACTGCTCGGTATTGAGCATCTGTTGGAACGCTTGCCGGGCAAGCTATCCGGCGGCGAGCAGCAGCGCGTTGGCATTGCCCGCGCCCTGCTGACCAGCCCACGCCTGCTGCTGCTGGACGAGCCGCTGGCGTCCCTCGACCTCAAGCGCAAACAAGAGGTGCTGCCCTATCTGGAGCGCCTGCATCAGGAGCTGGAGATTCCGATTGTTTACGTCAGCCACTCACCGGATGAGGTGGCGCGTCTGGCCGATCATCTGGTGCTGCTGGAGGACGGCCAGGTCAGCGCCAGCGGCCCGCTGAAGGAAACCCTGCTGCGCGCCGACTTGCCGTTTGTTTTCGAGGACGATGCCGAAGCCGTGGTCGACGGCGTGGTCACCGCCCATGATCAGGCTTACGGGCTGCTCTACCTGCAATTGCCGGATAGCCAGATCAACCTGCGCTTGCCCCACGGGCCGCTGCCGCTAGGCCAGTCGGTGCGGATCAAGGTCAAGGCACGCGATGTCAGCCTGAGCCTGCAACAGGCCGAGGACAGCAGCGTACTTAACCTGTTGCCAGCGCGAGTAGTGGACTGGATCAACGTCGCCGAACAAGCCCATGTGCTGGTGCGCGTGCAAGTGGGCGGCGAGCAACTGATTGCCCGCATCACCCGTTACTCCTTCGACCGCCTGCAGATCCAGCGCGAGCAATCGCTGTGGGCGCAGGTCAAGTCGGTGTCGTTACTGAGTACGCATTGATGCCGGGGCAAACGCGCCGGGGATGACCTGCGAGCGCTTCAGCCCCAGCCACTCCAACTCGATAAACACCACTACCACAACAGCCTGGACGATCACGAAGGCGTAGCCCAGCACGTTCGGCGTGAACCAGCCGCTGAGCAGCACCAGCAGGCTGAGCACCACCCATAGCGCATTCAGGCCGATCACTGTGTAGACCGCTGCCCGCGCCATGCTTTCACGGCGCGATAGCCAGAGCAGAAAGGCCACCAGCGGAATCAGCACCACGCCAACGCCGAAGAGGAATTCACCCGGCAGGGCCAACAGACTGCTGAGCCAGTCAGCCAGCAGCAGGAGTTGCGCCGTGGTGATCACGCCGACCAGGCCATCGGCGAGCAGGGCACGGCGCAGTAACAGTGAAGGTTGCAAGGTGGTCATGGCGAAGTCTCCGTAAAGAACCGTCGAAATGGCGGCTTGGCCCTAGATTTCGCCGATCTGTGCGTTACGTCGATTACTTCGCAGGTAATGGCCGCCATGACTTGGCTGGTCTATCGTCGATGCCCATGAACAGTCCAATCCAGCCCGTTGGGGCCCTGCTGCGCCAGTGGCGCCAGCACCGTCGTCTGAGTCAGCTCGACCTCGCCTGCGAGGCCGAAATTTCCACCCGCCACCTGAGTTTCGTCGAAACCGGGCGCGCCCAGCCCAGTCGCGAGATGCTGTTGTTGCTCGCCGAGCAGCTGGAGATTCCCCTGCGCGAACGCAATCGCCTGCTCAGCGCCGCCGGCTATGCGCCGCTGTTCACTCAGCATGCGCTGTCCGAGCCAGCCATGGCGGCCGCGCGCAGCGCCATCGACCTGCTGCTCAAGGCCCATGAGCCCTACCCGGCACTGACCATCGACCGCCACTGGAACCTGCTGGCGGCCAACAGTGCCCTCGCGCCCTTTCTGCATGGCATTGCGCCTGAGCTACTGACGCCGCCGATCAACGTCATGCGCCTGAGCCTGCACCCGCAAGGGCTGGCACCGCGCATCGTCAACCTGGGCGCCTGGCGCGCCTACCTGTTGGCGCGGTTGCAGCGCGATTTTCAGGCCAGCGGCGATGCTCAGTTGCACGCGCTGTGGGATGAGCTGAACGCCTATCCAGGGCCGGCGGCGCCCGCGCAATTCGACAGCGACACGGTGCTGATGCCGTTGCAGTTTGCCAGCGAGCAGGGCGTGATCAGCCTGATCGGCACCACCACTGTGTTTGGCACCGCCAACGACATCACCCTGGCGGAACTGGCGTTGGAAACCTTCTTTCCGGCCGATGCCTTCAGCGCGCAGTACCTGCGTGACTTGGCCGAATCGACGCATCTTTCCGACGAAATCACTCTTTAGGCTGCTTTTATCCCGTATTCAGTGCAGTACCCTGTTGCGCGCGATTGTATAAGCTGACCTCGTTCAGCACTGCTCACAAAAATAATAAGGAGCACACCACGTATGCGTTCTATAACGCTGTCTCGCTCGCTATTGCTCGCGGTTATCGGGTTGTTGGCCGGCCTCTCGCCGCTGACCTTTGCCCAGGCCGTTACCCCCCAGGAACAGGTTCAAGTGCAGGCCAGCCGGGTTACCAGCAGCTTGATGCTGTTACGCGGTGAGGGTTTCCAAAAGAAACACCAGGACGCCCTGGAAACTGATCTGCAGGCCCTGGCCGCCGCCGTGCAGAGCCTGCCGCAAAGCAGCGATGCCCTGCGCAGTGCCCATCAGGAACTGGTGGTGCAGATTCGCCGTGGCGTGGCCTTTGGCCCGAGTGAAGATGACATGCCCTGGCGCTACCCCGAGGACCTCAGCAAAGCCCTGCTCGGCGTGCTTGAGGAAACCCGCAAGCTGGCCGGCCCGGCTGACAGCGAACTGTCCGCCAAGCTCGAATACCTCTCGGTGCAATACCTCAGCCGCGCCTACTTCGGCAATTTCGAAACCGCCCGCGAGCAGCCCGACACCTACCTCGGTCAGGATGAACGCAAGATCGTGCCGTCAGTCGATGCGCAGCTGGCCGCACTGGATGGCAAGGCCAACCCGCAGGTGGGCAAGCTGAAAACCCGCTGGGATTACCTCAAGGCCGCGCTGGTCGACCTCAATAGCCAGAGCAGCGCCCTTCAGAGCGCTTCGGGTCGACCGTTTGCGCCGATCACCGTGTATCGCCATACACGGTCGCTGACCACGCAATGGATGGCGATGTACTAGAACTCGCTCGTAAGAGCGAAGTCGGTACAAGGCCGCCAATCAATGGCGGCCCTGCAGCGATCAGGCAGTGGCTTTCTTCTCGCGAATACAGGTCGGCCCGGCGCGTTCGACGATCGCCTGTTCAACCTCTTTGCGTAGGCCCAGCAGGAAGGCCGCTTCGGCGGCGACGAACAGCGGGCCGATCACCAGGCCCATCACGTCATCGACAAATGCCGGTTTGCGCCCTTCGTAGTAATGGCCGACAAACTGAATAATCCAGCCGATCACAAACAGGCCGATGCCGCTGCTCAGCCACACCGCCGTTGATTGCACGGCCAGGCCCGCCGCTGCCCACAGGCTGAGCACCAGCAGCAGCGCCATCAGCAGGCCGAAGCGCAGGTCCAGGCGCAGGTAAAACACGCCCGCCGCCACGGCCACCAGCAGCGCGGGGGACAGCCAAAGGCCCAGCAGCTCGAAGCCGGGGCGTGACAACAACACGGCCACCGCCACAACGATCAGTGGAATACCGATAAAGTGGCTGAGAATATTGCGTTGGTCGCGGTGATAGGCCGCGTATTGAGCCAGATGATCAACCAGGGTTTTCATTATTATTTTCCTCATGCAAGACAGGTGGCCAGCATGAACCCACGCCCACGCAGCGCTCTGTCAGCTAGCCGACAAACCGCCTGGAGTCGTCGATGAACAGCGGCCATAGCTATCAGGCACGTCTGCGTCAGGGCCACTGGTTCAGCGCCCTGCCCGCTGCATTACAGGAGGCGCTGCTGGCCGCCGCCCAGGTGCAGCAACTGGCACCCGGTCAGGTGCTGTTTCGTCGGGGCGACAAACCCTGCGGGCTGTATGCGGTGGTCGAGGGCGGCATGCGCATTGGCGCGGTCAGTGCCACCGGCAAGGAAGCGCTGCTGACCCTGGTCGAGCCACCCTACTGGTTTGGCGAGATTTCCCTGTTTGATGGCCAACCGCGCACCCATGATGCCTTTGCCGAAGGCCCCGCCACCTTGCTGCTGGTGCCGCAGGCGCAGCTGCTGGCGCTGCTCGAACAGCAACCGCAGTACTGGCGTGATTTCGCCCTGCTGATGAGCCATAAACTGCGCCTGGCGTTTATCGCCCTGGAAGAAATGAGCCTGCTGCCCGCCGCCCCGCGTCTGGCCCGGCGCCTGCTGCTGATTGCCGAGAACTACGGTGAAGGCGAGCCGCGCCGCGTGCTGCACCTGCCGCAGGAACAGCTGGCGCTGATGCTGGCGATCTCCCGGCAGACCACCAACCAGATACTCAAGGAGTTGGAGGCCCAGGGCATTCTGCGCCTGACCTATGGCGAGATCGAACTCCTCGATCTGCCGCGCTTGCGTCAGGCGGCGCAGTAGGCAGCGGCTGCAAAGACTGAACCTCTGGCGCAGAATGGCGCTCTATTGCCGACCTGTTTGCCGCCAGAGCCCGATGTACTGATGCCGATAACCGCTGAGACACTCCCTGCCGTCCACGCTGACCTGCCCCAGGTGCTGGCCGGCCCGCTGCTGCGCCGCATGGAAGCGCAGCGCCTGGTGCTCTGGCTGGTTGGCAGCCGGCCCTTATCGCTAACCCTGCAGCTGAGCCATGGTGATGCAGCCGAGCCACAGCGTCTGCCGCTGCACGGTGACAGCTGCCAGGTTATCCAGATTGGCGAGCAGGCGTTTATCCACCTGATTGACCTCAAGCTGGAAGCGCCGCTGCCCTGCGATGTGCAGATCGACTACGACCTACTGATCGAACAGCCGGATCAGGCCGCGCTGGGTATCGCCGACTGGGCGCCGCACTTGCTGTACGACGGCGCGACCCAGGCGAATTTTGTGCTGCGCGCGCAGCTGGATCATCTCCTGCACGGTTCTTGCCGCAAGCCGCATCACCCGGCAGCTGACGGCTTGCTCTGCGCCGACCGTCTGCTGGCCGAAGCGCATGCCGCCGAGCAGCGCCCGGCCTTGCTGCTGATGAGTGGCGATCAGATCTACGCCGATGATGTCAGCGGGCCGATGCTGCGGGCGATTCATCAGGTGATCGAGCGCCTGGGTTTGTTTGGCGAGCATTTGCAAGGTGCGGTGGTCGATGACAGCACGGCGCTGTACCAGCACCCCGCCAGCTACTACCAGCGCGCCGAGCTGCTGCCGGCGCTGAAGAGCAACGAAACCCTGCGCGAGCGCTTCTTCGGCGGCGTGGAAAAACCGGTGTTCACCACCAGCAGCGCCGACAACCACCTGGTGACCTGCGCCGAAGTGTTGGCCATGTACCTGCTGGTCTGGTCGCCCGTGCCCTGGACGTTGCTGGATGCGGAAATGCCGGCACTCAGCGCCGAGGAAGTGCCGCGCTATCAGGCCGAGCGTGAGCGCATAGAAGCCTTTCGCGGTGGCCTGGGCCAGGTCGCCCGCGCCCTCGCCCATTTGCCGACGCTGATGATCTTCGATGATCACGACATCACCGATGACTGGAACCTCTCCGCGCAGTGGGAAGAGACGGCCTACGGCCACCCGTTTTCCAAACGCATCATCGGCAATGCGCTGATCGCCTACTTGCTGTGCCAGGGCTGGGGCAATAACCCGGATGTGTTTGCTGAGCCGCTGCAGATGATCCGCGCGATGACCGAGGGCCGCGATGCTGCCAACCACATGGACAGTGAGCCGCAGGATGCGCTGATCGACAGTCTGCTGAGTTTTCACCAGTGGCAATTCGTCCTGCCGAGCAGCCCAGCGCTGGTGGTGCTCGACACCCGTACGCGGCGCTGGCGCAGCGAGCGCAACCTCAAGCGGCCGTCTGGTCTGCTGGATTGGGAAGCGCTGTGCGAGTTTCAGCAAGAGCTGCTGGATCATCCGGCGGCGATCATCGTCTCCCCCGCGCCGATGTTCGGCGTCAAGCTGATCGAGACCATCCAGAAGGTCTTCAGCTGGGCCGGCCATCCGCTGATGGTCGACGCCGAAAACTGGATGGCCCACCGGGGCGCAGCGCAGGTGATGCTGAATATCTTCCGCCACTCGCGCACGCCGGGTAACTACGTGATTCTCTCCGGCGATGTGCATTACTCGTTTGTCTACGAGGTGCTGATTCGCCAGCGCAAGCGCGGGCCGAAGCTTTGGCAGATCACCAGCAGCGGCCTGAAAAACGAATTCCCGCCGCGCCTGCTCGACTGGTTCGACCGCCTCAACCGCTGGCTCTATGCGCCGTGGTCACCGCTCAACTGGCTGACCACGCGCCGGCGCATGCAGGTCAAACCGCGCATCCCCTCGCGCAGCAAGGCCGGCGAACGCCTGTGGAATGGGGCGGGGCTCGGTCAGGTGTGGTTCAACGACAACGGCCAGCCGAGCGCGATCTACCAGCTGAATGCCGATGGCTCGCCCGCGGTGGCGTTTGTCGATGACCGTGATAACGCACCTAGCACGGCGCCTGCCCGCCGCGCAGCAACTCAGTCGGCAGATCGCTCAGCCTGAGGCCGCGCGGGCCAGAGCAGGGCCAGCCATTGCGCGCGCCAGCTTAAGGTCAATGCGACGAGCAGCGTGGCGACGCCCAGCAGCATCAGCCACAGCAGGATGGCCATGGCCGGCGAATCGCCCGCCAGGCTGCACAGCAATGACAGCCCAAGCATCAGGCTGGCGCCGCTGCGCAGGGCGACTTGCCGTGACGCCGTCTGTTGCACGCCTTGATGCACCTGACGCCAATGGTTGGGCAAGGCCAGAGCGAGCCAGGCAAAGCCCAGCACCGCCAGCAGCAGGGCCAACAGCGAGTACAGAGCGGCGTCAGACATGGGCGACCTCCAGCGTTTCTTCCTGCGGTACGCGGCGGCGCAGCTTGTGCGCGGCCAGCAGGGCGAGTGCGGCCGCAGCGAGCAGGCACAGGTCGGTGCCGGCCACCGGGCCGTTGCCGCTGCGCAAGGTGGCCAGCAGGTGATCGCCGGTGGTCAGCCAGTTGGCCAGAACGGCCAGCACCGCCAGCAGCGCAATCGCTGTGCATTGCTCGCGCCAGGCATGCAGGTAACCGAGGCGCGGGTCCTGCATCACGCGCCACACGGCATGGACGCTCGCCACGAGCCACACGGCATAGAAGCTCAGGATTTCGACACGCGCGCGGCCCAGGCCAAACAGCTGCTCTTGCATGGGCAGCCAGCGGTTGGCGAGCAGAAACGCCAGGGTGGCGAGAATCACCCCGCACACGCCGGCAACACTCAGCGCATCCAGCAGCGAGACGCCGAGATGGCCGTGGCGCTGCTGCTTCTTGCGCCGGGCCTGCGTCCAGAAGAACAGCCCGGTGGCGATCACCACACAACCGCCTAGCCCGCCGAGGAAATACAGCCAGCGCAGGGCGTCGTGGCGGAACTGGATGTAGTGCAGGCCGGCGATGAAGTTCCAGGTGTTCACCGTGGCTGAGGCCTGAAAGCGTCCCATGACCTCACCGCTGACGTTGGCAAAGCGGAAGTTGTCGATGTCCTTGGTCACGCTGCTGTGGCTGGTGCGGCGCAGCAGCACATTGCCGTTGGCATCCTTGGGATTGTTGACCCGCAGCAGGTACACCGAGCCCGGCCCCCAGTATTGTTCGGCCTTGGTCACCATGGGCTCCAGCGGTGCCAGTTCTCCCGGCTGCTTGGCGGCCCGCAGGCGGATACGCCCGAGTGCTTCGCCGAGGAAGGCGCGTTCGGCGCTGACACCGCTTTGCACCTGCTCGCGGTAGGTGTGCTGCGGCGCATCGGGGTAGTAGATGGCGAACGCGACGATCAGCCCGGACAGGGTGATCAGCAGGTGGAACGGCAGCAGCGCCACGCCGGCTACGTTATGCACATCCAGGGTACTGCGGCCGAACGCGCGGTGCAGGCGCAGGGTGAAGAACTCGCTGAACAGCTTACGGTGGATGACCACGCCGGACACCAGCAGGCAGAGCATGGCCATGCCGGCAATGCCCACCAGCCACGCGCCGATGTTTTTGTAGCGCAGCGTCAGGTTGTGGTGGAAGGGGTAGATAAAGCCACTGGCACCCAGGGTCAACGGCTTGGCCAGCGGCTCAAGAGTGATCGGGTGGAACAGGTCGCGGCTGCTCTTGCGCGACTCTTCGCTGCCGTAAGTGAGGGTCAGAAACGGTGTGCGTTCCAGGGGCAGGATGATGGTCCAGACGGGCGCGTTGGCGGCGCGTTGTTCCAGCAGTGGGCGAATGTCACGGTCCAGCGACGGCCGCTGCATGCTGTCATCCCAGTGCAGACGCGTGCTGGGCATCATCCAGCGGTCGATTTCCTTGTCGAACACCGACAGGCTGCCGGTCCAGAATACGGCGAACAGCAAGACGCCGAGCAACACGCCGGCCCAGGTGTGCAGCTCGCCCATGCGGCTTCTGAATCCTGTTTTCATGCTTGCCCCTGCAGCAGCAGGGGCGTGACCCAGGCGATCAGGCTCAGGCCGCCGAGCAACAACCAGGCGTTACGCCGGCGCTCGCGGGAAAAGCCCCAGAGCAGCAACAGCAGCAGGTAAATGAAGCCGAGCATGAGCGCCAGCATCACCGCATCGCCCTGACTCATGCCGGCCCACCAGGCCAGCAGGCCACTCAGGCCGACCAGTTGTGCGCTGGCGAAATAGGCCAGCGCACACAGGCCGACAACGTGGCTCGCCGTCGCGGCCGGTTGGATAACATCGCGCAGGTGCATGGCGGCCTCACTCAAAGCGGTAGCTGGTGCTGAATTGCAGCGAACGCGGTTCGCCCGGCAGGATGCCGAGGTCATTGGTGGCCGACTCGTAGTAGGTCTTGTTGCCCAGGTTGCGGGCGTTGAGGGCAAACGCCCAGGGGCCGCGCTCATGGAACAGCCCGGCATCCAGTACGGTGTAGGCCGGCAGGGTGACGGCGTTGGTGGTCGAGGCGAAGGAGTCTCCCTGATGGCGCACGCCGAGGCCGACGCGCCAGCCGTTACCCAGCTCTTTGACGCCCCACAGGGTGGCGCTAAAGCGTGGGGCGTTGGCCGCCCGTTTGCCTTCCAGCGGCGTGGCCGGCTGCGTCGGGGTGATCGCCGGCGCCGTGGTGTTGTTCGACTGGGTCACCCGCGCATCCAGGTAGGTGAGCCCGCCCTGCAGGCTCAGGCCATGGCCGAGATCGCCGAGGGCCGAGAGCTCGACCCCTTCGGCGGTGATTTCACCGACATACAGCGACGGGCCGTTGGGATCGCCGGGGTCACGGGTCGGCACGTTTTCCTTGATGATCTGGAACAGGCTCAGGCCCAGCTCCAAGGCACCGTCATTCAGGCGCAGCTTGCTGCCCAGCTCATAGCTGGTGGTGATCTCCGGCGGCTGGATGGCGTTGCCGGGATCAATCACCCCGGTGGCGCTGCCTGGCTGGTAGGAGCGCGAGGCGGACAGGTAGTAGGACGACCAGTCATTGGGCTGATAGACCAGGCCGGCGCGCGGGCTGCGGTAATCATCATCACGGCTGTAATCACTGCCGACGCGGTTGTCGAAGTCGCGCTCCAGCTGATCTTCGCGCAGGCCCAGCAGCATCACCCAGTGCTCGTTGAAGCGCATCAGGTCCTGGATGTAATAGCCGGCGGTATGGGTTTCATAGATGCCATCGCGGCGCACGGAGGCAGCGCTGTAGGGCACGGTCTTGAGCACCGGGTTGTACACCGACAGGTTGTAGGCGGCGGGCAGGTCGCCGCCGCGTGACAGGGTGTCGCGTTCCTCGATAGCGTACTCGGCGCCGACCATCAGCTCGTGCTGGATGCCCAGCCACTCGACCTGCTTGCTCAGCTCCAGCTTGTTGGCCAGGTCAGTCTGCTGGCTGTCGAAGTTGCTGCGCGACAGGCGCACGGTGGGTGTGGCGGTGTTGAGTAGCAGGCGGTTGATGGTGGTCTGGTTACGTTCAAGGTCCAGGGTGCGGTAGCTCAGGGTGTTGCGCAGTTGCAGGCTGTCGCTCAGGTCCACCTTGAGGTCGGCCTGGAAGGTGCTGTCAGCGCTGGTGCCGCTGTAGTTGTCGCCGGGGTTGGCCGAGCCGTAATAGGTCGAGCGCGAGACATCCGCCGGCTTGCCGTTGATGCCGGGAATACCGGCATCAAACACGCGCTCATCGGCCAGGTGCTGGGCGCGCAGGTCAAGGGTCACGTCATCGTTGAAACGCAGGGTGGAAGCCAGCGCCAGGCCGTGCTTCTTGTACCAGACCTCGTCGCGGTACGAGTCGCCCTCATCGGCCATGGCATTGATGCGCACCTGTACCGCTTCGTTCAGCGGTTGGTTGACGTCGAGGGTCAGGCGCCGGGCGTCGTAGGAACCCAGGCTGGCGGCCAGGTCAGTCTGCGCCTGTGAGTGCGGGCGCTTGCTCACCAGGTTGATCAAGCCACCGGCCGAGCCCCGGCCGTAGAGCACGCCGCTGGGGCCTTTGACCACTTCGACCTGCTCCAGGTTGAAGGTGTCGCGGAAGCTGTTGCCGCCATCGCGCATGCCGTCCACATAGGTATCCGAAATAGCTGAGAAACCACGGATCACGAACTGCTCGCGAATGCCTTCACCTGTGCTGCTGGTCACGCCTGGGGTGTAGGCCAGGGCTTCCTTGATCGAGCGCGCGCCGCGATCACGCAGCACGCTGGCCGGCACCGCATCGACCGTCTGTGGCACATCCAGCGAGTCGGCATCGGAGCGGGTGGCGCTGCTCACCGGCACGCTGCTCTGGTAACGGCTGGCCTTGCCGGAAATGGTCATGGCGGGTAATTCGGTGCGGGCCGCTGCGTTTTCCGTGTGCGCGGGTGCGGACCGCAGCACATAACCACCAGCCTCTACCTGCACAGCCTGCAAGCCGGTACCGGCCAGCAGCGCTGCCAGGGCTTCGGGCACGGTGTAGTGGCCTTGAAGACCTGCGGTTACCTTGTCGGCCGTTTGCTCGGCGGTAAAACTGAGCAACAGGTTGGCGCTGCTCGACAGGCTGCGCAGCGCCGGTGCCAAGGGTCCGGCGGCAATCGCGAAGATTTGCTGCCCCTGCTGCTGGGCGGGCGCGTTGTCTGCGGCCAGGGCCACGCCCGGCAGTTGCTGGAGGGCCAGGCTGCAGGCCAGGGCCAAGAGCAGGCGGCCACTCGGCCGCTGTTGGAGGTTGCGCGCGGTGTGACGCGGCGGCGTCACGGGGCGATTGGCACGGTGCATGGGGGCTCCTGGCACAGAAAGCGAATAAGGTTCTTGCTGTGTAGGTGCCGCGAGAATCGCAATCGGGCAGTGCGTGGCTGAATTATTTTTCGCCGCGCTCAATCAGCATCAGAGGCGTGGGTTCAAACGGCCTTTTCGATCAGTACCCAATAGCGGCTGCGCGCGCGCACCTGCACCGGCAGTACGCTGGGCAGGGTGGCGAGAATGCGATCGCTGTCGTGCACCGGGAACACCCCGGACAGGCGCAGCCCGGCGATGCGCGGATCGCAGCGCAGCACCCCGGGGCGGTAGCGATCAAGCTCGGCGATAAATTCGCCCAGGGGCATGTCGTCGGCAATGATCTGCCCACGGGTCCAGGCCAGATCGGCCTCATGAAGTGGGCGCAGTGGGTCGATATGGGTGCGGCTGAAGCCGGTGCGTTGCCCGGCCAGCAGCACCTGCACGCGGTCACTGCGGGTCGGGTGGAGTTGCACGGCGTTTTCCTGCACGGCCACCTGGGTGTGGCCGTTGTCCTGGCGCACGCTGAAACGCGTGCCCAGCGCGCGGATGCGCCCTTGCGCGGTCTGCACCTCCAACGGACGTGGATCGACAGGCTGCAGGCCTTGAGCCGCAGCGGTGACGACCATAATCTCGCCCGCGCGCAGGTGCAGCAGACGGGTCTGCGCATCGAACTGCAGATCGAGCGCTGTGGCGGTGTTGAGCGTGACGCAGGTGCCATCGCTGAGGGTCACGCGGCGTTGCTCACCCGTGCCGGTACGGTGTTCGGCCAACTGTTCCTGCCAGGTATTGGTGCGGCTGGCCAGCAGCCCGGAGCCGGCCAGCAGGCCACCCCAGAACAGCGAACGCAGCAGCGTGCGGCGGCTGGCCTGAGCGGTTTGTCGGGCATAGGGTGAGAGTGTCTGGTAGGCACTCTTGGCCGGCAATGCCTTGAGCCGTCCGGTCATGGCCTCGATATGCCGCCAGGCGCGTTCGTGCTCAGGGCTGGCCGCGCGCCAGGCTTGCCAGGCCAGCTGCTCCTGGGCGCTGGTTGCGCCGGACATCAGTAGGGTCAGCCATTCCACCGCCTGGTCGGCCACGGCTGCGCTGATCGGCTGGCCTTCGGCCAAGAGCCTGGCGGGTGTGTTCGGGTAAACCGCGCTGTGCTGTCCGTTCATGTCAGCTGGCCAGGGCAAACAGGTATTGGCGGTTGGCGCGCATCAGGTACTGCTTCACCGAGCTGCTGGATACGCCCAGGCGTTCGGCGATTTCGGCATAACTGAGTTCTTCCAGGTGGGCGAGCAGGAAGGCCTCCTTGACCTGGGCCGGTAGGCCGTCGAGGGCGCTGTCGATCTGGCGTAGGGTTTCCAGTGCCTGCAGCTGTTCTTCCGGCGAGGGGTAAACCGCTTCCGGCAGGCTGGCGAGCACTTCAAGGTAGGCGTCTTCGAGGCGCTGGCGGCGATGGCGATGGGCAATCAGCCGGCGCGCAATGGTCGCCAGAAAGGGCCGGGGTTCGCGAATTTCATGGGCCTGACCGGAATGAATAACGCTGACGAAGGTGTCCTGGGCCAGGTCTGCGGCGGCAAAGGTGTCGTTCAGCTTGCGCCGCAACCAGCCTTCCAGCCAGCCGTGGTGCTGGCGGTAGAGCGTGTCGAGGTCGGTAGACAGGTCAAATTCAGAGGCGGGCACAGTGAGCTCCGGTCAGCCGGATGGCTACTCAGGCGCACATGATAATTATTATTATTAAAAACTCAATGCTGCCGGTGACGTGTGCCCCGGCAGCTGATCAGCGGACTGCGCTCACGCGTCAGCGCCGCAGCGTTCTTAACGCAGCTTTTCCAGCATCTGGTAGTACCACATGCCGGCGGCCAGCATCGGGTTGCCGAACACATCCCCCAGCGGCACTTTGATGTGTTTGCAGGCGGCGAAGGTGTCGTAGTGACCCAGGGTGCCGGTCAGCGCGTTGGCCATGATCTCGCCCATGATGTGGGTGGTGGCGATGCCGTGGCCGGAGTAACCCTGGCAGTACCAGACGTTGTCCGAGAGCTTGCCCAGCTGCGGGATGCGGTTGATCACGATGCCCATGGCGCAGCTCCACTGGAAGTCGATGTCGACGCCCTTGAGTTGCGGGAAAGTCTGCTCGATACCGGGGCGCAGTTCGGCGGCGATATCCCGCGAGTCGCGCCCGGAGTAGTTGCAGCCACCGCCGAACAGCAGGCGGCCGTCGGCGGTCATGCGGTAGTAGTCGAGGACGAAGCGGCAGTCGTACAC
>Ga0155449_1240_pt1 | contig 16677 bp, 12 predicted proteins | sample RifCSPhighO2_02_FD_111897 | JGI IMG/M metagenome (GOLD analysis project Ga0155449, IMG submission 111897) | Pseudomonadales bacterium RIFCSPHIGHO2_02_FULL_60_43 | reverse complement strand
AAGGGTTCGCCAGCGGCGATGGTGGCGCGGTACACCGCAGCTTCCGGGTGCTTGTCGCTTGAGATAAGAGTCATGCTGGCCGGCCTCAGATATACAAACGTTCGGTGTTATGGAAGCCACGGGCGTTTTCCGGGCGCGAGGTGCGGCACAGCACGCTGATGCCATCGCTCTCGACCTTGTGCCAGCTCAGTTGCAGCGGCTTGGGTGCATACACGGGATTGGGGTCCAGGGGGTGTTGCAGGGCGGTGAGCACCACCAGGGTGTCCATCGGCGCGTACAGCTCGATGTAGTCGCCGGCCTTGGAGTTACCCGGCTGGAAGTGGAAGCAGCCGTCGCTGTCGACCGTGACCTTGCTGAACAGGTTGAGGCACATCAGCAGGTCTTGCAGATTGAGGTTCCACTTGCCCATTTCCACCAGTAGGTTGTCCACGCCGTTGCGGAAGAAACCGTTTCGCAATTGCTGATAGTTGCCGTTGCCGTACTTCTCTTGCACCTCGGTGGCGTTGAGCACGCCGCCGAAGCTGTCATGCCAGCCGCAGGTATCGGCGGTGATGGCAGCGAGCACACGGCCCATGTCCGAATAAAGGCAGTGGCCGGCGGTGAGCTTGGCGGTGTGCTGGCATTTGAGGCTGTCGGGCAGGTTGAGCCGCTCACTTTTCTCGGCGGCGTTGAGCAGCAGCAGGCTGGCATTGGCGCCGCCTTCAAGGTCGGTGATACGCAGCAACTGGCCGCGTTTGAGGACAAAGGAGGTATGCCCGCCGCCGGGAACGAGTTCCTCGTAGAGCGTGGGGCGCAGGCTTAATGAGGCAGTCATTGGGTGCTCCTACAGGGCCGGTTGCAGATTGCCGGCGATATGCGCGGGCAACGCTTCGACGGCGGCGCGGGTGGCGCGGCGGTCACTGTTGAGGGGGATGTCGTAGGTAATGCGCGCGCCGAAGGCGTTCGGTGCGTGCGGATCAATGCGGGTCTTGTCGAACACCAGCAGACGGGTGCCGAGGCTGAAGCCCTCGCTCAGGTCATGGGTGACCATAAATACGGTGAGCTTGGTTTCGTGCCACAGCTCCAGCAGCAGGCCGTGCATGTCCTTGCGGATGCCGGGGTCGAGGGCGCCGAAGGGCTCATCGAGCAGCAGCACGCGCGGCTTCATGATCAGCGCCTGGGCGATGGCCAGGCGTTGCTGCATGCCGCCGGAGAGCTGGCTGGGGTATTTGTCCAGGGCATGGCCGAGGCCGACTTTCCGCAAAATCACCGCCGCCTGTTCGCGGGCGTCGCGCTTGGCGGCGCCAAACAGCCGGCCGAGCAGTTTTGAGCGCGGCAACTCCAGGCCGATGGCGACGTTGTCCAGCACCGTCAGGTGCGGGAACACCGAGTAGCGCTGAAATACCACGCCACGGCTGCTATCGGGCTCGGCAGCCAGTGGCTCACCACCGAGCAGAATCTCACCCCGGCTGGCGCGCTCCTGACCGAGCAGCAGGCGCAGAAAGGTCGACTTGCCGCAGCCGGAAGCGCCGACCAAGGTGCAGAACTCGCCTTCATTGATGCTCAGATTCAGGCGTTCCAAAACAACCTGGTCTCCATACTCCTGCCAGACATTCTTCACTTCGATAAAGGCGCCTACTGCGCGAGCCGCTGGCTGCGTCGCGCGGTGCTCGCAATCCTCATGGACGAGATGTCCACTCCGGTTGCTGCGCTCCGGGCTTCTTGCCAGCGACTCGCTCGCTACGGTGCCGCTCTTTATGGTTTTCATGCTTTCGCTCCCTCGCACCAGGGGAAGCACAGGCGGATGGTCTGGCGCAGGCCCAGGTCCATCAGCCAGGCGAGCAGGGTGATCCACACCACGTAGGGCAGAATCACATCCATGGCCATATAGCGGCGCACCAGGAAGATCCGGTAGCCCAGGCCATCGGTGCTGGCGATGGCCTCGGCGGCAATCAGAAACAGCCAGGCAGAACCGAGTACCAGACGCAGGGCTATCAGCAGGCGCGGCAGCAGTTGCGGCAGCACCACGCGCAGGATCAGGGTCCAGGTGCTGGCACCGAGGGTCTGTGCCTTGATCAGGATTTCTTGAGGAATTTCGCGGGCGCGCTGTTCTAAATCACGGGCCAGGATCGGGGTGATGCCGATGACGATCAGCATCACCTTGGACAACTCGCCGAGGCCGAAGACGATAAACAGGATGGGCAGGATCGCCAGTGGCGGCACCATCGACAGAACCGTCAGCAGCGGCGATAACGGCGCGCCGAACAGCGGAATGATGCCCGCCGCGATACCCAGGCACAGCCCAGCGAGGGCGGCAATGCCGATGCCCATGGCCAGGCGTGTCAGGCTGGCGGCGCTGTCCTGCCAGAACAGGTAGTTGCCGCTGCGCTTGTCCTCGGTAAAGGCCAGGCGATCAACCGCCGCGGCCATCTGACTGGCACTGGGCAGCAGTTTGTCGTTGGGGTTATCAGCCAGGCGTTGTGCCGAGCCTGCGAAATAGGCGAACAGCAGCAGGGCGAAGGGCAGCAGGATCAGCAGCAAGCGACCGCTGCGATCCGGGTGGCGGTTGATCAGGCGCATAGAGTGTTCTCGTGTGGCTTGGGCCCACTCCCCCGAACCCTCTCCCGCAAGCGGGAGAGGGTAGGGAAGGCGTTACAGCGTGCCGTCAGCCGCCATCTGCATATAGCTCGGATCAAAGCGCAGTTTGAGGTTGCCCTTGTCACCGGTGACGACGCCTTTGGCGAAGCTCATACCGATGGCATCGGCACTTTGTGCACCTTCGCCGAGCAGGCCGTGGCCAAAGGAGAACTCCGCGACCTTGGTCATGGTGGCCGGTAGTTTCGGGCTGGTGGCGAAGGCAACGGCGTCTTTGGCCGAATAGAACATTTTGGTCGCTGCCAGTTGCGCTTCGTAGCCCGCCAGGTCAGTGCCGGAGGCTTTGGCCATGTGCTCGCGCGCGGCCTTGCCAGCCGGGGTATCGGCACTCATGGTGGTCATGATTTCGTACCAGGCACCTGTCAGCGCTTTGCCGAAGGCCGGGTTGTCCTTGAGGGTGTCGCTGTTGACCACCATCAGGTCGATGATTTCACCGGGGATCTGGCTGGAATCGAACACCTTGGTCACGTTGGGCGTGGCTTCGATTTCTGCCAGCAGCGGGTTCCAGGTGGTCACGGCGGTGACGTCGCTGGTGGAGAAGGCGGCGACCATGTCGGCGTCGGAGGTGTTGACCACTTTCAGGTCTTTCTCGCTTAGGCCTGCTTTTTCCAGGCCGCGCGCCAGCAGGTAGTGGGACACAGACAGCTCGACCAGGTTGACGTTCTGGCCCTTGAGGTCACCCAGGGTTTTCTTCTCGCCCTTGAGCACGACGCCGTCGTTGCCATTGGAGAAGTCGCCGATGATCAGCGCGGTGCTGTCCACGCCGCCAGCGGCCGGAATGGTCAGGGCGTCCATATTGGTCATAGTGCAGCCATCAAACTGGCCGGCGCTGTACTGGTTGATCGACTCGACGTAATCGTTGATCTGCACCACATCAATATTGATGTCGTACTTCTTCGCCCACTTGTCGACGATGCCTTCGGCGGCGCCGTATTCCCACGGCATCCAGCCGGCGTAGATGGTCCAGCAGACGCTGAAGTCGGATTTCGGCGCCGCATGGCTGTTGACGCTGATGGCAGCGGCCAGGCCGGCGGCGAGTACTGAACACAGACGGGACTTACGCATGGTGGAACCTCCAGTTCGAAAATGGGCGGGCAGGAGTGCGCGGCGGTTTCCCCACGAGTGGGGCGCGTTCTCCCGGGCTTTTATCCCGCCGTGTAACCTCGAAGGAGGTCGCCAACTCTCGGACCAGTCACCCGCATATCTGTTGATCGCGGATCGGAACCCTAGTCAGCTATTGCAAATTGTGGTGCCGCGATCCCGCCGCAGCGGGTTGTTCCTGCACAACAGGGTTGTTGCGAACATCGTGCCAGCTCAACCAGGCCCCATGGGCTCGCGGGTTTTGCCCGCGTCAGTCCAGGGCTGTGCGCCCTGGCGGTGCGTGTGAGCATCGGTGTGCTGCATTGCAGGGCGCTGCGTGTTACAGATTTTTCTCGGCAGCCATCTGCATGTAGCTGCCATCAAAACGTAGCAGGATGTTGTCGGCATTGCCCAGGCTGCGCTCCCCGCTGAAGGCGATGCCGAGTTTATCCAGACCCTTGCCGTCGTGGCCGAGCAGCTTCTGCTGGTCGGCGAACTGGGCGACCCGCTGCATCAGCTCGGGCATCTTGTTGGCGCGGGCAAAAGCCAGCGCATAACGCGGCGAATAGAACGAACGCAGGGTGTCGAGTTGCTGGCTGAAATCCTCCGGCGTGGTGCCGGCGGCGCTGGCCATCTTCGCCCGTGCGGCGCGCCCAGCATCGGTGGGCATGCCCATCAGGCGCTGGGTTTCGAACCAGGCGCCGGTCAGCGCCTTACCCAGCTCCGGGTGGGCGGCGAGGACCTTGCTGTTGACCACGGTGAGGTCGACGATCTCGCCGGGAATCAGGTTGGAGCTGAACACCTGGCTGACCTGGGCCTGCTGCTTGATCTTGGCCAGAATCGGGTTCCAGGTGATCACTGCGTCGCCCTGGCCGCTGAGGAAGGCCTCGGCAATCTGTGTGTCGGACACGTGCTGGATGGTCACATCCTCAGGCTTTAGCAGGGCCCATTCCAGGGCGCGGCTGAGCAGGTAATGCGATACAGAGTTCTCCACCAGCAGCACGGTCTTGCCCTTGAGGTCCTTCAGGGTCAGGCCCGGACCGCGTAGCAGAATGGCATCCGCACCGTTGGAGAAGTCGCCGATGATCAGCGCGGTAGAGTCGACGCCTGCGGCAGCTGGGATGGTCAGCGCATCCATATTGGTCATCGAGCAGGCATCGAATTCGCCGGCCGTGTAACGCTCGATCGAGCCGACATAATCCGGCACTTCGCTGACTTCGATACGGATGCCGTACTGATCTGCCCATTTCTTCACGATGCCTTCGCTGGCGGCATAACCCCAGGGCATCCAGCCGGCAAAGATCGACCAGCACAGCTTGAAGGTTTTCGGCTCACTCGCCGCATGAGCCGGTTGCAGCAGCAGGGCGGCGAGCAGACAGGTGGCAGTCAGGCGGGCGAGCAGGGTGGATAGCGGCATGGGTAACCTCGGTTCAGTCAGCGGGAACAGGAAAGCGAACAGCAGTGCTGTGCGTTCTCCCGGGCTTTTATCCCGCCGTGTAACCCCTTGGCCGTGGCCACTGCGTGAGGTCGTCGACTCTCGGACCAGCCATTCGCTGCAGGCATTGCTCAGCGAACCGGAACCCTAGTCGACCATTGCAGATTGTCTGGCTGCAAGCTGCTTGCCGCCGTACGCATTTCCTTTATGCGCAGAACGCTAAGCGAGGACTGTGCCAGGTTGGTGTGTATCAGCTGGCACGACGGACAATAGGACGCCGAAATAATTTGTCATGAAATCTGCTGAGCCGGTGCGACGCACTGGATGGTACGGCCTGTTGTCTATTCATTGGGAGCAATCCCTGGCAGCGACAACGGTCGCTGCCGCACCCGCGGTCGAAGGAGGCCGCTATGTCATACAAATCCATGCTGCTGGCGTTGTTGGTTTTGTCTTTAGGCGGTTGTGCGGTCTATGGCGGCGGCAGTGGCTATGGCCACCGTGGTTATGATCGCGGCCATTCGCATACCTATTACCAGGTGCAGCGCTACCCGGTTTATGGGGGGCCGCAGCCGCAGCGCTACAGGGCCTACCGCCATGATGGGCGACGCTACGATGATCACCGTCACGCACCGCGTTATTACGTGCCTGCACCGCAGCCGCGCCATTACCAAACGCACCAATATCAGAAGCGCCACGATTACCGCATTGTGCAACCGCACGCTGGCTGGGATGGCCGTCGTGACCATTACCGCAACCAGCAACAGCGTCATGATACCCAGTGGGGTGGAGAGCGCCGTGGTGGTGATCGGCGCGATGAGCGTAAGGGTTGGGAGCGGCAGCGCAACTGACCATCCTCTTAGGCGCGCTACGAATCCGGCTCGCCTTCAAGTTGACGGCCGAAGAGTCGATCTTCGGCCAGTATCTCTTCCCGCATGGCCTGCGCCGCTGGTGACAGGCTATGCCCTGCGCGGCTGATGAGGGCGTAGGCGGATTGCTCGGTCAATGCACCTGCTTCCAGCGGCAGCCGGGCCAGACGACCTGTCTGGATATCCTCGGCCACCACATCCCAGGGCGCCATGCTCAGCACGTCGCTTTCAGCCACTAGAGTTTTGAGCACCATAAAGTTGTCGCATTGAATGCTCAGCGGCTGCTCGCGTCCGCTGAGTGCACTAAGGCTGCGCGCCACCGCCAGTGGCAGTTGGGTGCCTGCCAAGGGGTAATCGAGTAGATCGTGCATGCGCAGCGTTGTGTGGGCCAGCAGCGGATGGCCGGGGCGACAGAACAGCACCCCGTTGTGGCGCTGCAGTGGTTCGATGCACAGCAGTGGGTCACCGATTAGCTCGCGGCTGTCGGCGACAAACAGCTCCAGGGCGTCATCCAGCAGGCTGCTGCGCAGGTCCAGCCAGTTACTGATCTGCAGGTTGACCCGCACCCGTGGATAGCGCAGCGCCATGCGACCCACTGCGCGTGGTATCAGGCGCGCGGCCGGGTAGGGGCCGGCGCCCAGGCGCAGTTCTCCGGTTTGCAGATTACCCAACTGGCTGACGGCGTTTTTCAACGCCTGGCTGCCAGCCAGCAGACGCTGGGCGTGCTCCAGTACCAGTTGGCCGTGGGTGGTCAGGCTGATGCCGCGGCTGTGGCGGTCGACCAGGTTGCAACCGAGGCTGCTTTCCAGCGCCTGGATGCTGCGACTCAGGGCGGGCTGGCTGAGGTGCACGGCCTCGGCAGCACGGGCGAAATGGCCGTGTTCGGCGAGGGCGACAAAATGGCGAAGCTGACGAAGGTCATTCATGCGCTGATTGCATCATTTATTGATTTGGAATGCATTGGAATTATTGCTGTTGCTTGGCCACTCTTCCCACACAGCCAATAACAATGAGCGACTCGCATGTTTTTACTGAATCGAACTGCCGCCGTGCTGCTGAGCCTGGCATTACCCCTGGTCAGCCAGGCCTCCCTGCCTGAGGAAGAAATCCGTCCGTCGATCAACCCGGAGCTGGCCGAGCACACCAAACACTTCGCGCAGAAGGTCTATAAGGTGGCCGGCAACGTCTATTCCGCTGTCGGCTGGCAGCTGGGTAACGTGGCGATGATCGAGGCCCCGGAAGGGTTGATCATCATCGACACCGGCGAGGCGGTCAGCGAGTCGCGCAAGATCATGGCCGAGTTCCGCAAGATCAGCGACAAACCGGTCAAGGCGGTGGTCTATACCCACTTCCACCCGGACCATATCAATGGCGTGAAGGCCTTCGTCAGCGAAGAACAGGTACGCAGTGGCGAGGTGCAGATCATCGCCCATGAAACCCTGCTGGCCAATGTGGTGGCCCAGGGCGCGCTAGTCGGGCCGATTCTCTCGGTGCGTTCCGGCTACAGCTTCGGTGCCGGCCTGCCGGACAGTGACCACGAGCAGATGAACGCCGGCATCGGCCCGCTGGCCAAGGTCGAGGCCTCGACCTTTATCGCGCCGACCCTGACCTTCAAGGACAAACTCGATACGCGCATCGCCGGTCTGGACCTGCAGTTTCTGCATGTGCCCAGCGAAGCGCCGGACGAGATCATTGTCTACCTGCCGGATAACCGCGTGCTGATCAGCGCCGAGGTGGAGCAGGGGCCGACCCTGCCAAATATCCACACCCTGCGCGGCACCAAGTTCCGCGACCCGGTGGTGTGGGTCGACAGCCTGGACAAGCTGCGCGCCTATAAGGCCGAACATATGGTGCCGCTGCACGGCCGGCCGGTCAGCGGCCAGGATCAGGTCGAGGAAGTGCTGCGCATGACCCGCGACGGCATCGCCTATATCCATGATCAGACTGTGCGCTGGATGAACAAGGGCTTGACCCCGGACGAGCTGGTCGAGAAGGTCAAGCTGCCGCCACACCTGGCTGGCTACACGCCTTACCTGCGCGAGTACTACGGCACGGTTAAACACAGCGTGCGGCAGATCTACAACGGCTACCTGGGCTGGTTCCAGGGTGACCCGGTGGCCCTCGACCCGCTGCCGCCAAAAGATAAAGCCGAGCGCCTGATTGCCTTGATGGGCGGTCGTGAAAAACTGCTGCTGGCCGCCGGCGAGGCTTACCTCAAGGGTGATTACCAATGGGCCGCCGAGCTGTCCAGCTACGCCATTCAGGTGGACAACGAGGACACGCTGGCCCGCGACATCAAGGCCCGCAGCTTCCGTAAGCTGGGCTATGCCAGCATGAACATCAACTGGCGCAACTGGTACCTGATGAGCGCTATGGAGCTGGAAGGCAAACTGGCCGGTGAGGATGTCCAGCAAATGGCCGTGAGCATGCGCAGCGCCTTTCTCTCGGCGGATATGCTGAAAACCTTTCCTGCGCGAATCTTCCTGCAAAACTGGATTACCCGGGTTGACCCGGAAAAGGCCAATGATGTCGAGTTAACCCTAGGTTTTAGCTTTCCGGACATCGGCGAGCAGTGGGCGCTGGAAGTGCGGCGCGGTGTAGTGCAGCTTCACCAGGGCATTCCCGAGGGCACCACGCTCAAACTGACCCTCGACAAGACGTATCTGGACACCGTAATGAGCGGCGAGAACGGTTTGCTCAAGGGCGCCTTGCTGGGCGATGTGCAGGTCGATGGCAGTCTGCTGGAGATCAAGACCTTCCTTGGCTGCTTTGACTTCAGCGATACGCCGATTGCCCTGACCCTGCGTTGAGTGAGGCGGTGTGTGACCCGACCAAAGTGCGGACGCGCTGGCGCTACGATCAAGGCAAACTAATCAGGCTTTTCACCTGGCTTATTTCGCTGATTAAGGAGTGATGGATGCCTGTTCTGATATTCGCCAAAGGCGCGCTGGCCGCGTTCTGGCTGCTGGCGCTGCTCAACCTGCTCTACCCCATGGGCGAGGGCTGGTACCTGGCCGTCAACCTGATTGCCGGCGGCATGTTGCTGGCGCATCTCGGCGAGCTGCTGCTGTTCAAGGCCCGCCTGGTTGGTCAGCCGCAGCCCTGGTTGCAGCGGGTGCAGGTGCTGTTGTTTGGCTTTATTCACCTGCGTGGTTTAGCGCGCATGTAGATTTCTGGTGTGTGCTGCTCCGTTCAGCGCGGCGTTTGATGACGGCGTGCTGAGCAGAGGAGTCGTGATTGCTCATTTCTTGAATATGTTCGCGCAAAGCCTGTTCTGGCCGCGCATGCAGGTACTTCCTCAGGTCGCCTGCTTTTCGCTCTGGTGGTCATCCTGTCACAGGCATAGCCACTCACTTCGTGTGTAACGGCTGCCGCGCTTATGCGTCTATCGCTTGCCTGATGCTGGTCGTGTCACTGCGCGGGGTGTCCGTCCATCGGCAAACCGACTAAGAATGCTCCCTGTTAGTGCGATTCTTGCTTGGTCAATAAACGGTGTGGCGCTGCAGTTACAACTTAAAACAGGTAGGTAACGCCACTTAATAGGCGTTTTGTAATTATATGAGCGGATCCTTTATTGCTATTTCATCTATCTCTGTTGTGAAGTTTGTCTCGGTCTGTATGGGAGAATTCTGAAATGAATTTGGTGGCATATTGCTATTAAATTCAGCGATTGGTATAAATTTGACGGCATTCGAATAACTATAACTCATATGACTTTTTATTGACGGCGTAAAATTGGCGCCTCACTAAATGACTGCTACAACATATTCGGAAATTATCTGTTCATGAGTACTTCCAGCGATATTTCAAGTTTGTTCAAGCTGTTCGGTGGACGTTCAGCCCACTACCAGGAAATCTCTCAGGAAGACGAGAAACAATCCTCCATGGAGCGGTGGCCGGGTGTGGCCAAGGTCGAGCTGTCCGGCGTTGCCGCTGAGCCTGCGGTGCTGACTCCGTCGGGTGCGGCGGTCCGTCCGGCGCTGTTTGCTGCTGTTGCTCCGGTGAGTCCGGCAATGGCGCCTGAGCCTGCGCCAAGCCCTGAGGCTGTGCCTCAGGCTAAAGCTGTTGCTGCACCTTATGCCGCTCCGGATTGGGCATCAGAAAGCTTGCACAGCCTGCTCGGTAAACTGGCTCAGGAAGATCGCCGTGAGGTCGTCAACGCGCCTGTTCGTGTGACCCGCCCACGTCCGAATCTTGCCAACATCAAGATCATCGCTGTGATTTCTGCCAAGGGTGGGGTCGGTAAAAGCACACTCGCTGCAGGCTTGTCTGCTGTGATGCAGCGTCAGGGACGCGCAGTGTTGGCACTTGACCTTGATCCGCAGAGTGCGCTGATCAACCATTTGGGTGTCGCCATCGATCCGATGCAGGTTGCTGCCGAAGGTCTTGCTCACTGCGTCGCCGATGCGCAGATGCGCGATTTTTGCCAGCCAACGCCCAGCGGAGTTTTTGTCCTGCCTTACGGCATGGTTGATGAAGGTCAGCGCCGTACGTTTGAACGGCAGTTGGAGGACGAACCTGATTGGCTGGCACAGCAGCTTTCTGAGCTGCAACTGGCTGATGGTTCAGTGGTCGTACTGGATACCCCGCCGGGTCCTTCGGCGTACTTGCAGCAAGCCCTTTCGGTTGCCAATGTGGCCGTGGTGGTGAGCTTGGCTGATGCGGCTTCTTACGCCACGCTGCCGATGATTGATCGCCTGCTCAGCACCTACACAGCCGATCGAGCGGATTTTTACGGCGCGACGTATGTCATCAATCAGGTCGACCAATCGCGCAAGCTGAGTAAGGACATCACGCAAATCATGCGCGGTATTCTGGGTGGTCGGGTGGCAGGCATTATTCACCGTGACCAGTCTATTGCCGAAGCCCTTGCCTACAACCAGAGTGTGCTGGATTACGACCCGAGTGGGCAGGGCTGCCACGATCTGCAAGCCATTGCCCTGAACGTTCTTGCCAAGCTCTTTGCGACTCAGCGGAGTGAGCAGTTGGCATGAATTTAACCGGCATGTTTCGTGCCCGACGTGCTGCTCAGGGAACTACTTCACCCTATGTGCTAGACCGGCCGACCTGCGCCGTTCTGGTGCTTGTGGTCGTGGCCCTGCTGGCGTTGATGATCATCGTGCCCATGGATGTAGAACAGCAAATGCTGTTCTCCGCTGGGTGCATGATCGCAGCCCTGGTGTTGCGCCGCGCGGCGAATCGCGTCGCCATTCTGGCCATGGTGGTGCTCTCCGTTGTGGCCTCGCTGCGTTACATGTATTGGCGTCTGACCTCATCCCTAGGCTTCGACAACTGGCTCAACATGCTGTTTGGTTATGGCTTGGTACTGGCCGAGCTCTACGCCTTGCTGGTATTGCTGTTTGGCTATTTGCAGACGGCCTGGCCGCTGCAGCGCAAGCCATATCCGCTTCCGGCAGACAGCAGTGTCTGGCCAACTGTCGATGTATTCATTCCGACGTATAACGAGCCGCTGGATATCATCAAGCTGACTGCTTTTGCAGCGCAGGCGATTGACTGGCCCAAAGACAAGTTGCGTGTGTATGTGCTAGATGACGGTCGCCGGGACGAGTTCCGCGAGTTTTGTGAGTCGGTGGGGATCGGCTACATCATTCGGCCGGATAACAACCACGCCAAAGCCGGCAACCTCAACTTTGCCCTGACCCAGACATCAGGCGAGTACATTGCCATTTTCGATGCGGATCACGTGCCGACGCGCTCCTTTTTACAAGTGGGCATGGGCTGGTTCCTCAAAGATCCGAAGCTGGCGATGCTGCAAACGCCGCACTTCTTTTTTTCTCCCGATCCGTTTGAAAAGAACCTCGACACGTTCCGCTCCGTACCGAACGAAGGCGAGTTGTTCTATGGGCTGGTTCAGGACGGCAATGACCTGTGGAACGCCACATTCTTCTGCGGTTCGTGCGCCATCATCAAACGCGCTCCGCTGGAAAAAGTGGGTGGAATCGCCGTTGAAACGGTAACCGAAGATGCGCACACCGCACTGAAACTCAATCGCCTGGGTTACAACACGGCGTACTTGGCGATACCTCAGGCAGCCGGTTTGGCCACGGAGAGTCTGTCCGGTCATATCGGGCAGCGCATTCGCTGGGCGCGTGGGATGGCGCAGATCTTCCGCACCGACAACCCGCTGCTTGGCAAAGGCCTCAGCCTTGGGCAGCGGTTCTGCTACCTGAATGCCATGCTGCACTTCTTCTATGGCTTGCCGCGCCTAGTGTTTCTCACTGCACCGTTGGCCTACCTGATTTTCGAGGCGCAGATTTTTCAGGCACCGGCCCTGCTGATTGTGGCCTATGCCTTGCCGCATATCTTGCTGGCCAGCGTCACCAACTCAACCATCCAGGGGCGCTTTCGTCACTCGTTCTGGAACGAGGTGTATGAGTCGGTACTGGCCTGGTACATCATGCGCCCGGTGTTGTTGGCCATGGTCAACCCCAAGCTTGGCAAGTTCAACGTGACGGCCAAGGGTGGGATGATCGATGAAAGTTATTTCGACTGGAAAATGGCACGGCCGTACATCGTTGTCCTGGCGCTGAATCTCATCGGCATGTTGGTGGGCGTGGCCAAACTCGGGTTCGATCCAGATGCCAGCGCCGTGACCTTGCTGATCAACCTGGTCTGGACGCTGTACAACATCATCATTAGCGCAGCCGCCGTTGCCGTAGCCAGTGAGGCGCGGCAGATCCGCGCCGAACCGCGTGTGTTTGCCACCTTGCCAGCCATGCTGGGCCTGGCCAATGGCAAGACAATTGCCTGCCAAACCAACGACTTTTCACAACGCGGTGTTGGCATTCATTTGCCCGAAGGCGTTCAGGTTGCCTGTGGTGAAGAGGTGCATGTCTCCCTGTTTCGCGATGGTGAAGAGGGCGTTTTTCCGGCCAGTGTGGTGTTCAGCCATGGGCAGACCCTGGGCCTGAACTTCGCCAACCTGACCTTGCAACAACAAAGTGAACTGGCACGCCTGACGTTTTCGCGGGCTGATACCTGGGCCAAGAGCTGGGGCACGGGCGTGGTGGATACCCCGCTCGGTGCCCTTGCTGAAGTGACCGGTATTGGATGGCGCGGGATATGCCTGCTGTCGCGTGCAACGTTCGATGAATCCGTGCGTCATGTTCGCGCCCTGTCTTTTACCTTTAAATCCACTCCGAGGAATCCATGAGTCAGAAACGCAAAGGCATGCTATCCCTCTGGTTCATCTTGTCGATTCCATTGCTTACTTCAGCCTTGTCGACTGCCTGGGCTGAAGAGGTTGTCGAAACGCAGGAGCCTGTCACTGAAGACGGTGCGTTAGTCGAAGAAGTGGTTGTTCCCGAATTTACTCCGACCTACAGCGCCACGCTCAAGCAATTGGGGGCTAATTACCCCATGCACTTGCGCGGTATTGAAGGCAGTGACAGCGTCAGCTTCGATGTGCGATCCGATCAAGTGGTGACCAAAGCCCGGGTCAACTTGGAATACAGCTACTCGCCTTCTCTGCTCAGCGATCTCTCGCAGATCAACGTGATGGTTAACGATCAGGTGGCTGCCAGCCTGCCCGTCCCCAAGGAGACCGCCGGAACCTTGCAGCAGCAGGTAGTGGATATCCCGGCGCATCTGGTGACCGAGTTCAACCGCCTGACGCTGCAGCTGATTGGCCACTACACCATGATGTGTGAAGACCCACTGCATTCCAGTTTGTGGGCCAAGGTCAGCAACACCAGCCAACTTGAGCTGGAGACCACGCAGATTGCCTTGCCCGACGATTTGGCTCGGCTTCCTTTGCCGTTCTTTGATGGCCGTGATTCGCGTGCGCTGGAATTGCCTTTCGTGTTCGCCAGCAGCCCTGACAATCGCAGCCTGGAAGCGGCGGGTGCGGTCGCGTCCTGGTTTGGTGCATTGGCCAGTTATCGTGGTGCGCGGTTCCCGGTTAGCCTGGCGCAATTGCCTGAGAAGGGGCATGCGGTTGTTGTCATCGTGGGCAGTGCTTCCGTGGCCGGAATTGAACTGCCACAGAGTGCGACACCAACGCTGAGCATGATCACCAACCCCAATGATCCGCTCGGCAAGCTGCTGGTGATTGCAGCACGTGATGGCGATCAGCTCAAACAGGCCGCCCTGACCCTGGTCACGGGCAGCAAGGTGCTGGCAGGCGCCAGTGCGCAGATTGAGCGGTTTGACACTCTGCAGCCCCGTAAACCCTATGATGCGCCGAATTGGTTGCCCAGCGACCGGCCGGTACAGCTGGGGGAGCTCAGCGACGCTAAACGTTTGAGCGTTTCCGGCTACGACCCAGGCACCATCAATCTCCCCATGCGCCTGCCGCCTGATTTGTTCAACTGGCGGGAAAAAGGGGTGCCACTGCATCTTAAGTACCGTTACACCCCGCAGCCGGTATCAACCAACTCCTCGCTGCTGATCAGCGTCAGCGGCAAGTTCATCAAATCGCTGCCATTGCCGTCGCAAGAGAGCTTGAAGGACAACGAGTCGTTGCTGGCCAAGCTGCAGGATGATGAGAGCCTGCTGCAAGAGAGCAAGCTGCTTCTACCGCTGGACAGCCTGCCGCTGCAGTCTGCGCTGCAACTGCGGTTTATGTACGACTACATCAAGCAGGGCGAGTGCCGCGACATCATCATCGACAACATGCGCGGCACGATCGAGGCGGACTCCACCCTCGACCTCAGTGGTTATGAGCATTTTATTGCCATGCCCAACCTGGGCGTGTTTCAGAGCAGTGGTTTCCCCTTCACGCGTATGGCTGACCTTTCAGAAACGGCTGTCGTGATGCCAGCGAATGCCGGTGTCGAAGAAATCTCCCTGTACCTCGATGTTATGGGCCGTTTTGGCGATTCAACCGGCTTACCCGCCAGCGCCGTTAGTGTCACCCAGGGCGATCACGATGAGCCGCTGGAAGGCAAGGATTTGCTGGTGCTGGCCTCGGGTAGCAATCAGCCGCTGTTGCAACGCTGGGCCGATCGCCTACCGGCCAGCCTGACGGGGCAATCAAGCTTTGAAATGTCTGATCTGGTGCATCGTATGCGCACCTGGGTGGGTTCTGATACCCGTGCCAATCAGCGGCAGGCGCGTAGCAGTCTAGCGCTCGCAACAGGGGGCGCTGGTGCCTTCCTGACTGGCTTTGAGTCGCCGCTCGACAGCGGACGCAGTGTGGTGGTGATTGCTGCTGCAAGCCCGGACAAGCTGGTCGACATCAGCTCAGCCCTGCGGGGTGGTGAGGATTACGAAGAGTCAATCCAGGGCAGTTTGGCCGTGATCAATGGCAAACGCATCAGTTCGCTGGTCGCCGACGAGCAGTATTACGTGGGTGAGCTGGGCTGGCTGCGTTACCTGCAATGGCTGCTGGCACACAATCTCTTCTGGATGCTGCTGTTGACCGCTGTGGCGGTAAGCCTGGCCAGCCTGTTGCTGTTCTTTACTCTGCGTGCCCGTGCAAATGCACGTTTGAAAGATTGAGGCAGATCATGAAGCGGCCTGTATTGAGCCTGTGCGCAGGTCTGCTATTTACGGTTAGCGGCACGGCGGCCAATGCCGCCTGTACCGCTGAGTGGCCGCATTGGCAGCGATTTGCGCAGCACTGGGTGCAACCGGACGGCCGTGTGCTGGAATCAAGCCTGGAAAAGAACCACAGCACCTCTGAAGGGCAGTCTTATGCACTGTTCTTTGCGTTGGTCGCCAATGATCAGGCGCGGTTCGAGACCATCTGGCGCTGGAGCCGCGAAAACCTGATGGGCAATGCCCCACAAACGACTTTACCGGCCTGGCTTTGGGGGCAAGGTAAGGATGGGGTGTGGAAGGTTCAAGATGCCAACTCGGCCTCTGATGCTGACCTGTGGTTTGTCTACGCGCTGCTAGAAGGTGCACGTTTGTGGCAAAAGCCGCAGTACCGAGACGATGCCCTGAGCCTGTTGGCGCAGATCAAAAAGCAGGAAATCACTGAGCTGCCAGGTCTTGGGGCCGTGTTATTGCCTGGGCCAATTGGTTTCTCGCACATTGGTCACCTGTGGCGCATCAACCCCAGTTATCAGCCTCTACCGCTGATGCGGCGACTGGCTGCTGTTGATCCCAAGGGGCCGTGGAATGCCATCGCCGCGCACACCGCCACCCTGCAGAACGAAGCGGGTGCCCATGGTTTTGCTGCCGACTGGATTGGCTACCGCGCCGTGTCGGACAGCGCTGGACTGTTCGCCAGTGACCCAATGAAAGGCGACAGCGGCAGTTATGACGCCATTCGCGTCTATCTCTGGGCCGGTATGACGCACCCCAAAGACCCGCTGGCTAAACCGCTGCTGGCCAGTCTGCATGGCATGGCACGCGCCACCGCCTCCACTGGTTTGCCACCAGAAAAGGTCAATGTGCGCAATGGCAGCACAGAGGGGCAGAGCCCAAGTGGTTTTTCCGGCGCCCTGGTGCCTTATTTCCGCGCTAAGGGCCAGCCCTGGCTGGAAGAGTTACAGGATCAGCGTGCTCGTGCCGCGATTGATCAGTGGATTGCCGGCACTGGCCCGGCGCCTTTCTATTACGACTACATGCTTAGCCTGTTCGGCCTTGGCTGGGCTGATCAGTATTACCAGTTTGCGGCTGATGGCCGTCTGCAACCGCGTTGGGAGAGTTCATGTTCCGCTACCGCCCCTTAACTCTGGCGCTGTTGGCTGC
>Ga0155449_1345_pt1 | contig 17299 bp, 15 predicted proteins | sample RifCSPhighO2_02_FD_111897 | JGI IMG/M metagenome (GOLD analysis project Ga0155449, IMG submission 111897) | Pseudomonadales bacterium RIFCSPHIGHO2_02_FULL_60_43 | reverse complement strand
TGCTCATGCTGGTAAGTCCAGCCGTGGTCGCCAATCGGGCCAATGTAGACAAAGCCGACCTTCAACGGATCGGCGGCGGATGCGCCCAATGTGGCGCTAAAGCCAAGGGCAGCAACGAGGGTGCGCAGCAGCGGTTTTTTGCTCTTCTCGAACATGGTTGGCGGAACTCCGATGTGTGTGGGTACGTTGTTGTTAAACAGCTGCCAGTTGGATTGCAAAAAGCTGACCAACTGGACAATTAGCGCTGCGCGCCGCGTAAAAACGCAGAACCCCGCCGAAGCGGGGTTCTGTGGAGGTGCTGTGCTGGTGCGTCAGGTGCGGCTTGTGCTGCCTACTGGTGCGTGGGGGTCAGTGCCCTGGCTGCCAGGGCTTGCCCAGTGATACCGGGGCAAACAGGCGTGTCTTGATCGCGTCGCGCGACAGCAGGACCAGCACCAGGATGGTCGCCACATAGGGCAGCATCGCCAGCAGGTTGGAAGGAATCGACAGGCCGATGCCCTGGGCCACCAGATGGATGATGCTGGCCAGGCCGAACAGGTAGGCGCCGAGCAATACGCGGAATACCCGCCAGCTGGCAAATACCACCAGCGCCAGGGCGATCCAGCCGCGCCCAGCGGTCATGTTTTCCGCCCACATCGGCGTATAGGCCAGCGACAGGTAACCGCCCGCCAAGCCGGCCATGGCACCACCAAACAGCACTGCCAGGGTGCGTACGCGCAGCACCGGCAGGCCCATGGCGCTGGCCGCGTCAGGGTTTTCACCGACCGCCTGGATGATCAAGCCGATGCGGCTTTTCAGCAGCACCCAAGCGACTAAACCGAACAGGGCGAAGGACAGGTAAACCAGAATGTCCTGGGCAAACAGCATGCGCCCGATCAGTGGAATCTCGCTCAGCAGCGGAATGGCAATGGGCTCAAAACCGGCCAGCGGTTTGCCGACCCAGGCCGCGCCGACAAAGGTGGAGAGGCCGACGCCGAAGATGGTCAGCGCCAGGCCGGTGGCCACCTGGTTGGCGTTAAAGCCCAGGGCCACCGCGGCGAACAGCATCGACAGCAGCATGCCAGCGCTCATCGCCAGCAGCACGCCGAGCCACAGGTTGCCGGTACTCAGGGCGACGATAAAACCGATCACCGCGCCGAACAGCATCATGCCTTCCTGACCGAGGTTGAGCACACCGCTCTTCTCACAGATCAGTTCACCCAGCGCCACCAGCAGCAACGGCGTACCGGTGCGCACCATGGCATAGAAAATATTGCTTAACAGGTCGAGGTCCATCGGGAATTCCTACAGATACGTTGTCAGGCCATTGCTTCGGCGTTGGTTGTGCGCTGCGCCCATTTCCACTTCAGCCGTGGCCGATAGAGGATCAGCACGTCGCAGGCGAGCAGGAAGAACAGCATCATTCCTTGGAACAGTTGGGTGATCGCCTGAGGCAGGTTCATGGTCATCTGCGCGTTCTCGCCGCCCAGGTACAACAGGGCCATCAGCAGGCTGGCGAACAGAATGCCGAGCGGATTCAGGCGGCCGAGAAAGGCCACGGTGATCGCCGCGTAGCCGTAGCCCGGCGATACCTGTGGCACCAGTTGGCCAATCGGCCCGGCTACTTCACCGACACCCGCCAGCCCGGCCAGGCCGCCGCTGACCAGCAGGGCAAACCACACCAGGCGCTTCTCGCGAAAGCCGACAAACCCGGCGGCGCGGCGATCGAGGCCGAGCACCTTGATCTGAAAACCGAGAAAGCTCTTGTGCAGCAACACCCACACCGCCACCAAGGCCAGCAGGGCGAAGTACAGGCCGGCATGCAGGCGACCGTCTTCACTCACCAGGGGCAGGCGGCTGGCATCGCCGAACATCGCCGATTCGGGGAAGTTGAAACCGGCCGGGTCTTTCAACGGACCGTGTACGAAGAACAGCAGCAGGTTCAGCGCGATGTAGTTGAGCATGATGCTGGTGAGGATTTCGTTGGCATTGAACTGCGTGCGCAACCAGGCGGTGAGGCCGCCCCAGGCTGCACCCGCTGCCACGCCGGCGAGCACCACCCAAACCAGCGCCCAGCGGCTGTCCCAGTCGATGATCTGGATCGCCATGGCGCTGCCGGCCAGCGCGCCGAGCAGCAGTTGACCTTCTGCGCCGATATTCCAGATGCGCGCCTGATAGGCCACGGCCAGGCCAAGTGCACAGAGCAGAATCGGCAGCGCCTTGACCAGCAGTTCGGATACGCCATACCAGTCTGCCAGCGGCGCAATCAGCAGAGTGTGCAGGGTGTCCAGCGGGTCGTGGCCGAGCAGGGCGAATAACAGCGCGCCGCTGCACAGAGTCAGCACCGCGGCGAGTAGCGGCGATAACCAGAGCATGGCGCGCGATTGCTGACCACGCGGTTCGAGGGATAACAGCATGGAAAACTCCGTCAGCTCAGGCTGGCAGCAGCGGCTGCCGGCGTGCTTGTGATAGGGGGGAGTGGAGCGAATTCGCCGGCCATCCAGCGGCCGACTTCAACGGCTTCGGTTTCTGCGGTGGCGGCCAGGGGCGAGAGCTTGCCGCTGCACAACGCGCCGATGCGGTCGCTGATCTGGAGCAGCTCGTCGAGGTCTTCGGAGATCACCAGAATCGCCGCGCCGGCATCGCGCAGGGCAATCAGCGCGCGATGAATCGCCGCCGCCGCGCCCACATCCACGCCCCAAGTCGGGTGCGCCGCCACCAGCAATTTGGGGTTCTGTAGGATTTCGCGGCCGAGGATAAATTTCTGCAGGTTACCGCCGGACAGGCTGCGCGCGGGCGCATCGGCATCCGGCGTCTTTACCGCAAAGCGCTGGATAATCTCATCGGCCAGGGCGCGCACCTTGCTGCGCTGAATCAGCCCCTTGCTTAGTAGTCCTTGCTGAAAAGCGGTGAGCAGCGCGTTATCACTCAGGCTCATGTCCGGCACTGCGCCATGGCCCAACCGTTCAGCCGGAACAAACGCCAGGCCCAGTTTGCGCCGTGCATCTGGATACAGATCGGCGATGGGTTGCGTGTCCAGGCTGATGCGTTCGCGTTCGCTACGCGACAGGCGGGTTTCACCGCTGAGCAGGGCGAGTAATTCGTCTTGACCATTGCCGGCAACCCCGGCGATGCCGACGATCTCGCCGCTGCGCACCTCCAGGCGGATCTGGCTGAGGGTGCAGCCGAACGGGTCGGCGTTGTGCCAGCTGAGGTCATCCACGCGCAGGCGCGGTAGGCCGCCGTCAGCTTTAGGGTAACTGCTTTCCAGTCCCTCGGCGTCGCCGACCATCAGCCGCGCCAGCTGCAGATCGCTGCATTCGGCCGGTATGCAATGCCCCGATACCTTGCCGCCGCGCAGCACCGTGGCGCTCTGGCACAGGGCGCGCACCTCGCCGAGCTTGTGGCTGATAAACAGAATGCTGCAGCCCTCGGCAGCCAGACGGCGCAGGGTGACGAATAGCTCATCGGCCTCTTGCGGGGTGAGCACCGAGGTCGGCTCGTCGAGGATCAAGAGTTTGATGTCCTGCATCAGGCAACGGACGATCTCCACCCGCTGCCGCTCGCCGATGGACAGGCTGTGCACCAGCCGGCCCGGTTCCAGGGCCATGCCATAACGCTGCGAGACTTCGCGAATCTTCGGCTCCAGCTGTTTCGGTGTGCCGGCCGCTGCGCCCATGGCCAGGGCGATGTTCTCCGCCACCGTCAGGGTCTCGAACAGCGAGAAGTGCTGAAACACCATGCCTACGCCAAGGCTGCGCGCCATGGCCGGGTCACGCATTTTCAAGGCCTCACCCTGCCAGCGAATCTCGCCGCTGTCGGGTTGGGTGACGCCGTAGATGATCTTCATCAGGGTGCTTTTGCCGGCACCGTTCTCGCCGAGTAGCGCATGGATTTCCCCAGGCGCGATGCTCAGATCGATACGGTCATTGGCCAGGCAGCCGGGGTAGCGCTTGCTGATACCGCTCAGCTGCAAGCGTGAAACAGAAGGGGAACTGGACATGGACAGAGGCTCGGGAATGACAACTGCCCTGGCTAAAGCAAAAAGCTGGCCAGTGAGTCAGAAAAGCCTGCTGGCGGCGTCGATGCAAGCCCTGCTGTAATACCACGCCATTAAGTGGCCCTAGCTTGGTGCAAGGCGACGAGATGCTGGTGCGTTTTGGCGCAGTGCAGAGCGTTGCGCCAGGATTTAGAGCGGCCGCAGCTCACTCCGCCCGCGGCTGATATCCGCCAGCAGTCGCTGCAACTCGGCGACCCGTGGCGCGGGTAGGGCTAAGTGCAGTTCGGCCCCCGTGGCGTTGTAGTCTTCGCGCTCCAGCAGGCAGTCGAGTTCCGTCAGGCGCGCCTTGAGCAGCGGCAGTTCGGCAAACAGGCAATGGCAGCGGTACTGCGCGCGGGCGATCAGCTCGCGGCGCGGAGCGGCTTGCAGGCATTTATTGGCGCTGCCGCCGTAGGCGCGAGCGAGCCCGCCGGTGCCGAGCTGGATGCCGCCGTAGAAGCGGATCACCAGTACCGCCACCTGATCCATCTCCTGGCTCTCGATGGCTGCAAGGATCGGCCGACCCGCCGTGCCACCGGGTTCACCGTCATCACTGAAGCGGTACTGCTGGCCCACCTTCCAGGCCCAGCAGTTATGGCTGGCGCTGGCGTCGCTGTGCGCCGCGATAAATGCTTGCGCCTCGGCCGCGCTGGCAACCGGCGCGGCGAGGGCGATAAAGCGGCTTTTGCGAATTTCCTCGCGGTACTCGCAAGGGCCGAGCAGGGTGAAGGGCATCAGGCGTCTTTGGATGGCGGGGTTAGGCCGCAGCCCTTGAGGATGATGGCGATCAGCTGGTCGGCGGCTTCTTCGTAGTCGGCTTTCACCAGGCGCGAGCGGCCGGTGACGCGGCAGATTTGCGAGGCAAAGTCGGCGTAATGCTGGGTGCTGCCCCATAGCAGGAAGATCAGGTGCACCGGGTCGACCGGGTCCATCTTGCCGGCGGCGCTCCAGGCTTCAAACACCGCTGCGCGGCCACGGAACCAGGTCTGGTAATCCTGATTGAGCATCTGCGAGAGGTGCTCGCCACCGCTGATCACTTCCATGGCATAGATGCGCGAGGCTTTCGGGTGGCGGCGGGAAAATTCCATCTTGGCGCGGATATAACCGGCCAGCGCGATGGCGGGATCATCGTCCACGCTCAGGTTGTTGAAGGTGTTGTCCCACAGCTCAAGGATGTTCACCAGCACCGCCTGATACAGCCCCAGCTTGTTGCTGAAGTAGTAATGCAGATTGGCTTTGGGCAGACCAACGTTCTGCGCGATGGTGTTCATGCTGGTGCCTTTGAAGCCGTGGCGGGCGAACTCTTCCTCGGCGGCCTTGATGATCGCCTCTTCGTTTTTCTGCCGAATCCGGCCGGCAGGTTTATTGTTCGGATCGGCTCGGTGCGCAAGTACTTCAACAGTCATGGGCGGTTCCGCAGTGGTCAGGTTTTCGGACGACTGCACTGATAACCCAGAGCCGCCGAGGTGACAAGCGCGAGGGGCAGAAAAAGCTGGATAAGCGCCATTTCTCGGGCCTAGCGCACCGTGTTTGTGCATGCCTTGGCGCGTGGTGCGCGATTTTGTTGCCGGCATCAGGCGGATTTCTGCTTGGTTGGCGTAGGCCAACGACTGCCAACCCAGCTGGCGCAAGGTTCTCGGCAAAGTTGGCACAGCCTCTGCAGAGATTACTGCGAGTAGAAGCGGTTAGCGTCCGATCACCTCTGATCGGCGTGGGACATTGCTCTTGCGGCCACCCCTGGTCGCACACCCGGTATCGGGTGCTTGGTCCTGGCCTTTGGGCTTAGAGCGAGAGAGAGCTGTCGGCTATGCACTATTTAAATGCCATCACACCTCTGTACGGCCTGGGTCGTGACCCAAGCGCCGCTCGCGTTTGCCCATTTTTCAGTGTTCCAGCCCCCACCGGTTTCCCTCGCAGCCAGGCGCAGTTCGTCTCTGGCGCGGCTTTCAACGTGCCCTCCATTCGGGAGAGATTCACCATGAAATCACGCATCGCATTGGGTTCCACCGCTTCCATCGTCCGCCGGCTGTTGCCGCTGGTATTGCTTGGCGCCAGCCTTACAACTCAGGCTAACGACAAGATCGTCCTGCTTACCTCCTGGTACGCCCAGGCCGAGCATGGCGGCTTCTATCAGGCGGTGGCCGAAGGGCTTTACGCCGCTGAGGGCCTGGAGGTAAGCATTCGCATGGGCGGGCCGCAGGTCAACGGCATGCAGCTGCTGCTCAACAAACAGGCGGATGTGATCGTCAACTACGACCTGCAGGTGCTGAAAAGCGTCGAACAGGGCTTGCCGGTAGTGGCCATCGCAGCGGCCTTCCAGGGGGATCCGCAGGGCATGCTGACCCACAGCGATGTCAGCGGCCTGGATGCACTCAAGGACAAGACTGTGCTGGTTTCCACCTCCGGGCAGACCACCTGGTGGCCGTGGCTGAAGAATCAGTACGGCCTCAGCGATGCCCAAGCGCGGCCTTACACCTTCAACCTGCAGCCGTTTTTCAACAATCCCGGCGCGGTACAGCAGGCCTACGCTAGCTCTGAATTGTTCCAGGCCACCAAGGCTGGTAAACAGCCGAATTTTTACCTGTTTGCCGATGCGGGTTATCCGCCCTACGGTTCGACCCTGGTGACCCGTCAGGACGTGATCGAACAGCGCCCCGAGGTGCTCAAGCGCTTCGTCAAAGCCTCGATGCAGGGTTGGAAAAACTACCTGGCCAACCCGGCACCTGCCAATGCACTGATCAAGCAGGACAACCCGAGCATGGATGACGAACTGCTCGCCTGGGGCGTGGCCAAGCTCAAGGAGTACCAACTGGTCGAGGGTGGCGATGCGGCCATCCAGGGTATCGGCACCATCAGCGCCGAGCGCTGGCAGAAGACCCGCGACTTTATGGTCGAGACCAACTTGCTCAAAGCCGACACCGACTGGCGTAAGGCCTTCAATACGGATTTTGTGCGCGATCTACGCGTGCTGCCGGCCGCTCCTGTTCAGGCCGCCAATCCGTAACGCCACTCTATTCGCGGCCGCGCCCAGCCCATAAGGGCGCGCCAACCCCGTATTGCTGAGGACACTTCCATGCTGGTTACCCAACAACCCGTGCTGCGCCGCTTCTGGTACGCGCTGATGCCGCTGTCGATGCTCGATAGCGGCCCACAACCCTTCACCCTGCTCGGCGAACGCCTGGTGCTCTTCTTGGGAAAAAATGGCCCAGTGGCCCTGGCTGACCGTTGCTGCCACCGCACCGCGCAGTTGTCCAAGGGCTGGGTCGAGGACGGCAATATCGTCTGCGGCTACCACGGCTGGCGCTATGACGGCAGCGGCAGTTGCGTGTGCATTCCGCAGCAGGCCCCCGGCGCGCCAATCCCCGCGGGTGCACGCACCGATGCCTTTCACTGTCAGGCGAAATACGGTTATGTCTGGGTTTGCCTCGGTGAGCCGCTGCAGGAAATCCCGACCTTCGAGGAGGACGGCGATCCGGCCTACCGGCGCATCTTCCAGTTTTATGAGGAATGGCAGACCAGCCCGCTGCGCTTTATGGAGAACAGCTTCGACAACTCGCACTTCTCCTTTGTGCACAAGGCCAACTTCGGCATGCTCGACCAGCCCAAACCCTCCAGCTACAACCTGGAACAGACCGAGTGGGGGTTTGCTGCGGAAACCATCGTGCCGATCAACAATCCGCCGGGCGGCCACCGCGTGACCGGCACGGATACACCCACCACCATCCGCCATCTGTTCAACCGCTGGCACCTGCCGTTTGTGCGCCGTTTCGGTTGCACTTACCCAGACAGCGGCCTGCACCACATCATCTACAACTGCGCCACACCGATCGACGACAAGCGCATCCAGCTGGTGCAGTGGCTGTACCGCAACGACGACGAAGCCAGTTGCAGCAGCGAGGAGCTGATTGCCTGGGACGCGCCGATCACCCGTGAGGATCAGGAGATTCTTGAGGCTACCGATTACGACGCCTGCGTCGATACCCGTCGCCGCGTGGAGTTTCATATGGAGTCGGATAAACCGGGGCTGATCATGCGCAAGATGCTTTTTGAGCTGCTGCAGAAGCACGGCGAAGAGGAACAGTTCCGCCCAGCCGGGGTGCCGCTATGAACGCCGCCTTGCCGATTCTTGAAGCCGAGCGCCCGGTGCTGTTGGCCAATCAGGTGGAAAAGACTTACCCCAACGGGACCCAGGCCCTGCAACGGCTGAAGCTGGAAATCGGCCGTGGCGAGTTCGTCTCGCTGCTCGGACCGTCCGGCTGCGGCAAGAGCACTTTGCTGAAGATGTTCGCTGGCCTTGAACAACCCTCCGCCGGCCATCTGCGCTGGTGGGGCAAGGGCGCTATCGATCAGGCCGCTCAGGACCAACGCCTGGCCATGGTGTTTCAGGAGGCGACGCTGATGCCTTGGGCCAAGGTTGCCGATAACGTGCGCCTGCCGCTGGACCTGGCCAAGGTGGCGAAAGCCGAGAGCGCACCACGGGTGCAGGCGGCGCTGGAGCTGGTGGGGTTGGGCACGTTCGGTGGGGTTTACCCGCGTGAATTGTCCGGCGGCATGCAGATGCGCGCCTCGATTGCCCGTGCCCTGGCCACCGAACCTAATCTGCTGCTGATGGATGAGCCGTTCGGCGCGCTGGATGAGTTCACCCGCAACCGCCTCGACAGCGATCTGCGCCAGCTCTGGGCCGCGCGCGACCTGACTGTGGTGTTTGTCACCCACAGCATTTATGAAGCGGTGTTTCTCTCATCGCGGGTAGTAGTGATGGGGGCGCGACCGGGGCGGGTGATCGCCGATGTGGCCATCGACGGCCCGGCTGAGCGTGATGAGGCATTTCGCACCTCGGCAGGGTTTATCCAGCAGTGCGCGCGCTTATCCGCATTGCTCGCCGAAGCCAACGGGGAGGGCGGGCATTGAGCGCATCCAGCCAGCGGCGCACCGCGTTGCGCCCAAGCACCGCTGCAGACCCATCCGAATTCGCAGGAAGAACCGCATGAGCACTCAACCTACTCCCTGGCTGGCCAACCCGGCCATGCAGAAAATTCTCGCCCCGCTGCTGGTGGGGGCCTTTCTCTTGGGCCTTTGGCAGGCGCTGTGTGTCGGCCTTGAGGTGCCGGTGTACCTGGTGCCGAGCCCGATGGATATCGGCCGCACGCTGATCACGGACGGGCCGATGCTGCTTGGCGCGTTGTGGATGACGCTGAAGATCACCTTCCTATCCTTTGCCCTGGCGGTGGTGCTGGGTGTGGCGGCGGCGTTTCTCTTCGTGCAGAGCCGGATCATCGAGGCCAGCCTGTTTCCCTACGCGATTCTGCTGCAGGTAACCCCAGTGGTGGCCATCGCGCCGCTGATCATTATCTGGGTCAGCAACACCACCCTGGCGCTGGTGATCTGCGCGACCCTGGTGGCGATATTTCCGGTGATCTCCAACACCGTATTGGGCCTACGCAGCGTCAACCCAGGGCTGCTCAACCTGTTTCGGCTGAACCGCGCCAGCCGCTGGCAGACCCTGTTGCGTTTGCGAATCCCCAGCGCGCTGCCGTACTTCTTTGGCGGCTTGCGCATTGCCAGCGGTCTGGCGCTGATCGGTGCGGTGGTCGCTGAATTTGTCGCCGGCACTGGCGGAACCGGCGCGGGTTTGGCCTATCAGATTCTCCAGGCCGGTTTTCAGTTAAATATTCCGCGCCTGTTCGCCGCACTGGTGCTGATCGCCGTTACCGGCGTGGCGCTGTTCAGCCTGATGGCGGCACTGGCCAGTTACTGCCTGGGCCATTGGCATGACAGCGAGCAGGGTTGACCGTGAATAGTTTGGAGCACGCCATGAACAGCACCACCAGCTGCCTGATTCGTCAGGCCAGCGCCATCATGACCGGCCTACGCGGCGCCGATGCCCGCCAGGCTGGCCCGGATATCCGCGTGACGGACGGCCGCATCGCCGCCATCGGCCGCCTCGAACCCTTGCCCGGTGAGACGCAGATCGATGCGCGTGATTGCGTGGTTTATCCAGCCTGGGTCAACACCCACCATCACTTGTTTCAGTCGCTACTCAAAGGCGAGCCGCAAGGCCTCAACCAGAGCCTGACGCCCTGGCTGGCGGCCACGCCGTACCGTTTTCGCGGCGCTTTCGACGAAAGCAGCTTCCGCCTGGCGGTGCGGATCGGCCTGGTTGAGCTGGCGCGCTCCGGCTGCGCCACGGTGGCTGATCACCATTACCTGTATTACCCCGGCATGCCGTTCGACGGCGCGGCGATTCTGTTTGAAGAGGCCGATGCCCTCGGGCTGCGCTTTGTGCTGTGTCGCGGTGGCGCGACGCAGACTCGCCAGCTGGAAGCTGACCTGCCGCAGGCCCTGCGTCCGGAAAAGCTGGATGACTACCTGGCCGATGTCGAGCGCCTGACCGCGCTGTACCACGACCAGGCCAGCGATGCGCGCCGGCGCATCGTCGTGGCGCCGACCACCACCCTGCATTCCACCACGCCCGAGGAGCTGCGCGAGACGGCACGCCTGGCTCGCCGCTTGGGTTTGCGCTTGCATAGCCACCTCAGTGAAACCGTGGATTACCTGGATGCCGCCCGCGCCAAGTTCGCCATGACCCCGGTGCAGTTCTGTGCCGAACAGGAGTGGCTGGGGCCGGATGTATGGTTCGCCCACCTGGTCAAACTGCTGCCCGAGGAAATCCATCTGCTTGGCAACAATGGCAGCGGTATCGCCCATTGCCCGCAGAGCAACGGCCGCCTGGGCAGTGGTATCGCCGACCTGCCGGCACTGGAAGCGGCCGGCGTTACGGTATCCATCGGCGTGGATGGCGCGGCCTCCAACGAGGCCGCCGACATGCTTAGCGAAACCCACGCCGCCTGGTTGCTACAACGTGCGCGCAAGGGTGAGTTGGCCAGGCCGCGCTATGCCGGCGGCACCTTCGAAGGCGGCGCGGACGCTGCGAGCATTGAGGATGTGCTGCGCTGGGGCACGGCCGGCGGCGCGCAGGTGCTGGGGCTGGATGCAGTCGGCACGCTGCAGGTCGGTCAGGCGGCTGATATCGCCATTTACGGCCTGGATGACCCGCGCTATTTCGGCCTGCATGATCCGGCTATTGGTCCGATTGCCTGCGGTGGCCGCGCCAGCGTCAAAGCGCTGCTGGTCGGCGGCCGCCGCGTGGTGGTGGATGATCGGATTCCGGGGCTGGATATGGCCGCGCTGGGCCGCGAAGCCAATGTTGCGGTGCTGGAGTTGCAACGCCGCGCCGGGGTGCGCCGATGAGCTGGCTGGAACTGAAAGTGCGTGGCCTGCGCGAAGAGGCCGCAGACATTCTCGGCATCGAGCTGTGCAGCCTGGATGCCACGCCGCTGCCGTTGACCTGGACGGCCGGCGCGCATGTCGATGTGCAACTGGGCGGCGGCCTGGTGCGCCAGTATTCGCTGACCAATCTGCCGGGCGAAGGCTGCCTGCGTCTGGCGATCAAGCATGCCGAAGACTCGCGCGGCGGCTCGCGCTGGCTGCATCAGCAGTTACGGGTGGGCGAACGGCTCAAGGTCAGCGCGCCACGCAACCTGTTCCCGTTACAGCCCGGTAATACCCCGGTGCTCTTGGTCGCCGCCGGTATCGGTATCACGCCGCTGCTGGCCATGTACCGTCAGTGCAAGGTTAAACAACGCCCTGTGCGCTTGCTGTATTTCGCCCGAAGTCCAGCCCATGCAGCGTTTGTTGATGAGCTACAGAACGATCCGGCAGTGACTCTGCTTAGCGGTATATCCGCCGCGCAGATTGCCGCGCAGCTGCGCAGCCTGCTGCCGCTTTGGCAGGCCGAACAGCAGCTCTACACCTGCGGCCCGGATGGCTTTATGCAGTGTGTGCAGGCGGTTGCCACTGAGCTGGGTTGGCCCGCTGCGGCTTTGCATCAGGAGCATTTTCAGCCCGCGAATGAACCGGCTGCCAATCAGGCGAGCGGGCTGGAACTGGTGCTGGCGCGCAGTGGTAAAGCGGTGCAGGTGCAGGCGGGGGAGACTCTGGTCAGTGCGGCCGCGCGGGTCGGGGTGACGATTGCCACGTCCTGCGGCATGGGCATGTGCGGCGCGTGTATGACGCGGGTGCTTGATGGCGTGCCGGAGCATCGCGACCAGTACCTGTCGGATGCCGAACGCAGCAGTGGCGAATGGCTGATGCCTTGCGTTTCGGGTTGCGCAGGGGCGCGGCTGGAACTGGACTGCTAAACGCACTGCGGGTGCATAACGGCAAGGGAGCCCTCCCGCCGTTGCGCACCCGCGTGCGTGTGTCAGCCATGCTGACAGGCCTGCATACGCGGCACCCCGAGCCGCGCTGCCGCTAGCCTGACAGGCCGGGCCGGCCGCATTCACCGGCCCGGTTTAAATCAGAAGTGCACCTTCAGCAGCAGGCTGGCGGTGTTCTGGTCAGTGGTAAAGCTGTCGCTGTCCTGGATGCCGTACTTGTCCTTCCAGTAGCTGTATTCAACGCCCACATATACCTGCTTCGCACCCCAGTTGAGAGCCTTGCCCAGGTCGTATTTGACCTGTGGGTTGAAGTGGTAGTTGGCGTGATAGCTGGCATCGTTATCCACCACCCAGTCCAGGTAGCCATCAATCAGAACATCTGATTTTCCTACCGGCACGGTGGCTGACCAGCTCGGTGAAACCTGCCAGGCTCCGCTGCCGTCGGGTTTGCCGTCGCCATCGCGGTCGGCGCGATCACCGTCTGGAGTGCGGTAGAAGAAGTTCAGCTTGAAGAAGTTGAAGCCCGGTACGTCTAGGTCGAAGCCCGGGCCAATCAGATAGGCCTCCACTTCGTCTTCACCGAACTCGTAGCTGGCGGCCAGTAGCACATCCTTGATCGGGCCGAAGGACAGGTCATGGTTGCTCAACTTGCCAAGCGATAGGCGGGGAGTCAGCTCGCCGTAGAAGCTACGGTCATCGCCGACGCTGTTCTCTGCGCCATTGAAAAACTTTTGATCGACGAAGAGGAACACATCGCCCCAGTTCCAACCGCTGGCGTGCTCGAAGGTTACGGTCTGTTGAATGGCCGGTTCGACCTTGAAATTCTTTCCATACAGGTAGGACAGGCTGTTGTTCTGCCACAGCAATGGGCTGTCGGCTTGCGCCTGGGCCGTCAGCAGCAGGCTGCTCGCGGCCAATAGCGTGGTGGTTTTGCGGTTCATCTGGGCTCCTGGTGAATCAGGTTGTTGGTTTTCCTGGCCGGATGGCCAGGTAATTCAACCAGTGCAAGATGCTGTCCAACTCGTCACATAAATCTAATTAATTGTGTACATTGCTGTGCGCATGCGTGTGTTCAGGCTTGGTGCGATTGTTTGTTTGTACACCTGCGTCAATGTAGACAATTCTTCGCGCTGGGCCTGCCTCGAAGCAGGGCGTGCTGCACCTAAATCGGGCTGATCAACCTTCGGCCAGGGCCTCCAGAAAGCTCTCCAGCACCAGGTGCGGGCGGCGGCCTTTGCGTGTCACTGAGGCCAGGCTGATGTCATAGAAGCGGCTGGCCGGTTTCAGCACGCGCAGGCGGCCCTGCTGCACCCAGGCCTGAGCGTAATGGTCGGGTAGGTAACCGATATAGCGTCCGGTGAGGATGAGAAAGGCCATACCTTCGCGGTCCGAGGCGCTGGCGGTGCAATTGAGCGCCTGGTAGTGGCTCTGCACTTCGGGCGGTAGGCGGAAGGTCGGCGCGATGGCCTCCTGAGCGTTCAGCCGCTCATCCTCTAACTGTTGATCATCGACATAGAACAGCGGGTGGCCGACCGCGCAGTAGAGCAGCGAACGCTCGTCGTACAGTGCCTGGTATTCCAGCCCGGACAGCGCCGTGACCTGCGGCACCACGCCGATGTGCAGGCGGCCGTCGAGCACGCCTTGTTCCACCTCGCTCGGCGGCGTCATGCGGATGTGGATGTGCACATCCGGGCCGCGCTCCTTCAACCGCGCCAAGGCATTGGTGATGCGCATATGCGGCACCGTCACCAGGTTGTCGGTCAGGCCGATATTCAGCTCGCCGCGCAGGTGTTGGTGCAGGCCGTTGACCTCAGTGCGAAAGCTCTCCAGCGCCGCCAGCAACTGCTGGGTGCTCTGATAGACCTCGCGGCCTTCTTCGGTCAGGGCAAAGCCGGCGCGGCCGCGTTGGCACAGGCGCAGGCCGAGGCGTTGTTCCAGGTCGCTCATCTGTTGGCTGATCGCCGAGCGGCCGATGCCCAAAGCGCTTTCCGCCGCAGAAAAACCGCCGCACTCCACCACGCTACGAAACAGCTTGAGCAGGCGGATATCAAAGTCGCTGACTTGGGCCAGTGGGTCGGGGCGGCGAGTGCTCATGGTGAGGTGCTCATGGTGAGGTCTTTGTTTAGCCAGCGCTTAACTAAAGATAAGAAGAGTCGTGTTTTCCTGACTCTAAGCCCGTGGCACCTTTACTGGCAACAGATTCGACTTTACCGCTTCAATCGCCCACACCGAGGCCACCATGAACATGCCGCAGATCGAAGTCCCGTCCCTGGCCAGCCAGCTCAAGCTGGATGCGCACTGGATGCCGTTTTCCGCCAACCGCAACTTCAAGCGCGACCCGCGTTTGATCGTCGGCGCCGATGGCAATCACTTCATCGATGACAAGGGCCGTCGCGTATTCGACAGCCTATCCGGCCTGTGGACCTGTGGCGCTGGGCACAACCGCAAGGAAATTCAGGAGGCCGTGGCCAAGCAGCTGGGCACCCTGGATTACGCGCCAGGCTTCCAGTACGGCCACCCGCTGTCCTATCAGCTGGCCGAGAAAATCACCGAGCTGACCCCAGCCGGCCTCGATCACGTGTTTTACACCGACTCCGGTTCCGAGTGCGCCGACACCTCGGTGAAGATGGCCAAGGCTTACTGGCGCCTGAAAGGCCAACCGAGCAAAACCAAATTTATTGGCCGCGCCCGTGGCTACCACGGCGTGAACATCGCCGGCACCTCGCTGGGTGGCATTGGCGGTAACCGCAAGATGTTCGGCCAGATGATGGACGCCGACCACCTGCCACACACCCTGCAGTCGCACCTGGCCTTCACCAAGGGCATGGCGGCTACTGGCGGTGTTGAGCTGGCCAACGAGCTGCTGAAACTGATCGAACTGCACGACGCCTCGAACATTGCCGCGGTGATTGTCGAGCCGATGTCCGGCTCCGCCGGGGTGATCGTGCCGCCAGTGGGCTACCTGCAGCGACTGCGTGAGATCTGCACGCAGTACAACATCCTGCTGATCTTCGACGAAGTGATCACCGCCTACGGCCGTATGGGCAAGTGGACCGGTGCCGAGTTCTTCGGCGTGGTGCCGGACATCATGAACACCGCCAAGCAGGTCACCAACGGCGCGATTCCGCTGGGCGCAGTGATCGCTTCCAGCGAGATCTACAACACCTTTATGAACCAGGCGATCCCTGAGCACATGGTCGAGTTCGGCCACGGCTACACCTACTCGGGCCACCCGGTGGCTTGCGCCGCCGGCCTGGCGACCTTGGAACTGCTCAAACGCGACAACCTGATCGAGCAATCGGCTGCCCTGGCACCGATCTTTGAAGAGAAGCTGCACAGCCTCAAAGGCAGCAAGAACGTCGTCGACATCCGCAACTGTGGTCTGGCCGGCGCGCTCCAGATCGCCCCGCGTGACGGCGACCCGGTGATCCGCCCGTTCGAGGCCGGTATCAAACTGTGGAACGCCGGTTTCTACGTACGCTTCGGTGGCGACACCCTGCAGTTCGGGCCAACCTTCAACACCAAGCCCGAGCAGCTGGACTCCGTGTTCAACGCCGTCGGTGATGTGCTGAACAGCCTCGACTAAGCGACCCCTCATTCCCTGCAGGAGCCAGCAGCCAGGCTCCTGCAAAAACAAGATCCGTTATTAAGGAATTGCCATGACCCTCGTTAACCACCTGATCCACGGCGAACTGACTGCCGGCACCGGCCGTAGCGCTGACGTGTTCAACCCGTCCACCGGCGCGGCGACCAAGAAAGTCGCCCTGGCCGACCGCGCCACCATGCAACTGGCCATCGACTCGGCCAAGAGCGCCTTCCCGGCCTGGCGCAACACTCCGCCGGCCAAGCGCGCCCAGGTGATGTTTCGCTTCAAGCAGCTGCTGGAGCAGCATGAAGCGACCATCTCCAAGCTGATCAGCGAAGAGCACGGCAAAACCCTCGAAGACGCCGCGGGTGAGCTCAAGCGCGGTATCGAGAACGTCGAATTTGCCTGCGCCGCCCCGGAAATCCTCAAGGGCGAGTACAGCCGCAACGTCGGCCCGAATATCGACGCCTGGAGCGACATGCAGCCAATCGGCGTCGTGGCCGGCATCACCCCGTTCAACTTCCCGGCCATGGTGCCGCTGTGGATGTACCCGCTGGCCATCGTCTGCGGCAACTGCTTCATCCTCAAGCCGTCCGAGCGTGACCCAAGCTCCACCCTGTATATCGCCCAACTGCTGATCGAGGCCGGTCTGCCAAAAGGCGTGCTCAACGTGGTGCACGGCGACAAAGAAGCGGTGGATGCGCTGATCGAAGCGCCGGAAGTCAAAGCCCTGAGCTTTGTCGGCTCCACGCCGATTGCCGAATACATCTACAGCGAAGGCACCAAGCGCGGTAAGCGCGTACAGGCCCTGGGCGGCGCGAAGAACCACGCCGTGCTGATGCCCGATGCCGACCTGGATAACGCTGTCAGCGCACTGATGGGCGCGGCTTACGGCTCCTGCGGCGAGCGCTGTATGGCCATCTCAGTTGCCGTGTGCGTAGGCGACCAGATCGCCGATGCACTGGTCGAGAAGATCGTGCCGCAGATCAAAGCGCTGAAAATCGGTGCCGGCACCTCCTGCGGCCTGGACATGGGCCCGCTGGTTACCGGCGCGGCGCGTGACAAGGTAAAAGGCTACATCGATGCTGGTGTGGCCCAGGGCGCAAGCCTGGTGGTTGACGGTCGTGACCTGGTGGTGGCAGGCAATGAAAACGGCTTCTTCGTCGGCGGCACCCTGTTCGACAAGGTGACCCCGGAGATGACCATCTACACCGACGAAATCTTCGGCCCAGTGCTGTGCATCGTCCGCGTCGGCAGCCTGGAAGCGGCCATGCAGCTGATCAACGACCACGAATACGGCAACGGCACCTGCATCTTCACCCGCGACGGTGAAGCCGCACGGCTGTTCTGCGACGAAATCGAAGTCGGCATGGTCGGCGTCAACGTACCGCTGCCGGTACCGGTCAGCTACCACAGCTTCGGCGGCTGGAAGCGCTCGCTGTTCGGCGACCTGCACGCCTACGGCCCGGACGGTGT
>Ga0155449_1048_pt1 | contig 17490 bp, 20 predicted proteins | sample RifCSPhighO2_02_FD_111897 | JGI IMG/M metagenome (GOLD analysis project Ga0155449, IMG submission 111897) | Pseudomonadales bacterium RIFCSPHIGHO2_02_FULL_60_43 | reverse complement strand
ATATGCCGCTGCAGATCTGCATCCTGGAAACCGATGTTCTTCGCCCTGAATTGGTCGACCAATACGACAGTTATGGCCGTATGTTCGAGCAATTGTTCGCCCGTCAGCCGATTGCTGCCGAGTTCAAGGTGTACAACGTGATGGAGGGGCATTACCCGCCGGACAGTGAGCGCTACGATGCCTATCTGGTGACGGGCAGCAAGGCAGACTCCTTCGGCAGCGATGCCTGGATCCAGACGCTTAAAACCTACCTGCTGGAGCGCTACAACCGGGGCGACAAGCTGCTCGGCGTATGTTTCGGCCATCAGCTGCTGGCGCTGCTGCTGGGCGGCAAGGCTGAGCGGGCGGTGCAGGGTTGGGGTGTGGGCATTCATCAGTACCGAATGGCGAACAAACCAACCTGGATGAGCCCTGATCTGGAAGACCTGACTCTGCTGATCAGTCATCAAGACCAAGTGACCCAACTACCGGAAAAAGCCACGTTGCTGGCCAGCAGCGAGTTCTGCCCGATTGCTTCCTACTGCATCGGTGATCAGGTGCTGTGCTTCCAGGGTCACCCCGAGTTCGTGCATGACTATTCGCGCGCGCTGCTCGATCTGCGCCAGCAGCACATTGGTGAGCCGACCTACTCCAAGGGCGTCGACAGCCTGCAGCGCGATCATCAGGGCCACACCGTGGCTGAATGGATGATGCGCTTTGTCGCCCAGGGCCGTGCCGGTTTGGCCGAATAAGCGACGTTTGTGTAAAAAAGCCCGGTCAGTGACCGGGCTTTTTTATGACGTGTCATCCATGACCGCCACCGTGCGGGCCGCCGTGCGCACCGTTAAAAATCCTTCCAGACGATGATTACAGCCAGCCGGAGCGTTTGAAGCTGATGAAGAGTCCAGCGCAACCGGTGGTGATCAGTCCGAGCACCCCTAAGTAGCCGTAGTGCCAGGTCAGTTCCGGCATGTTTTGGAAGTTCATCCCGTAGATCCCTGCTACCGCCGTGGGGAAGGCCAGAATCGCGGCCCAGGCGGCGAACTTGCGCTGGGTAACGCTTTGCCGTGAGGACTCCAGCAGCAAGCCAATCTCGATGGCGTGATCAGCCATTTCGCGCAGGGCGGTTAGGTCTTCCAGCAGGCGGTTGACGTGAATCGCCACGTCGCGAAAGTAGGGCCGCATGTTCTTGTCGATAAATGGAAACTCTAGGCGCTGCAACTCCTGGCAGATTTCCGCCAGCGGCCCGATGTAGCGACGCAGGCGGAGCAGATCACGGCGCAAACCCTGAATGCGCTCGACATCGGCCTGGCTCAGCGGGTTTTTCAGCACGTGCTGCTCCACCTCTTCAAGCTCGCTGTGGTAGCTGTCCATCAGCGGGCGGTAGTTCTCGATCACGAAGCTGAGCAGGGCATAGAGCACGAAATCTTCGCCGTGCTCGAGCAGCAGCGGGCGCGCCTCGCAGCGTTGGCGCACCTGCGAGTAGGGCGCGGACTCGCCGTAACGGGCGCTGATGATGTAACCGCTGCCGGCGAACAGCTGGGTTTCGACAAAAGTCAGTTCGTCGTTGACCCGGATGGGCGAGTAGAGCACCAGAAACAGTGCATCGCCGAAGGTTTCCAGCTTGGGCCGGGTGTGCCGCTGCAGGGCGTCTTCCAGCGCCAGTTCATGCAGGTCGAATTGCTGCTGCAGGCTGGTCAGCTCTTCGGAGCAGGGATCATGCAGGCCAATCCAGACGAAGTGCCCCGGTTTTTTCGACCACGGTTTACCTTCGTCGAGGCTGATAGTGGTGACTTTTTTGCCCTTGCTGTACACGGCGGCAGCCACAACGCGACCCATAAAATCTCTCTTATTGGTGGTGAACTCAGCACGCAGCTTAGCGGCTTAGTCGCTGCCAGTGGACGATACGAAATACTGCCAGTAAGAAAAAGCCCAGCATATGGCTGGGCTATCTAGGTGCTGCGAGCAGTCTCAGGCGCGTTGGCTGAGTTGCTGATCCATGGCGTCAATGCACTGTTGCATCTGCGTGCGGCAGGTGTCGATCAGCTGTGGCAGATCATCCTGCGTCAGGCCTGCCGTAGGAATGGCAGGCAGTGAGCGGATCATGATTTCGCCGCTGTTCCAGCGGTTGAGGTGCAGGTGGTTAACGTAGGTACTGACGCACACCGGAATAATCGGTACACCAGCGGCAATGGCCATTTGAAACGCACCTTTCTTGAATGGCAGTAGCCCTTTGCCCAGGTTGCGGGTGCCTTCGGCGAACACCCAGATCGAGGTGTCTTTGTGCTTGAGCGTCTCAGTGGTGGTGAGCATGGCCTGCTTGGCGCGCACGGCATTACCGCGATCGAGCAAGACATTGCCTGCCAGCCAGTACAGTTGACCGAAGAATGGCACCCACTTCAGGCTCTTTTTGCCGATGCTTACGGTGCGTTTGGGCACCACGCGGCCGAGCACGTACAGGTCATAGTTGGACTGGTGGTTGGCGACGATCACGCAGGAACGCTGATGGTCGAGCAGTGGCTGTACATCGGTCTTCAACTTCCAGCGCAATAGCCACTGCGCAGGGATGCTGTAGAGGCGTGCGCACAAGCGGCTGTTATCCGGATTGAACGGGCGGCAGATGCCAAGCAGCAGGCCTAGGATGCCGGCGAGGATAAAGTGCACGCCCATCGCAAGCATGCGCAGAAGAAAAAGCATTTGGTACGCCCGTCATAGGAAAAAGGCGCGCAGTGTACGGGCGTGCACTGCTTTCGGCAATTGATGCTGATCAGAGGTCGTTACCGCTTGTTCCGCCATTGTTAGAGCCGCTGCCAGGGTCAACCGAGCTGTAACGCGGTGCCATGCGGATGATGCTGTCATCTTGCTCAAGAGCTAGCAGGTCTTGAACCAGCTGCTGCATAAAGTCCTGTTTATAGGGTTGGGCCTGCTCATTGATACGTGTATAGCCCATGTGACCCGTGTTCACTGGACAGAGTAGGGCTTTCAACCAACCAGTTCAGCCCACTGCTGACAAAGATGCCTTCGCTGCGCATCTGCTGCAGCTTCCTGAGAATCGACAGGCGATCATTGATATACGCATCAATGCGCTTGTGCCTGAGGGTTGCTAAGCAAGGCCAGGCACAGGAGCCACTCTACGAGTTTGCCCAATCGCCTTATCGATTGGCGCAGGCAGTACGCGAAGGTGCCGCCCGATGTCGGGGAACTCAGACCTTGAAACGCCCGAGCAGATGATCTTGCTGGCCGACCTGGTCGACCATCACGGCGCACTGACGCACCTGTTCTTCAGCGCCGGCGGCCACTTCATGGCTGATGTCGCGGATATTGGTGGTGTTGCGGTTGATTTCCTCGGTGGTGGCGCTCTGCTGTTCGGCAGCGGTGGCGATTTGCAGATTCATGTCGTTGATCCGGGTGATCGCATCGCTGATGCGCCCAAGCATGTCGTTGGCCGCGCCGGCCTCTTCGGCGGTTTTGCTGGCAGTGTCGCGGCTTTGCTGCATGCGCGATTCGGCCTGTTTCACCCCGGATTGCAGCTGGTCGATCATCTGGCGGATTTCCTGGGTCGACTGCTGGGTACGTGAGGCCAGTGAGCGGACTTCATCAGCCACCACGGCAAAGCCACGGCCGGATTCACCGGCGCGTGCCGCTTCAATAGCGGCGTTAAGGGCAAGCAGGTTGGTCTGGTCGGCAATGCTGGTAATCACCGACAGGATCGATTCGATGTTGTGGCTAAGCTTGGCCAATTCGTTAATCGCATGGCTGGTCTCGTCCATTTCATCGGCCAGGTGTTTGATCGCCTCGGTAGAGCGCGACACCACGCGTACGCCATTTTCAGTCTCCTCGTTGGCCGCCAGCGCGGCTTGTGCCGCAGCCTGTGCATTACGCGCCACTTCTTCAGCGGTGGAGGCCATTTCCTGCATGGCGGTGGCCAGCTGATCAAGCTCCTGTAGCTGTTGCTGTAAGCGATTGGCCGCCTGGTTGGCTTCGCTGGAGGTCAGTGTGGTGCTTTCACGCACCTGCCTGGAACTGCCCATCACCTCGCTGATCAAGCTCTGCAGGCTTTGCAGGAAGCTGTTGAACTCCTTGGAGACCAGGGCAATTTCATCGTTGCCGGTGGCGGGCAGGCGACGAGTCAGGTCGCCTTCACCGCTGTTTACCTCATGCAGAGAGTTGTGCAGGTGGTCGAGGGGCTTGAGCAGGTTGTTCATCAGCACACCCAGCACGATCAGGCTGATGATCACCCCCAGTATGGTGCCGATCACCGCGCGCCAGCTCAGGGCATTGGCTTCGGCCATAACGATGCCCTTGTCCAGCACCACGCCGATGTACCAGTCCATGCCCTTGAGGTTAGGCAGCGGGGTGAAAGACACCAGCAGGTCCTTATCGCCGCCACTGGTTTCCTGCAGTTCCTTGTTCAGCGCAGGACTCTGACCGTCGAATAGTTCGCTGTAGCTTTTACCGTTTAGCTCGGTATTGGGGTGGGAAATGATGTTGCCATTGCGGGTGAGTAGAAATGCGTAGCCGGCACCGTTGAAATCCAGGGTGTTGACGGCATCCGCCACAGTTTTCAAGCGGATATCACCGCCCATTACCCCCAGAAATTCGCCGGCATTGGTGATGCGCGTAACGGCAGAAATCAGGATTTCACCCGTAGTGGAATCCACATAGGGTTCGGTCAGTACGGCTTGTGTGGCGTCTTTACCCGTCGCGTACCAGGGCCGTTGACGACCATCCCATTCAGGGGCGGGCTTCCATTCATCGCTGTTCTTGATCGGCTTGCCATCGCTTTGCAGGGCACCAAAGACCAGGATGAATTCGTTCTTCAACATTGGTGTGTTGACGATGCGCTGGGTTTCTTCGGGGCTGTAGTTGCTGTCGATGCTCTGCGCCATCAGATCCATCAGCTTGAGCTTGGCGTTGAGCCAGTTCTCGATCTGCCTGGCGAGTGCGTTACTTGACTCTGCGATGCTGGCTGCCACCTGGCTCTGGAGGGTGGCGCGAACCTGGGTGACTTGCGCCAGCGAAAGCAGGCTGGTGGTGAGGAACAACACGATGGCCGCGGCCAGACCAACCTTGTGGGCAATCTTCATAACACGCTCCCGGCGGCAATTTCGAATCGATTGGTGAGTGCCTCTGCTCCTTGGCCATACCCATTAAAAGTAATACAGCCTGGGCAGATTGCTTGCCGGTTTGCCACTGTTTAGCCATTAAATGCAAAAAGCCCGGCGCAAAGGCCGGGCTCCTGGTGCTGCACGATGCGTTTACACCATGTGCTGCTTGTCCAGCTCGACAGCCTGGTCGAGGGCTTCGAGCAGCGCCTTGCGCACTTTCAGCTTGGTGTTCTTGTGCGCCGTCATGTTGATTTTCTTCATCTGCTGGGCAACTGCCAGGGCCGTGGCGTGCAGCTGCTCGGCTGGTACTACTTTGTCGAGGAAGCCAGCATCCACAGCGCTTTGCGGGTCAAACATCTCGCCATTGATCACCGAACGGTGGAAGGCTGATTTGCGCAGGCGGTCACGGGCCAGCTCGATGCCAGCGTGGTGCATGGTCATGCCGATCTGCACTTCGTTGAGACCGATGCTGAACGCGCCTTCAACGCCGATACGGTAGTCGGACGAGAGCAAAATAAAGGCACCCTTGGCGACCGCATGACCTGGGCAAGCGACGATGATCGGGAAGGGGTGAGCAAGCATGCGGCGCGCCAGGGTGGAGCCGGAAGCCACTAGATTGATGGCATTCTGCGGGCTGGAGGTCATCACTTTGAGGTCATAGCCGCCCGACAGAATGCCCGGCTGGCCGGTGATGATAACGATGGCCTTGTCCTGTACGGCGCGATCCAGGGCTGCATTGAAGGCAGTGATCACATCCGGGGAGATGGCATTCACCTTGCCATTACACAGGGTCAGGGTGGCAATGCCATCGTCGAGTTGGTAGCTGATCAGGTCGCTCATGGTCGGGTTCCTTGTGCTGAAGTGCAGCAGACGTTACTCATCCGCACTGGCCAGGTAAAGCACGATGGCTGACTGGCTGGTCAGTGAGCGCGGCTGCTTCAGCTATGACCTTGATCAAGATCGACAATTGGTCGGCTGTGCGGATGCACCGCTACCGTCGGCGCTTTATTCATGAGCGATGACGCTATGCGTGGTTTAACCCTCTGTTTCAGGTGCTGGCGCGTTGCATTGGCCTTGCTGCTAATGCTCGGGCTGCTCTGGCTGGCCAGTGAGCCGCGCAGCCAAAACCCTGTCGGCGTGCTGGGCTTGTTTGCTTTCAGCCTATTTATCTCGCTTGGCTTTATTCTGTTCGGCCAACACCGATTTGAACCCAATCCCGCTAAGTCCTCCCCCGAGGACCAGCATTTGGCATAAGCACATGAATCTTTTGAAAAAAGATTTTGCCTTTGGCGGGCTGTTCGGCTACATTTGCGCGCCTCGACAGACAGCAATGTGTGTCGAGACCCGGTGAAGTGTCCGAGCGGTTGAAGGAGCACGCCTGGAAAGTGTGTATACGAGAAATCGTATCGTGGGTTCGAATCCCACCTTCACCGCCAGATTGATACAGCTAAAGCCCTGATAACTAACAAGTTGTCGGGGCTTTTTGCTTTCTGGCGTTCGGTGGTGTCGATGAAGTGTCGAAAAGGCTGGTTTACTCGTAGTGCGACCAGAGGCGCAGAACCTTCACCACCTGTTCATCCTGCAGCACCATGTAGACCAGACGGTGCTGAATGTTGATGCGACGTGAGTAAGCCCCGGCGAGATCCCCGACCAACTTTTCATAGGGGGGAGGGTTCTGAAACGGGTTTTCCTGTACGACCGCGAGCAGGGCTTTAGCCTTGTCCTTTAGGCCAGCCGCTGCCAGTTTTTGTGCATCTTTCTGAGCTTGCTTTGTGTAGACGAGCTGCCAATTCACCAATCCAGATCCTTAGCACATTCCTCGACCGGTTCAGCCATGCCTTCCTTGATGGACTCGCGCATGCCAGGAACTGACAGCAGATACAGAGTCTCTTGAATCGCTTCCCAGTCTTCTGCAGACACCAGTACAGAGTTGGTGCGCTTGCCTGAAATCAGGATCGGCTGGTGCGATTCGGCGGATTGATCCATGAGCCGGTACAGGTTTGTGCGTGCTTCACTTGCGGTTAGGGTTTGCATGGGGCTTGGCCTCCTATGTCGTTATGACTAGCGTACGCCAAAACGTACGTTTTGTTAACGTCATTTGTCGGCCAGCGGGTTGAGCGATAGAGCATCCTGCAGGTGATCGGGTGACAAGTGTGCGTAACGCATGGTCATTGTCAGGCTGGAATGGCCCAAGATCTTCTGCAGGGTCAGGATGTTGCCGCCACGCATCACAAAGTGACTGGCGAAGGTGTGCCGCAGTACGTGGGTGGCTTGGCCTTCTGGCAGCTTGATCGAGGTCGTTTCCAGCACCCGGCTAAAGGTCACCATGCAGTTACTGAACAGGCCGTTTTGCTTGAAGTAGGTCTGTAGCTGCTTTTCCAGGGCTTCGCTGATGGGGATAGTGCGCGTCCGGCGTGACTTGGTATTGGCGAAGGTCACGGCGCCATTTTTCACCCGTTCAGGCGTCAGGGCTTGAGCCTCACCCCAGCGCGCACCCGTTGCCAGACATACGCGAGCTACAAGGCCAATTCCGGGTGTTGTGTCGCGTGCATCAAGTGCGGCTAGCACTTCGTTGATTTGCGGCACGGACAGGAAGGAGAGGGGCCTTTCCTGCAGGCGAAGGGGACGGACGTTGATCAGCGGGTTGGGGTAGTCGATTTCACCCAGGCGATACAGTTCATTGAATACGGCCTTGAGGTAGCCGAGGCGGTTATTCAGGGTTTTGCCTTTCACGCCGCTATCAAGCTGTATGCGCCGGGTTTCGCAGTAGGCGTTACCGGTGAAGGTAACGGCAACCGGGTCGCCTAGATCCTTGGCCAACTTGGCGAGGATCTGCTTTAGCCGTGCAGCATCCGCCAGGGTGTGGCCATGCAGGTCATAGTAACGGTCGCACAGCTCAGACAGCCGGCGTTTGTCCTTGGGCTTGGGTGACCAGCTGGGCGTTTCGATGCATTTGGTTCTGCAGGTCGCCTCAAACCGTTGGGCTTCGCCTTTGGTCTTGAAGGTCTTACGGAAGCGTTTGCCCTTGACGGGTTCTACATCGACCTTCCAACGACCGTCCGGTAGTTGCTCGATAGCCATTAGACGGCACGCCCCCAACGTACGTTGCGTTCTTCCAGCAGGTTTTTGATGTGCTTGTATATGTCGTGCTCGCTCATTTCCTTGGCGGCATAGTGGTCGCGAATTACCGGCCAGCATTCCCAGGTTTGCAGCCGATCAAACGCCTTTTTTGCGCCCACGCGTTCCCTTGCCAGCAGGCTGACGAAGTTGCCCAGGAACAGTTCGACGTTTTTGCCCGAGAAGCCGCGAGAGGTCTTGTAGTAGCGCTTGTATTCGGTGTCATCAAGCAGGGAATCAACAGGTAGATCCACGCGTACATCCTCGCGAATGAGTGTCCAGATAGGGGAGAAGTAACCAGGGCGGTCGAGCAACTTGAATTGGCGCAGGCCATAGCGCCACAGGCCGTCCAGATGACCCGCAAACGCTGCAAACGAACTGGTGTCGATGGCTTCACCGGTTCTCACATCGAGTGAGCCGCTAGCGAATTGTTGGATGATCGAGTGGTGATAACGCAGTTCTACGCGCCATACGGCTTGGTCTGGGTTGTAGTTGTCGGGGTCTTTTTCGTCGAAGCTGTCACGACGACGCCAGACGCTTTCCCAGTAGTCGAGCTTGTCAGTTGCTCGGGCTTGCTCGGTCTTGTTGTAGATACAGAGCTGAACACCGTTGGCAGAGCCAAACATCGAGGTTTCGCCACGTCCGTAGGTGCTGGATTTGGTCGCCCAGTTGATTTCGTTGATGCCGGTTATGTCACGTTGCACGCGGGCTTTGCAGTGCATGCGGGCCACCAGATCAGTGGGAGGTTTCCAGCCCTGGAGGTCTAACGCAAGGTGGACGGCGCACTGGTTGATTTCAACATGGGTCATGACCTCAGACGCATAGAAATCTAAGCGAGCCTGCAGGCGCTCAGGTGAAAGGCTGTCGATTGCATGGGGTGACACTTCGATTTTCAGATGGGGGCCGATGGTGTCTAGCTTGGCGTTGAAGTTCTTCACCAACAGGATGATGCCCAGGTCAGCATTCTGCAGCTTGTACTGGTAACCCGAGTCACGGCCAACACGGCCTGAGTGCCAACGCTGGCCCGCAAAGTCGACCAGGGTGCCCGGATTTTCGAATAGGGCCATGATCTCGGGGCGGATCAGCCCTTTGTAGAGTTGGCGCACGGTATCGACGCCACAGCGGAGCAGGCGCACGCCTGACAGGTCAGTGAGTGCAGCACTGGCCGCATCGATAAACAAACGTCCTCGTTTGCATTCCAGGCCGGTCAGTCGATCAAGTCTTCTTTGGTCTTTTACGCTCATCTGTTTTTCCTTTATTGACCAATAATGGCCACTTTCATTCGGACTTATATGACGTGTTACAGGGACGTCAGCGAGCGCGCGGCGCACCTGCGCGCTCGTGCCTCGCGTGCACCCGTGCCAGCGCGCTCGCATCCTTTCTCTTGATCCATCCATAGGCCTATCTGCTTTCCTTCCGGCGCTACGGGTGCTACTCGGCCGCTCCAGGGTGATAGGAGGATCAGCAACAGAATTAGCGCGAGCAGATGCGGACGAAAATCGGGGGCGCGCGGTGGAAGTGGTTGCAGGCGGGAACGCTCAGGGCGGAGCGCAGGGGGTTGCTGTGGATGGCGCTGGCGATACAAGTCGAAGCACACCAAGGGCGCTGCCCTTGTCATCCCGCTCTTGCCGCCGAGGGCTCGGGAGCATGGGGCGAAGAAGCTACCCCATGCACCCGTTGTCAGGCTGTTCATAGGCAATCCGCGTCAAGGGTGCGCTGCGCCCGTGCTTCCGTTCGACGGAACGGTGGAGCTGTTCCGACGAGCCGGGAGCGCGGCCCCTGACACGGGCAACGAAGAGGGTCGGGTCATACGGTCCAGTACGTTGCCGGAACTCTGCCGGTCGCGGTGCCGTATCGCCCGAAGGGTGCGGATTTCATGGAAGAACACCCGCTCCGGGTAAGGGTCGGACGTACCGTAGTACACGGCCATAAAGCACGAATGGTCGCAGACGCTTTCCATGGGGAGGACTACGCCAACAATGTGCATGAGCTGCCACATGGGTTCCGGCTCAGCCTCCCAACGCAGTTCCATAAGGGCGGTTTTGCCGATGTAGCTAACAGCGGTAGCGGCATCCAGGGAGATTGGGCTAGGCATGGCTAAAGCCCTCAATCTGATCGGCAATGCGGATGGAGCGGATGTCCTCTAGGTAAGCTTCCACGGGGAAGTCTTCGCCAGGACTCATGACCATCAGATAGGCCTGTTCCTGTACGCCTTTCACCGGCAGGACGATGCCAATGACGTAACCCGAGCGACAGAACGGCTCAGGATCATCGTTCCACTCCAGCTCGACGTGGACAGGTTTACCGATGTAGCCAACAGCGGTGACGGCATCCAAGGAATGACTTGGGTTAGGCATGGCTGTAGTCCCCCGCTTTGAACTCGGTTTTACCCTTGAGCAGATCCGCACGCAGGCGGGCGAGGTTGACCATGCGGAAGTCAGCTAAACGCATGCTCGGGACGGTGCCGTTGTCCACCCAATCGATAGCCTCTTCGATGGATATGCCGCTCATTTCGGCAAAGGTCTTAACGCTGCACAGATCTAGGCTGTCGTCGGCCTTGCTCATAGGGTCGACTCCTTTTCCAGTAGCTGTGTGGTCAAGAGAGCTACATTGACCATTACGTGTTTACCGACCTTGTGCGATGGGAGGTGACCGTTACGAATCCAACCCCAAACGGTGTTGTGGTCGTCGGCCATGCGAATCCAATCTGCGAACTCGCGCCAAGGGAGAACCGGCGGGGCCGGTAGAGTGCCTTTTGCAGTGAGGTTGCTTTCTTCCAAGTCCATTGGCTTTCCTGCACTATGTTGGTCTTTGTTGGGCTATGTGAGTTCATTTCTGAAGTGTAGATATTGAACTCGCGGGGCGATAATAACAGTTCAACCCTAGAGTCCAAATATTGAACTCGGAGAGCTTTTAGAACTTTATGGAATCAATGCAGGACAGGGCCATAACCCTAATTTATAAGACTGGCCTGGACGACCTCGTTAGGCAGTCGGAAATCAGCTACAGCCGATGGAAGAACCTTCGCCATAAAAAGGTGAGGTTGAGTACTGAGGAGGTAGAGGTGCTGGTAAAGATCTACCCGCAATATGCGCTTTGGGTTGCCAGCGGCCAAACAGCCCCAGAGTGCGGTCAGACCAGCCCCGAGTACGACGAAGCCAACCGAAACTTGACCAGTCAGAACGCGGGATAGCGATCACCAAGGAAGTGACTAGGCGCTGGTACGCCCGAAGGACAGGGAGAGGTAAGAAAGAAGGCTGATCAGAGCGACGTCTCCGAATACATCAAAACAAGCTCCAACCGGAGCAGTGCCAATGCCTGGATCATTCCAGGCATCACCGGCACATGCATTACCCTGACTCATTGTAAGTAACAGGGCTTCCAAAAATATAGATCCGATAACGTATGGTTAAGGGGCGGGCTTTAGCCCGTCCCAGTGAGCGAAGCGAACGGTTTGAACCACTTGTTAGGTTTTTACGCAATTCACTGATGAGAAAAGTACGTTACTAAAGACCCGAAGGCGACAAATGCTTTCCAAGAAATCCAAGCAAAGTTTATTGAAATTATGAATTTAGCGAGAAGCGCCCAATGTTTTTTCACGGTGTTTATGGAACAGCGCCAGACAGAAATTGAACAAAACAAGAAATACATAATATAGGCCGCTACAATTGTAGTGGCGGCCAATACTAAAGTTGCCTCTGTTCGTAGATTTAAAATATGACTTGCTTGTAATAGCACATGGCTTGCTGAGAGAAGTTTTATTAGTACTACGGAAATGGCCGTGAAAGAAAGACTACCTAGAACATACAAAACCCAGAATGCCTTCCATAGCGGTTGGCTCCCTCCGATGAAGCTCATTTTTTTGCGAGGAGATGAATTTGGTGATGCTTCCATGCTGTAGAACCTAACGTTTGGTTAAGGGGCGGGCTTTAGCCCGTCCCAGTGAGCGAAGCGAACGATTTGAACCGCTAGTTAGGGCATACCCTACTCAGTACGATGTAGAAGGCTTTTATCGAGAGCCAATGATTTGGCAAGTTTGCCTACAGCTGTGAGAACGCTTTGTGAATTTTCCTCTGTATTTACATGGAAGTAATCAATAGTGAAGGATAGCGTTTCTCCGATTTGGCCCTCTATTTGAGGTAGGGCAAGGCTTCTAAGTTGTATGGGGTCCTTTCCTCTTGCCGAGTCACGAACCCAAGCCGAAAGAAACTCAAGCGCATTGAGGCCTGTAGCGTCTTTTGAGATTGTGAAATCAACAGATACCAGAACCTCATGGGGAAGGCCGCCGTTTGTTCTTTTGAGGGCACCAAGCGGGTAACTGCCGTAAGGCGGAAGGCTGAATGTTGAAATGGAGATGTCATCAAGCGCCACTTTTGATATAGAGACAGAGGCGATGCCTGGAATTGATGAGATTTCACGTTCTAGTGCTTCAACTTCGGGTGGCATAGCAAATGCGCTCCAGCTTATTAGAGATAAAAGAGTGATGGCTAGAAAATTCAATGAGAGATCCCCTAACGTTTGGTTAAGGGGCGGGCTTTAGCCCGTCCCAGTGAGCGAAGCGAACGATTTGAACCAGTTGTTAGACCTATGCGCTATTAGTTGCCCGATTGTATAAGTTGACTAAATTTAATTTTATGAAATTTGAAATATTTATTATAGTCAGCTTCGCTAAGGTTTTTTACTTCACTGAATATACCAATGCTACGTATTGCCAAAATTGCTGAGTTATCGAATTGATATTCACCGCTAGTCTGGGCTATCTCAATTGATGAAATTTTACCGTCAGCGCTCATTTGAACGTCAAGGATAAGGTGCGCTTCAGGCTTTATGTCTTTGGGTATTGTAAATTTGTTAAATATTTTGGTTGTATAGAGTGTAAACAAGTCTTCTGGGTCGTTAGTATTTAAAGTATGCGTTTGCTGGTAGGTGAAGTCCTCGGATAAAAGCTCTCTAAGGGCGCGTTGCTTCTTCGACTCTGCCGGTTCAGTTGGAAATGAGTTCTGAGGCGAAATCTCCTGTACTTGAACAGGCGTACTAACTGCTAGTTCATTCTGATTGGTATTTATAACTGTTTCTGTGGAATTGCAGCCTGACAGCAATGAGTAAGAAATAATTAGAGCGATTACGCATAGTTTCATGACACACAAGTTCCAAGGTTGAGTCTAACGTTTGGTTAAGGGGCTGGCTTTAGCCAGTCCCAGTGAGCGCAGCGAGCGATTTGAACCAGTTGTTAGGCGGCTCATGTGGTGCGCTCACCCTTCAACTTCAAACCAGGTACTCGCGCATAGAAAGAATTGACTATAGACGTGCTTTTGGATAATAACGGCGGAAGCTCATTGCGCAGAAAGGCTACTTGTGCTTCAAGAGTCCAGATATCTTCAAGCTGGTAGCAGAATATAACTATTGGATCATCTAGATCTTCGCCCATGCATTTGACAGTTGCCCATTTTATGAAGTTGCTCACCTCAGGTTCAGAGTGGGGGTCGAGCATTGATACTCGCAAACCAAATTCTTCGGTAAAAGTAAGCTCTATGGGGCGAATAGGGAATTCATAGATCGGGCGCTCAAGGCATGTTTCTGGCCCATTGAGCGATAGCTGGACTATAACTTCATCGGGGTTGTCGGACATTTGAATCTGAGCGTCAACCCAAGCGATTAGCTCTTCTGAGCTGACAAGCCCAAGTTTCCACAATGACAGAGCGATACTCAGAGTTTCCATAAAGAGCCTAACGATTAAGCTAAGGGGCCGGCTTTAGCCGGTCCCAGTGAGCGAAGCGAACGATTTGAGCGCATTGTTAGCCACCTCACCACAACAGCGCCTCAACTTCATCATATTTTTCCGCTACTTTAAGGAAGGCTTCCGCCCAGCCACTGCTGAGGCTGACTTCTTGCAACGGCCCAGTTGGAGCGAACAGAACAGAGATTTTTACCCTGTCTGGCAATGATCCATTTTTTACGATGGAAATTAAACCTTCCATTTCTTGCTTTGCTTCCTGCTCACTACTCCAAGATGACCAGCAAAAGTCATTATCTGGGATAGAGATTAACTCGATAGCTGACTCTAGGACATGAATGAGACTTGCCGTTGGATTGTCTCGGTCGATGCCTTCGTGAATTAGTTGTTTGGCACGGTCTAGGTTCATGTGGTGGCTAACGATTAAGCTAAGGGGCAGGCTTTAGCCTGTCCCAGTGAGCGAAGCGAACGATTTGAGCGCCTTGTTAGGCGGGTGCAGGCGCTAGATAAGAGGCGCACGCTGTATCCTTCGTTTTGTCTTTTCGGTAGATTTTTGCCAGATTAATAACGTTAACCCGCTTAAGGTTAGCAGTATTGAAAGGGCTACCCACGACTTGCTTATTACGGTGACTAGGACGAGTGCAAAGCTGCTTGAGATTAAAAACCAAAATAATATTTCGATTGCGGCTTCTCTATTCGTTACTGGCGCTTTAGGTAAACTTGTTAATACATAACCAGTAGAAAGACTAAGCAATGAAAGTACACATGCTGTATAGCCCTCCATGCCGCCAGTTACGATGCCTATAAAGAAAGCAAATGGAGCCACAATAAATGCAACTACATAGCAGAATGCGCTGAAGGCGTGTTTCGATTCTGGATGCATTAATAATTCCCTGTTGCGCCGCTGTACTTTTTGCAGTTGCCTAACGTTTGGTTAAGGGGCGGGCTTTAGCCCGTCCCAGTGAGCGCAGCGAACGGTTTGAACCAATTGTTATATGCGTATCACTGCGCTTCATTGATGTAAATTTTGTGTTCTATGCCTTTGTCGTCAATGGCAAGCATGTATTTACTTTGACCTGCCGGCCAGGCAAACGATAAAGAGCATAGATTTTCCAGATTTACGCTATGGGATGCACAATGTTTCTTTAGATTGTCACCCCAATAACCAATTGATTTTTTTATTCTCTCTGACTCAAGCTGAGCGGGCCTGAACTCCCTTGTAAGCCAGTTTATTTCAATATCATAGCCTTTCTTGTGAATCTTCCCAATTTCGTCGGCAACGAAATCATGGTCGACATAGTTCATTGAGCTTACAAAGCTGTGCCCGAAATTGTGGATTGCTGATTTTATGTTTTTGTACTTCATGTCTAGATCAGCATATAACGTTTGGTTAAGGGGCGGGCTTTAGCCCGTCCCAGTGAGCGAAGCGAGCGATTTGAACCAGTTGTTAAATGACAAGTTCACAGATAGCCCCGGCGTCATCAATGTACTTCAACCCCTTGTATGTTCTTGATGTGCCGCTATGTACCGCGATTGCCGTAACGGGCAAGGCTAAGCTGTTTTTTGTTAAGAACTCTTTGAATTCGGCCATGGTGCGCTCGCTTGGTTTTGAAACGCCAAACCAGAAGTCATACCAATTGCCATTGTGAAATACTGAAAAGGATTCAGAACCGTCAAAAAGACCTTTTAGAACTGTGCCGTCAGAAAAAATAAAATTCGCTAATTCGATTTCTATAACACATTCAGAAAAGCCAGGGTGAGAGTCAGGAATGACGAATTCAAAGCTGTCATAGCCCTCTTCGTCGTTATGGTATACACACCAACGGTTACTCTCTAGATCAGTAACTGTTAATGCTTCTATGCGTTTTGGCACGGAGCAAGTCATTGTCATTTAACTATAAATAGACACCAATTGGTGTCATAACGTTTTATGGGGTGTGGTGGATAACATTCCTTGTCATACGATAAGCTTTTGAATTCCTTACTAGTCCCCCAAAAAATACGACATAGTAAAGATGAAAAGCAGCATGGTGCGGAAGACAAGCTGGACTGATGCATCAAGCTACTGATCAGTGTTGTGGCTGTCTAGCCAGAGTGTCGAATAAGTGTCGAAATCACTAGCCAGAGAAGGCCGGCATTGGACAGAATGGCGGCCTGCAGCGGCGCGGACTTGCTGGTTTTATCCAACAAAGGTCAGCAACGGAGGGGTGTCGAAACGGGTTCGAATCCCACCTTCACCGCCAGATTGATTGACGAAAAGCCCGACCTTGTGTCGGGCTTTTTCGTTTCTGGCATTTGCTGAAGGCTTGGCTGTCTTTAAGGTGAGTGCACTACATAACGGAGCCACCCATGCGCCCCACGTGGGATATTTTCTGCAGCGTTGTCGATAACTACGGTGATATCGGGGTTACCTGGCGCTTGGCTCGACAGTTAGTGGCCGAGCATGGTTTGGCTGTGCGGCTGTGGGTGGATGATTTGAGTGCGTATGCGCGGCTGTGCCCTCAGGCCGATGTAGCTGCACTTCGACAACACCAGCAGGGCGTCGAAGTCTGTTGGTGGGGCGATGATTGGCAGGCCGTAGACCCCGCTGATGTGGTGATCGAGGCTTTTGCGTGTGAGTTGCCCGCTTCTTATATAGCTGCGATGGCAAGGCGTGTGCAGAAACCGCTTTGGCTCAACCTTGAATACCTGAGCGCCGAGGAATGGGTTGAGGGCTGCCACGGTTTGCCATCCCTGCAGTCCAACGGCTTGTCGAAGTTCTTCTTCTTTCCTGGATTTACAGCCGGCAGCGGCGGTTTGTTGCGCGAACGTGATTTGCTTGAGCAGCGTCGTGCGTTTCAGGCGGACAGCGGTGCTCGCGAGGTATTTCTGCGCAGTATCGGCGTAACGCCATTGCCTGGCGCGCGGCTGATTTCGCTATTCTCCTATGAGAACGCCGCGCTGGCCAGTTGGCTGGACGTGCTGGCTGCCGATATTCAGGCCAATCAGCTGCTTGTGCCGGAAGGACGCATTCTGCAGGACCTGCAAACGTGGCTCGGTTGCTCAGCCTTGCGCGCTGGCGATATGCAACAGCGCGGTCAGCTGCATATCCAGGTGCTGCCGTTTATCCAGCAGGACCAGTACGACCGGTTGCTGTGGAGTTGTGATTTCAATGCGGTGCGCGGCGAGGACTCCTTTGTGCGTGCGCAATGGGCTGGCCGGCCGCTGCTCTGGCACATCTACCAACAGGCTGATGACATCCACCTGGAAAAGCTCGATGCGTTTCTTGCGCACTATAAAGCGGGTTTATCAGCGGATGGACAGCGTGCCTTGGTCGAGCTGTGGCATGCCTGGAATACCGGCCAATCAGTCAAAGAAAGCTGGAGTCAGCTGCTGCAACGCGGGCCCGAGCAGCAGGAGCACGCCGAACAGTGGTGTCTGCAACGGGCTTCTCAGGCTGATCTTGCCGAGGCGCTGGTGAAGTTTTACCTAAATTGGCTATGATACGCGGCCAAGAATTTTGTAATTCCATCCAAACCCGGATATTCGTATGAAAACCGCACAAGAAATGAA
>Ga0155449_1087_pt1 | contig 17788 bp, 14 predicted proteins | sample RifCSPhighO2_02_FD_111897 | JGI IMG/M metagenome (GOLD analysis project Ga0155449, IMG submission 111897) | Pseudomonadales bacterium RIFCSPHIGHO2_02_FULL_60_43 | reverse complement strand
GAGTGCATCCAGGCGCTGCTGGTACTGCGCCAGGGTGTCGGGCGTGAGTTGTTGGCGCAGGGCCGTAAGCTTCAGCCAATCATTCACCAGTGAGGTGGTGGCACTGGCGTAACCCTTGGCATCTTCACGGGCCTGTAGCGACTCACTCAATTGTTTATTGGCCCACAACGAGGCGGTGGTCATCAGGCCAAGGCTGAGCAGGGTGATAACGATCAGCAGACGAAACTTCTGTTGCCAGGATAGGAAGAACTGCACGGTAAAGCCTCATCTCTTTTGTTGTTATGGTACCCGGAATCGGCAGGTTGTCGTACAACTTGAATATTCCGTTTACTTCACAATCGCATGCAGATGCCGGCAAGTGCCTGCTGCTGCCATTTATGGAAAAAGCGAATGCGGCAGATGTCTGACCTCTGCGGCCTTGGGCTGGCTCTGGCCGTGCTACTGATCAAGGTGTTAACTGCGAAGCGACCTCGACCAGCCGGTACGTCCGGCAGCGGAGTAACCCATGCGCGCTAGAGGCTGCGGCGGCGTGCGGGGGTGAAAGAAAATGTCGCAGCGCCGTAAGCGCCTCAGGGTGTTCGATCGTTAAGCTCAACCGGTAAATGTGACCAGCGAGTCTTGAACCTCGCCAGAGTTAAGTGGCAGACGCTTTAATGCAATCGCTGCCTCCTAGACTAACGTTGAACAACAAGGTTGCGGCGAAGGTCATTACTCGCGACTGCCTTGATCGAGTCCCCTGTCGAATAACAAGCCAAACGGAGCAAACCCATGGCGTTCTTTACGGCGGCCAGCAAAGCCGATTTTCAGCATCACCTGCAAACGGCGCTGGCGCAGCACGTCAGTGAACAGGCTCTGCCACAAGTAGCCCTGTTCGCCGAGCAATTCTTCGGCATCATCGCCCTCGAGGAGCTGACCCAGCGTCGTCTCTCTGATCTGGTCGGTTGCACCTTGTCGTCCTGGCGGTTGCTGGAGCGTTTTGAACCGGCCAAGCCTGAAGTGCGGGTATTCAACCCCGATTATGAAAAGCACGGCTGGCAGTCCACCCACACTGCCGTAGAAATTCTGCACAGCGATATTCCGTTTCTGGTCGACTCGGTGCGCATGGAGCTGAACCGTCGCGGTTATAGCATCCACACCTTGCAGAACAGCGTGTTCAGCGTGCGCCGCAACAAAAGCGGCGAGCTGCAAGAAATTCTGCCCAAGGGTGCCCAGGGCAAGGATGTGCAGCAGGAAGCCCTGATGTTCCTGGAGATTGACCGCTGCTCCAACGCCGGTGAATTGAAGACCCTGGAAAAGGACCTGCAAGAAGTCTTTGGCGATGTACGCCTGAGCGTCGCCGACTTCCAGCCGATGAAAGCCAAGGCCAAGGAACTGCTGGCTTGGTTGGACAAGGCCAAACTCAAGGTTGAAGGCGCCGAGCTGGAAGAGATCAAGGTATTCATGAGCTGGTTGCTCGACGACCACTTCACCTTCCTCGGCTATGAAGAATTCACCGTTGCCGACAGCACTGGCGGCAGCAGCATGGTCTATGACGAGAAGTCCCTGCTGGGCTTGTCCAAGCGCCTGCGCAGCGGCCTCAAGGCCGATGAGTTGCATATCGAACCGGAAGCCGTGGCCTACCTGCGCGAGCCGCAGCTGCTGTCCTTTGCCAAGGCCGCCGTGCCGAGCCGCGTGCACCGCCCGGCGTATCCGGATCTGGTGTCGATTCGCGAGCTGGATGCCAAGGGCAAGGTGATCAAGGAATGCCGCTTTATGGGCTTGTACACCTCCGCGGTGTATGCCGAGAGTGTTTGGAGCATTCCGTTTATCCGCCGCAAGGTGGCGGTGATCAAGCAGCGTTCCGGTTTCGACAGCAGCGCGCACCTGGGCAAAGAGTTGGCTCAGGTACTGGAAGTGCTGCCGCGTGATGACCTGTTCCAGACCCCGGTGGATGAGCTGTTCAACACCACCATGGCGATCGTGCAGATTCAGGAGCGCAACAAGATTCGCGTATTCCTGCGCCGCGATCCGTACGGCCGTTTCTGCTACTGCCTGGCTTATGTGCCACGCGACGTGTACTCCACCGAAACCCGCATGAAGATCCAGCAGGTGTTGATGGAGCGTCTGCAGGCTACCGATTGCGAGTTCTGGACCTTCTTCTCCGAGTCGGTACTGGCGCGGGTGCAGTTCATCCTCAAGGTCGACCCGAAGAACCGCGTGCATATCGACCCGCTGCGCCTGGAAAAAGAAGTCATTCAGGCCTGCCGTTCGTGGAAGGATGATTACACCAGCCTGATCGTCGAAAGCCTCGGCGAAGCCCAGGGCACCGAAGTGCTCAGCGAATTCCCCGGCGGTTTCCCGGCCGGTTACCGCGAGCGTTTCGCCCCGCACTCGGCGGTGGTGGATATGCAGCACCTGCTTAGCCTGAATAATGAACGTCAGCTGGTGATGAGCTTCTACCAGCCGCTGACCCAGGGCGAGCAGCAGCTGCACTGCAAGCTGTACCACGCCGACACGCCGCTGCCGCTGTCGGACGTGCTGCCGATTCTGGAAAACCTCGGCCTGCGCGTACTGGGCGAGTTCCCTTACAAACTGCGCCGCGCTGATGGCCGCGAGTTCTGGATTCACGACTTCGCCTTTACCTATGCCGAAGGCCTGGATGTCGACATCCAGCAGCTCAACGACACCCTGCAGGGCGCTTTCGTCAATATCGTTGGCGGCGCAGCGGAGAACGACGGCTTCAACCGTCTGGTGCTGATGGCCGCCATGCCGTGGCGTGATGTGGCGTTGCTGCGTGCTTACGCCCGCTACCTCAAGCAGATTCGCCTGGGCTTCGACCTCAGCTATATCGCCAGCACCCTGGTCAACCACGCTGATATCGCCAAGGAGCTGGTGCGCCTGTTCAAAACGCGTTTCTACCTGGCGCGCAAGCTCACCGCTGATGACCTGGAAGACAAGCAGCAGAAGCTCGAGCAGGCGATTCTCGCCGCGCTGGACAACGTTGCGGTGCTTAACGAAGACCGCATCCTGCGCCGCTACCTGGACTTGATCAAAGCCACCCTGCGCACCAACTTCTACCAGACCGATGCGGCCGGGCAGAACAAGTCTTACTTCAGCTTCAAGCTCAATCCGCGGGCGATTCCGGATATTCCACGGCCGACGCCGAAGTTCGAAATCTTCGTCTACTCGCCGCGTGTTGAAGGCGTGCACCTGCGCTTTGGCGACGTCGCCCGTGGCGGCCTGCGTTGGTCGGACCGTGAGGAAGACTTCCGTACCGAGGTGCTGGGTCTGGTCAAGGCGCAGCAGGTGAAGAACGCGGTCATCGTGCCGATGGGCGCCAAGGGCGGCTTTATCCCACGGCGTCTGCCGCTGGGTGGCTCGCGTGATGATGTGTTGGCCGAGGGCATTGCCTGCTACCGCATCTTTATCAGCGGCCTGCTGGATATCACCGACAACCTGAAAGACGGCGCCGTGGTGCCACCGCAGAACGTGGTGCGTCACGATGGCGACGATCCGTACCTGGTGGTGGCGGCCGACAAAGGCACTGCAACCTTCTCCGATATCGCCAACGGTATTGCCGCCGAATACGGCTTCTGGCTGGACGATGCCTTCGCCTCGGGCGGTTCGGCCGGTTACGACCACAAAGGCATGGGCATCACCGCCAAGGGCGGTTGGGTTTCGGTGCAGCGCCACTTCCGTGAGCGCGGCATCGACGTGCAGAAGGACAACGTCACCGTGATCGGCATCGGCGATATGGCTGGCGACGTGTTCGGTAACGGCCTGCTGCTGTCGGAAAGCCTGCAGCTGGTCGCGGCCTTTAACCATATGCACATCTTTATCGACCCTAACCCGGATGCGGCCAAGAGCTTTGTTGAGCGTCAGCGCCTGTTTGATCTGCCGCGCTCCAGCTGGGCCGATTACGACGCCAAGCTGATTTCGGCGGGTGGCGGGATCTTCCTGCGTAGCGCCAAGAGCATTGCCATCAGCCCGCAGATGAAAGAGCGCTTCGACATCAGCGCTGACAAGCTGGCGCCAAACGAACTGCTGAACGCCTTGCTCAAAGCACCGGTGGATCTGCTGTGGAACGGCGGCATCGGCACCTACGTGAAATCCAGTAAGGAAAGCCACGCCGATGTCGGCGACAAGGCCAACGACCTGCTGCGCGTGGATGGCCGCGAACTGCGTGCCAAAGTGGTGGGAGAGGGCGGTAACCTCGGCATGACCCAGCTGGGCCGCGTCGAGTACGGTCTGAATGGCGGCAAGAGCAACACCGACTTTATCGACAACGCCGGTGGTGTGGACTGCTCCGACCATGAAGTGAACATCAAGATTCTGCTCGGCGAAATCGTCGGCGCGGGTGACATGACCGGCAAGCAGCGCAACAAGCTGCTGGTGGAAATGACCGATGCAGTTGGTGGCCTGGTGTTGGGCAACAACTACAAGCAGACCCAGGCGTTGTCGCTGGCTGAGCGCCGTGCGCGTGAGCGGGTGAGTGAGTACAAGCGCCTGATGACGGCTCTGGAAGCGGCCGGCAAGCTGGATCGTGCCCTGGAGTTTCTGCCTACCGATGACGAGCTCAACGAACGTGCCGCCAATGGTCTGGGTCTGACTCGTCCTGAACTGTCGGTGCTGATCTCCTATAGCAAGATTGACCTCAAGGAGTCGTTGCTGAAATCCCTGGTGCCGGACGATGAGTACCTGGCACGCGAGATGGAAACCGCCTTCCCGCCGCTGTTGGCGAAGAAGTTCGGTGAGCCGATGCGTCGCCATCGCCTTAAGCGCGAAATCGTCAGCACGCAGATTGCCAACGACTTGGTTAACCACATGGGCATCACCTTTGTGCAGCGCCTGAAGGAGTCCACCGGCATGAGCGCGGCGAATGTCGCCGGCGCCTATGTGATCGTGCGCGACCTATTCCGCTTGCCGCATTGGTGGAAACAGATCGAAGCCCTGGACTACCAGGTCCCAGCTGAGCTGCAACTGCAGTTGATGGATGAGCTGATGCGTCTGGGCCGCCGTGCCACGCGCTGGTTCCTGCGCAGCCGCCGCAACGAGCTGGATGCGGCCCGTGACGTGGCGCATTTCGCGCCGCGCATCGAAGCACTGGTGGGTCGACTCGACGAACTGCTCGAAGGCCCGGCCCGTGAACAGTGGCTGGCACGCTTCCAGGGGTATGTTGAAGCGGGTGTACCGGAAGAACTGGCGCGGGTAGTGGCTGGCACCAGCCATCTGTATACCCTGTTGCCGATCATCGAAGCCTCGGATGTTACCGGACAGGAGCCGGCTCGGGTTGCGGCGGCGTACTTCGCCATTGGCGGGTCGCTGGAGCTGTCCTGGTACCTGCAGCAGATCACCAGCCTGCCGGTGGAAAACAACTGGCAAGCGCTGGCCCGTGAAGCCTTCCGCGATGACCTGGACTGGCAGCAGCGCGCTATCACCGTGTCGGTACTGCAAATGGCCGAAGGCCCTGCAGATATCGAGGAACGGGTCGGTGTGTGGCTGGACCAGCACCGCCGTCTGGTGGATCGCTGGAAGGTCATGCTCGGCGAACTGCGTGCGGCCACCAACACCGATTACGCCATGTACGCTGTGGCTAACCGCGAGTTGATGGATCTGGCGCAAAGCGCTTGATAAAGGCAGCGCAGGCTTGGCCTGCGCTGTTCCTGACCCAATAAAAAGCCCCGCCTAGTGCGGGGCTTTTTATTGGGTCAGGTCTGGTGTCGGCGAAATTACGATTGCTCTAGATCTCGCGAGCTAGAGTCCTGCAAGACAAAAACAGACGAGGAAGCGGAGTGTACTTTTGTACATGAGCATTCCGAGTCTGTTTTTAACGCCGCAGGGCCGACGCGCAGCAGATCGTAGTCTTGCACGTACTTAGTCGTCGAAATCCATCCAGCCGCCCATCTCTTTCCAGCGGTTGACGATGCCGCAGAACAGCTCCGCGGTCTTCTCGGTGTCGTAACGTGCCGAGTGTGCTTCCTTGCCGTCGAAGTCGATGTCGGCGGCCTGGCAGGCTTTGGCCAATACGGTTTGACCGTACGCCAGACCAGCCAAGGTGGCGGTGTCGAAGCTGGAGAATGGGTGGAACGGGTTGCGCTTGATGCCGGTGCGGTTTACCGCGGCATTGAGGAAACCCAAGTCGAAGCTGCTGTTATGGCCAACCAGGATCGCCCGCTTGCAGCTGTTGGCTTTCAGCGATTTGCGCAGGCCACGGAAGATTTCCGTCAGCGCATGCTCTTCAGTGACGGCCATGCGCAGCGGGTGGTCGAGCTTGATGCCGGTGAAGTCCAGCGCCGCTTGTTCGATATTCGCGCCTTCAAACGGCTCGATACGGAAGAATTGTGTGTGCTCAGGGTAGAGGAAGCCGCCTTCGTCCATGCCGATGGTGGTGGCAGCAATTTCCAGCAGAGCATCGGTGGCGCAGTTGAAACCACCGGTTTCCACGTCCACGACTACCGGAAGGTAGCCACGAAAGCGCGCGGCCATCGGGTGGCGCGGGCCGGAGTGGCTGCCGCTTTCGGCTTCGTCGTCGTACAGGTCTTCACTCACGCTTGGTTCTCCAGCAGACGCCAGCGCAGGGTTTCACCGGCGCGCAGCGGGATAACGGTTTGCTCGCCCAATGGCAAGCTGGTCGGTGCGGTCCAGTCTTCACGCACCAGGGTGATGCTGTCGGTGTTGCGCGGCAGGCCGTAGAAGTCCGGGCCGTTCAGGCTGGCGAAGGCTTCCAGTTTGTCCAGCGCATTACGCTGCTCGAAGGCCTCGGCATACAGCTCGATGGCCGCATAGGCGGTGTAGCAACCGGCGCAGCCGCAGGCGGCTTCCTTGGCGTGCTTGGCGTGCGGCGCCGAGTCGGTACCGAGGAAGAACTTGGCGTTGCCACTGGTGGCCGCATCCAGCAGAGCGTCCTGGTGGGTGTTGCGCTTGAGGATCGGCAGGCAGTAGAAGTGCGGGCGAATGCCGCCAACCAGCATGTGGTTGCGGTTGTACAGCAGGTGGTGGGCGGTGATGGTGGCGCCGACGTTGGCCGAAGCGCCTTGCACAAACTCCACCGCATCACGGGTGGTGATGTGCTCGAACACCACTTTCAGGGTAGGGAAGCGCTCGACCACACGGCTCAGATGCTCACCGATAAACACCTTCTCGCGGTCGAAAACATCGATTTCGCTGCGCGTCACTTCACCGTGCACCAGCAGCGGCAGGCCGACTTCGGCCATGGCTTCGAGCACCGGGAAAATTTTGTCGATGCTGGTCACGCCAGAATCGGAGTTGGTGGTCGCGCCGGCCGGGTAGAGCTTGGCCGCATGCACAAAACCCGAGGCCTTGGCCGTGCGCACATCGTCAGGCTGGGTCAGGTCGGTGAGGTACAGCACCATCAGCGGCTCGAAACGGCTGCCGGCAGGACGGGCGCAGAGAATGCGCTGGCGATAGGCATCGGCTTCGCTGGCATTGCGCACGGGCGGCACCAGGTTGGGCATGATGATGGCGCGGCCGAAGGTGCGGGCTACATCGGCGACGGTATGCGGCAGAACGCCACCGTCACGCAGGTGGATGTGCCAGTCGTCGGGACGCAGCAGGGTAAGGCGGTCAGTCATGGAAGCTTCCAGGCGGGCAAAACGTGGTGAGAATGCTACCGGAAAAGCCCCTTGGCAGCACGCTGAAAGCGGCTGTCGCGGGTAAAGCGGATTGAAGGCGGGGTTGGTTTATGGTCCGCCCCGAGCAATAGCCATAAAGCACTGCTCAAGTTTTCCGCCGTGGCACCGATAGACAGAAGGTAAGCCGTATTCCCTGGAGTCTGTCGTGCGACCCTACCCACTCGCGGTGCTCTGCCTGCTGGCAAGCCAGCCCGTCCTAGCCATCAGCTTCCAGACTCGTCTGGAGAAGATTGAGTGGCAGGTCGAAGGCGATCAGTTCGAGTGCCGCCTGTCGCAACCGATCACCGATTTCGGTTCTGGGGTGTTTGTACGCCGTGCGGGCGAACAGGTCACCTTCAGCTTGAAAGCCCGTGAGCGCTGGCTGGGGGCCGGTAATGCAACCTTGCTGGCGGCGGCGGCGCCCTGGCAGCCGGGGCGTGGTGATATCAACTTGGGCTCAGTCAGTGTGGTGCCGGCCGAGGTGCTGTTCAACAGTTCGCAAGAGCAAGGCACGCGCTTGCTGACTGGTCTGTTGGAGGGGCGTAGTCCTCTGGTACGCCATCGCGCAGCCATGGGTGGTGACGCGGTTGAGGTGCGCCTGCTGCCGGTTAAATTCAACAAGGCCTACCACGAGTACCTGGATTGCACGGCCAAGCTGCTGCCGGTGAATTTCGATCAAGTGCGCAAGAGCCAGGTCGGCTTTCCAGGTGGGGGTGTGGCGCTGGAACCGCTGGCCCAGGCCAAACTCGATATCATCCTCAGCTTTCTCAAGGCCGACCCCAGCGTCAATCGCATTCAGCTAGACGGCCATGCCGACAATGGCGGCAATCGTCTGACCAACCGCGATTTGTCGCGCCGCCGTGCGTTGGCGGTGATGGAGTATCTCAAGGCCAACGGCATTCCTGCCGAGCAGATCACCATGCGTTTTCATGGTGAGCGCTACCCGGTGGCGCCTAATAACAACGAAGCCAATCGGGCGAAGAACCGCCGAGTAACCATTCTGCTTGACCGGGTGCCGGAAGTTGCAGTGCCTCCTGCGCCAGCAGCGGAGCCGGCGCCTGCTGCTGCGGATCCTGCGGCCACCTCCTAGCGCCTGCAACTCGTCTCTTGTCCAACAATTATCCGTCGCTTGGTCGTCACAAGCTGTCGCGCCTCTGTAAATCAGGCGGCATGGGCAGTAGAATCATCGGTTTTCCCGCACAACCCCGTGGAGTTGATGGCATGGCCGACGTAAACAAGGTAGTCCTGGCATATTCCGGTGGCCTGGACACTTCCGTGATCCTCAAGTGGCTGCAAGATACCTATAACTGCGAAGTGGTGACCTTCACCGCTGACCTCGGCCAGGGTGAGGAAGTCGAGCCGGCACGCGCCAAGGCACAGGCCATGGGCGTCAAGGAAATCTATATCGACGACCTGCGCGAAGAATTCGTCCGCGATTTCGTCTACCCAATGTTCCGCGCCAACACCGTCTACGAAGGTGAGTACCTGCTGGGCACGTCCATCGCTCGCCCGCTGATCGCTAAGCGTTTGATCGAAATCGCCAACGAAACCGGCGCCGACGCCATTTCCCATGGCGCCACCGGCAAAGGTAACGACCAGGTGCGCTTCGAACTGGGCGCCTACGCGCTCAAGCCCGGCGTAAAAGTGATTGCCCCATGGCGCGAGTGGGACCTGCTGTCGCGCGAGAAGCTGATGGACTACGCCGAGAAGCACGCTATCCCGATTGAGCGTCACGGCAAGAAAAAGTCGCCGTACTCCATGGATGCCAACCTGCTGCACATCTCCTATGAAGGCGGCGTGCTGGAAGACACCTGGACCGAGCACGAAGAAGACATGTGGCGCTGGACCAAGTCGCCAGAAGCCGCGCCGGATACCCCATCCTATATCGAGCTGACCTACCGCGCCGGTGACATCGTCGCCATCGACGGCAAGGCCATGAGCCCTGCCACCGTCCTGGCTGAGCTGAACCGCATCGGCGGCGAAAACGGCATCGGTCGTCTGGATATCGTTGAAAACCGCTTTGTTGGCATGAAGTCCCGTGGCTGCTACGAGACGCCCGGCGGCACCATCATGCTCAAAGGCCACCGCGCCATTGAATCGATCACCCTGGACCGCGAAGTCGCTCACCTCAAAGACGAGTTGATGCCGAAATACGCCAGCCTGATCTACAACGGTTTCTGGTGGAGCCCTGAGCGTCTGATGCTGCAACAGATGATCGATGCGTCTCAGGCCAACGTGAACGGCGTGGTACGGATGAAACTGTATAAAGGCAACGTGATCATCACTGGTCGCAAGTCTGATGATTCGCTGTTCGATGCCAATATCGCCACCTTTGAAGAAGATGGCGGTGCATACAACCAAGCGGACGCCGGCGGTTTCATCAAGCTCAACGCTCTGCGCATGCGCATCGCTGCGGGCAAAGGCCGCAAGATGCTCTGATAGACTGAAGTACCTGAGCCACACCAAACCCCGGCCATAAGCCGGGGTTTGCATTTATAAGCCCACACAGCCGGGCATTGATGAGGAGACACCTGATGAGACTGCTGCATACCATGCTGCGCGTCGGCGATATGGATAAATCCATCGCGTTCTACACCGAAGTGCTGGGCATGACCCTGCTGCGCCGCAAGGACTACCCGGAAGGGCAGTTCACCCTGGCCTTTGTCGGCTATGGCGACGAAGCGCACAACAGCGTGATCGAACTGACCCATAACTGGGGCGTGGAAAGTTACGAGCTGGGCACTGGCTATGGCCATATCGCCCTGGAAGTGGCCGATGTGTACAAGGCCTGCGAAGACATTCGCACCCGCGGTGGCAAGATCACCCGCGAGCCTGGGCCGATGAAGCACGGCACCAGCATTCTGGCGTTCGTCGAAGACCCGGATGGTTACAAGATTGAGCTGTTGTCGCCGTCGCGCGCCGATTAAGGCCGGCTGAGTCAGCTGAGCCACAAAAAAGCCCCGCAGTGTAGCGGGGCTTTTTTGTTGGCAAGACCGTTAAAGGTCGAAGTCGTATTCGGCCAATTGCTTGTGCAGGCGGCGCTCTTCAAGGAAGTTATCGATGATGCGGCGCTTGGTCAGGTTGGTCTTGGCCACCTCGACCGGTGCTTCGGCATCGTCCGCTTCTTCAGCAACAAAATCTTCGTCGAGCTCAAGTTCTTCTTTGTCAGTGCTCATCAGTTCTGCTCCAGGCTACAAGGGCCATTTGCGCACCTTATAACGGCAAAACCTGGGCGGGTAAAAAAGATTTTTTCAATGAGCTTATTGAGCGACTAAATAGTGGCTCAATCGTCGGAGGTTTTCTGTTTGTATTCGCACAGGTCTTCGATGCGGCAGCTGCCGCAGCGCGGCTTGCGCGCCTGACACACATAGCGGCCGTGGAGGATCAGCCAGTGGTGTGAGTCGAGGAGAAATTCCTTGGGCACAAATTTCATCAGCTTCTTTTCCACTTCCACGACATTCTTGCCGGGAGCGATGCCGGTGCGGTTGCTGACGCGGAAAATATGCGTGTCCACCGCCATCGCCAGCTGGCGAAACGCCGTGTTGAGCACCACGTTGGCGGTCTTGCGGCCGACGCCGGGGAGGGCTTCAAGGTCTTCACGGTTGTCAGGCACCTGACTGCCATGCTTCTCGATCAGGATACGGCAGGCCTCGATGACGTTCTTGGCCTTGCTGTTGTACAGGCCGATGGTCTTGATGTATTCGCTCAAACCCTCGACGCCCAAGGCGTAAATCGCCTCGGGCGTATTGGCCACCGGGAACAGCTTGGCGGTGGCCTTGTTCACGCTGACGTCAGTGGCCTGGGCAGATAGCGTCACCGCGACCAGCAGTTCAAACGGCGTGCTGTAGGTCAGTTCGGTCTTGGGCTCGGGGTTGTCTTCGTGCAGGCGGCGGAAGATCTCGTAGCGCTTGGCGGCGTTCACTCGATCACTCCGGTCACCCGCACGCGGCGGCTTTGCACTGGAGCATCAACCTGCTGCGCTTTAGCTTGCTCGGCCAGCACTTCATCCACACGGTTTTTACAGGCGATCAGCAAGCCCAGCACGATAAAGGCGCCAGGCGGCAGGATGGCCAGCAGGAAGCCCTTGTACTCGGGGATTAGCGTCAGCTGCCAGTTGGCGGCGATAGGCCCGAATAGCAGGTGCATATTGGCGAACACCGCACCGGTGCCGAATAGTTCGCGCAGAGCACCGATCATCACCAGCACCACGCCAAAGCCCAGGCCCATCATCAGGCCATCGTAGGCGGCGCGGGCCGGGTCGTTCTTCGCTGCGAAGCCATCGGCGCGGCCGAGGATTACGCAGTTGGTTGTAATCAGCGGAATAAAGATGCCGAGAATCTGGTACAGCTCGTAGGTAAAGGCCTGCATCAGCAGTTCGATGCAGGTAGTCAGGGCGGCGATGATCATCACAAAGGCCGGCAGCCGCACCGCCGTGTTGACTACGCCGCGCACCAGCGATACGGCGGTGTTGGAGCACACCAGCACCACGGCACTGGCCAGCGCCAGGCCGAGGGCGTTGACCGCCGAGTTGCTTACCCCGAGCAGCGGGCAGAGGCCGAGCAGCTGCACCAGCGCCGGGTTGTTCTTCCACAGGCCGTTAAGAGTGATTTCGCGGTAGCTGGGACTAGCCATTGGACTTCACCTGGGCTGCGAACAGCTGCTCTTGATTGGCATCGAAATACTGCAGGGCTTTATGCACGGCCTTGACCACCGCGCGCGGGGTGATGGTGGCACCGGCAAACTGGTCAAACTCGCCGCGATCTTTCTTCACCGCCCAGCCATCCTCGCCGGGATTGCTCAGTGACTTACCGTCGAAGCTGCGAATCCAGGCGCTCTTGGCCAGCTCGATCTTGTCACCCAGGCCTGGGGTTTCCCGATGGCCGAGGACGCGCACACCGGCCAGGCGACCATCTGCCTGGATACCGATCAGCAAATGGATCGCGCCGCTGTAGCCGTCCGGCGCGGTGGCACGCAGGATCACCGCGCTGGGTTTGCCGTCTTTCAGGGCGATATAGGCGGTCTGCGGCGATTTACTGCCGAGCAGCGGGTCGTGCAGCTGGATGCTGTTGTCAAGTAGGTGATTGTCGTAGCTGCCCTGGGGCAAAATTTCGCTCAGTGCGCGTACCTGAGCTTCGCGCTCGGCGTTGGCGATGCGCCCGGCAGTGGCTTGTTGCAGCACGGCCACCAGGCCTACGGTGGCGATGGCAAACAGCCCGAGCACCAGAGCGTTCTTCAGCATCGAGCGGCTAATTTCAGGCAGGGCCACGATTACTCTCCCAACTTGAAGCCGCGTGTCGGCTTGCGGTGGCCATAGGTGCGCGGCCGCGTGTAATAGTCGATGGTCGGGGCTGCCAGGTTCATCAGCAGCACGGCGAAGGCGACGCCGTCCGGGTAACCGCCCCAGGCGCGAATCACATACACCAGCACGCCGACGCCTATGCCGAAAATCAGCCGGCCGAGGTTGCTGGTGGCGCCGCTGACCGGATCGGTGACGATAAAGAAGGCGCCGAGCATGGTCGCGCCGGTCAGCAGATGAAACAGCGGCGAGCCGTTAGAGTCCGAGCCTGAGCCGTTCCAGAACAGCAGGCTCATCACGGCCAGGCCCGCGAGCATGCCCACTGGCGCATGCCAGGTGAACAGGCGCTTGTGCAGCAGGTACAGGCCGCCGGCGAGGAAGGCCAGATTGACCGCCTCGGTGGCGGCGCCGCCGAGATAGCCAAACGCGGGGTTCTGTGCCCACAGCTCGTCAATGGTCAGGCTTTTATTGACCTTCAGTGCGTCCAGCGCAGTGGCCTGGGCCCAGCCGTCAGGCAGGTTGGCGATGCCGAGAATCTGTTGCAGCCCTTCAAGCAGGCCTACCGTATGTGGCGCTGGCCAGCTGGTCATCTCCACCGGGAAGGAAATCAGCACCACCACATAGCCGAGCATGGCCGGATTGAACGGGTTCTGCCCGAGGCCGCCATACAGCTGCTTGCCGAACACCACGGCAAAGCCGGTCGCCACCAGGGTCAGCCACCAGGGCGAATAGGGCGGCAGCGCCAGGGCCAGCAGCACAGCGGTGACCAGTACGCTGTAGTCCTTGAGGAAGAACAGCACCGGGCGTTTACGCAGGGCCAGGATAGCCGCTTCAAAACCCAGCGCGCAGGCGCTGGCCCACAGCAGGTTGATCAACGTGCCAGCGCCGAACAGCCAGGTCAGGGCGAGAATGCCCGGCACCGTAGCCAGCAGCACCTGCAGCATCACTTGCTGGGTGCGGTTGCTGCCCTTGGCGTGGGGCGATGTGATGCGGGGCAGGGCCATTGGCGCTCCGGTTGTTGAGTTGGCTACGCAGGGCTGTTATCAGCTGTCTGCGTGTTCCTGTAATTGGCGTTCGGCGTCTGCCAGGCGTTGACGTGCGGCTGCCAGGGCGTCGGCTGCACTGCTGTCATCGCGCTCCAGCTTGCGCAGATCTGCGCGGGCAAAGGCCACTTCAGTCTTTAACGCGCGGGTGGTTTCGTCGATCGGTTTCTTGTCCGTGCGCACCAGCTCTGGCGCGGGCTTGCCGGATGCGTCCTCGGCCTGGTGCAGTGCCTGCTCGGCCACCGCCAATGCCTCGCGTAGGCTACTAAGCGCTGCTTCATCGCTGCCGGCTTTTTCGGCTTTTTTCAGTTCGGCGCGTTTCATCGCCAGTTCGATCTTGGCTTTTTTCAGCGGATCGGGGGCTTCTGCATCAGGCGCTTTTACAGGAGCGGCCGGTACCTGTATTTCCAGACTGGTCAGCAGCTTTTCTGCGGCTTCCAGCTGGCTGCGCAGTTGCCGCAATTCGCTTTGCTGCTCGTCGCTGGGTGCTTCAAGTTTTTCCAGCTTGCGTACCTGGGCGCGGAGCATGGCGGCGTCGATTTTGGCTTTTTTCAGCGCGCCATCGTCGGCAGCGGGCTTGGCGATTGCTGCTGGCGCCTGAGCTTCCAGGCTGGCCAGCAGTTTTTCTGCGGCTTCCAGCTGGCTGCGCAGTTGCTGCAGTTCGCTTTGTTGCTCGTCGCTGGGTGCTTCAAGTTTTTCCAGTTTGCGCACTTGGGCGCGGAGCATGGCAGCGTCGATTTTGGCCTTTTTCAATGCGCCGTCGTCGGCAGCCGGTTTGGCGATTGGTGCTGGCGCCTGAGCTTCCAGGCTGGCCAGCAGTTTTTCGGCGGCTTCCAGCTGGCTGCGCAGTTGCTGCAGTTCGCTTTGTTGCTCGTCGCTGGGCGATTCGAGTTTTTCCAGCTTGCGCACCTGAGCGCGTAGCATGGCGGCGTCGATCTTGGCTTTTTTCAGTGCGCCATCGTCGGCAACTGGGGTGGCCGCCGCCATGGCAGGCGGGTTGGCGGCCATGGCCATGTCGAGCGCTTGCTGGGCGATGGCCGCTGCGCTGCGCAGCTCGTCGACCTGGGCCTGCAGCTCGGGGCTGGCGTGGGTGACCAGCTGCTTTTCGGCCTTTTTCAGGGCTACCTGGGCCATGCTGGCTTCGATCTTGAGTTTCTTTTGCTCGTCACTTAGACCGGTCGGTTTGGCCGCTGCTACATCGCTGCTGGCTGCAGCGGGTGTGGCTTGGGCCTGAGCTGCCTTGGCTTGGGCTGCTTTAGCTGCGCGGGCCTGGCGTTCGGCTTCTTTCTGTTCTTCAGCGCGGCGCAGGCGTTCCTGACGCAGCTCGAAGCGCTGCTTCGACTGCTCGGCCTTGAGTTGTTTCTGCTCCAGGTCGCGAATCTCACCCTTGGCCGCGCGGTAGTACTGCACCAGGGGAATGCTCGACGGGCAGACATATGCGCAGGCGCCGCACTCGATGCAGTCGAACAGGTTGTGCGCCTTGAGCTGCTCATGCTCCTGGCCAATGGCGAAGAAGTGCAGTTGCTGCGGCAACAGGCTGGCCGGGCAGGCGTCGGCACACTCACCGCAACGAATGCACGGCATGGCTGGCGGTGGTGGCGGCAGCTCGGCTGTGGTCGAGGCCAGCAGGCAGTTGGTGGTCTTGATCACGGGTACGGCGAAGTCGGGCAGGGTAAAGCCCATCATCGGCCCGCCCATGATCAGGCGGTTCAGCTTGCCGCGATCGAGGCCAGCAAACTCCAGCAATTCACCCGCCGACGTGCCGAGCAATACCTCGACGTTCATCGGTCGGGCCAGGGCCTCACCGGTCAGGGTGGTAATGCGCGAGATCAGCGGTTTGCCGTGCATCACCGCGTCATGGATGGCTACGCAGGTGCCGACGTTCTGGCAGAGCATGCCGATATCCGCCGGCAGGCCACCGCTGGGCACTTCCACGCCGGTGAGAATCTGGATCAGCTGTTTTTCGCCACCGGAGGGGTACTTGGTGGGGAATACCTTGAGCTGATAGCTGCGCTCGTTCAGCGCGTTACGCACGGCGGCGATGGCTTCGGGCTTATTGTCTTCGATGCCGATCAGCACCTGATCCGGCTGGATCAGCTGTACCAGAATGTCGATGCCGCTGATCATCTCGTTGGCGCGTTCGCGCATGAGCAGATCGTCGGCGCTGATATAGGGCTCGCACTCGGTGCCGTTGATGATCAGCGTGTGAATCTTTTGCGTCGGCCGCGCGTTGAGTTTCACTGCGGTGGGGAAGCCCGCGCCGCCAAGACCGCTGATCCCTGCCTGGCGAATCAGCTCCAGCAGGGCGCTGTTTTCCAGGTGGCGATAGTCTGCGCAGGGCGTCAGTTCGATCCACTCATCCAGCCCATCGCTGTCGATGACGATGGCTGGAGCGAGCATGCCCGAGACATGCGGGTAAGGCTGCGGGCCGATAAAACTCACGGTGCCAGAGGTCGGCGCATGCACAGGCACGCTGACAAAACCATTGGCGGCGGCGATCAGCTGGCCTTTCAGCACGCGCTCACCCACGGCGACCACAGGTTCTGCGGGCGCGCCGATATGCTGGTTGAGCGGCAGCGTCAGGCGCTTGGGCAGCGGCGCCGACTGGATCGGCGTGCGGTTGGACAGCTCCTTGCGCTCGGCCGGATGAATGCCGCCGGGAATATCCCAGATCAGTGCTTCTGCCTTGTGCAATGCGCTCATGCCGCTTGCTCCCGGTCGCTGGCAATCAGTTGGCCGGGTAGCAGGGGCTTTTCCCATTTCCAGCTTTGTACGGTGCTGCCGACTTCCAGCATGTCGATGCAGTCCACCGGGCAGGGTTCGACGCACAGGTCGCAGCCGGTGCACTCGCTGACGATCACCGTATGCATTTGCTTGGCCGCGCCGACGATGGCGTCCACCGGGCATGCCTGGATGCATTTGGTGCAGCCAATGCACTCAGCTTCGCGGATATAGGCGACCATTTGCGGCTTTTCGCCTTCTACGGCGTCCAGCGGCTCGGCTTCAACGTCGAGCAGATCCGCCAACGCCTGAATGGTGGCTTCGCCGCCGGGCGGGCATTTGTTGATCTTGTCGCCACCAGCAATTGCCTCGGCGTAGGGTTTGCAGCCGGGGTAGCCGCATTGGCCACACTGGGTTTGCGGCAACAGAGCATTGATCTGCTCGGCAATCGGGTTGCCTTCGACTTTAAAGCGCACCGCTGCGAAACCAAGAATCGCACCGGCCACCAGGCACAGGGCGAGCAGGGCGAGAACGGATATCAACACCAGGGTCATAGCTTGATCAGCCCGGTAAAGCCCATAAACGCCAGGGACATCAGCCCGGCGGTGATCATGCCGATGGCTGCGCCCTGGAAGGATTTGGGTACGTCGGCAATGGCAATACGTTCACGCATAGCCGCAAACAGCACCAGCACCAGGGAGAAACCGAGGCCGGCGGCAAAGCCGTTGGCGGTGGCGGTGATAAAGGTAAATTCGGCCTTGTTGGCGTTGAGCAGGGCCACGCCCAGAACGATGCAGTTGGTGGTGATCAGCGGCAGGAAGATGCCCAGCACGCGGTACAGCAGCGGGCTGGTCTTGTTCACCACCATTTCGGTGAACTGCACCACCACGGCAATCACCAGAATAAAGCTGATGGTGCGCAGGTATTCGATATCCAGCGGCTTCAACACGTACTGCTGCACCAGGTAGCTGCACATGGCGGCCAGGGTCAGCACGAAGGTGGTGGCCAGCGACAGGCCAATGGCCGTCTCGATCTTCTTCGAGACGCCCATAAAGGGACACAGGCCAAGGAACTGGACCAACACGAAGTTGTTGACCAGGATGGCGCTGACCATGATC
>Ga0155449_1115_pt1 | contig 20259 bp, 18 predicted proteins | sample RifCSPhighO2_02_FD_111897 | JGI IMG/M metagenome (GOLD analysis project Ga0155449, IMG submission 111897) | Pseudomonadales bacterium RIFCSPHIGHO2_02_FULL_60_43 | reverse complement strand
ACAACAGCGGCGTTGATCTTGCCAACGTCAAGATGTCGATGAACCCTTTCTGCGAAATCGCCGTGGAAGAAGCTGTACGCCTGAAAGAAAAAGGCGTGGCGAGCGAGATCGTTGTTGTCACCATCGGCCCGGCCACTGCTCAAGAGCAGCTGCGTACCGCACTGGCGCTGGGTGCTGACCGTGCCATCCTGGTTGAGTCTGCCGACGAGCTGAACTCGCTGGCTGTGGCCAAACTGCTCAAAGCTGTTGTTGATAAAGAGCAGCCTCAGCTGGTCATCATGGGCAAGCAAGCCATCGACAGCGATAACAACCAGACTGGCCAGATGCTGGGCGCGCTGACTGGTTTCGGCCAGGGCACCTTCGCTTCCAAAGTGGAAGTTGCCGGTGACAAGGTCAACGTAACCCGCGAAATCGACGGTGGTCTGCAGACCGTTGCGTTGAGCCTGCCGGCCATCGTGACCACTGACCTGCGTCTGAACGAGCCGCGTTATGCGTCGCTGCCGAACATCATGAAAGCCAAGAAGAAGCCGCTGGAAACCGTTACCCCGGGCGATCTGGGTGTTTCCACCGCTTCCACCGTGAAAACCTTGAAAGTCGAAGCGCCTGCTACTCGCAGCGCCGGTGTCAAGGTTAAGTCCGTGGCTGAACTGGTCGAGAAACTGAAGAACGAGGCGAAGGTAATCTAAATGACTATCCTGGTTATCGCTGAACACACCAATGCCGCCCTGGCTCCTGCCACGCTGAACACTGTTGCAGCTGCAGCGAAGATCGGTGGTGACATCCACGTTCTGGTAGCCGGCTCCGCATGCGGCGCTGCTGCCGATGCTGCTAGCAAGATTGCTGGCGTGGCCAAAGTACTGGTTGCTGACAACGCTGCTTTCGCGCATCAGCTGCCGGAAAACGTTGCGCCGCTGGTTGCCGAACTGGGCAAGGGCTACAGCCACATCCTGGCTGCTGCTACCAGCAATGGTAAGAACATCCTGCCGCGCGTTGCCGCTGCGCTGGACGTTGATCAGATCTCGGAAATCATCGCTGTTGAAAGCGCTGACACTTTCAAGCGTCCGATCTACGCCGGTAACGCTATCGCCACCGTGCAGTCTTCCGCTGCCGTTAAAGTGATCACCGTGCGTGCCACTGGTTTCGACCCGGTTGCTGCTGAAGGCGGTTCTGCTGCAGTTGAAGCCATTGGCGGCGCAGCTGACGCTGGCAAATCGGCTTTCGTCGGTGAAGAACTGGCTAAGTCTGATCGTCCTGAACTGACCGCTGCCAAGATCGTCGTTTCCGGCGGCCGCGGTATGCAGAACGGTGACAACTTCAAGCACCTGTACGCTCTGGCTGACAAGCTGGGCGCCGCTGTTGGTGCCTCGCGCGCCGCAGTCGACGCTGGTTTTGTGCCGAACGACATGCAGGTCGGTCAGACCGGTAAGATCGTTGCCCCGCAGCTGTACATCGCCGTCGGTATCTCCGGCGCGATCCAGCACCTGGCCGGTATGAAAGACTCCAAAGTGATCGTTGCGATCAACAAGGACGAAGAAGCGCCGATTTTCCAGGTGGCTGATTACGGCCTGGTCGCTGACCTGTTCGAAGCTGTACCTGAGCTGGAGAAACTGGTTTAAGCCGGTTTCCCTAGTGCAGAAAAACCCGCTCATTGAGCGGGTTTTTTTATGCCCGCTCTTTCGCGTTAGTTCTGCTGGGCCTGGAGAAAGGCTCGGTAGTGTTCGGCGGTTTCCAGGGGGCGTTCGATCATCGGCGCATGGCCCGTATCCGCCATGATGGTCACGCTGGGTTTGTGCAACAGCGGTTGCATGATCTCGATGCTGGATACGTGCAAGGCCCGATCTTCGGCGCCCCAGATGATCAGCGTGGGCGCTTGGATCTTCGGCAGTTCAGGCTCCAGCGGGATATAGCGCTCGATCAAATGGACAAATACCTGGTCGTAATGGGCGCTGTTGGCAATGGCCTGCTCGGCGAAATAGCGCTTGAGCGATTCTGTCAGGTAGGGCGGCTGCACGAAGATGAAGTCCAATAGGCGCTGAAAGTCCTCAGGGCTTTTCACCACAAGCGGATTAGGTTCGCCGCGCTGTAATCGTTGCATCAATTCGCTGGGGTGTGGCGAGGTGATGCCGGCGTTGTCGAGTAACGCCAGAGATAAAGTTCTATGCGGGTAGCGTGCGGCATACAGAGCGCTGATATGCCCACCCATGGAGTTGCCGATCAGGTGCAGTTGCTCAATTCCCAGTGCATCAATCATGCTGGCCAGTCGCTCGGTCTGGGTGCCCACGTCGTAGCTGCCAGCAGGTTTATCGCTGGCGCCGAAACCTGGCAAGTCGAGGGCTATTACACGGTAATCCTGGCTGAGGTAGCGGGCGAAGCGCAGCCAGTTGTCCTTGTTGGCAGCAAAGCCATGCACCATCAGGATGGTTTGTGCGCTGCTTGGACCGCCCTCGTAGTAATGAATGTTAAGATCGCTCACGCTGATTTGTTTAAGGCTCAGCCCGGCACGCTGCCGTTCCACCAGTTGTAGGGTCGTTAACAAGGCGGCAGGTGACAGGTAGAGCAGGGCGGCACTACCTGCGAACAGCAGCATCAATGCGGCGATCAGTTTTTTCATGGCTAGTCATTATCGCGAATTTGTATGAATGCGTATTAAGCTAGCATGATTCAGAAATCCCCCCGATGTGTGGCCGCAGACGCCCATCCAAGGTTAAGTCGAGAAGTCGCCAATGCTTGAGCGTGGTTTTTATAGGTCGGTTCTCCAAGTATTCGCTTTATTGCTGTTGCCAGCGTTTGCCGTGGCCGCAGGCAAGTGCGAGCGCCTGGTGGCGACGGGTAATCCGGAGTACCCGCCATATCTGTGGCGTGATCCGCAGAACCCCCAGCAACTGATTGGCGCCAATGCCGATCTGTTGCAACACCTGGCCAAAGAGCTGGGCGTGGTCGTGGATATCATCTACACCGGGCCCTGGTCGCGGGCTCAGGATGAGGTGCGCACCGGGCGTGTTGACCTGATTGCCGGTGCATTTCTGACGCTGCCGCGCCTAGAAAGCATGGACTATGTACACCCCGCGTTCTATTTCACCCCCAGCGTGGTGTGGGTACATCGCGGTGCTGAGTTCCCTTATGCCGGTTGGGATGACCTGCGCAATCGAACAGGCGATACCTTGGTCAATAACAGTTTCGGTCAGACCTTTGATGCGTACGCCAAGAGCAACCTGACGTTGGAAGGCGTTGCCAGCTTGACCCAGGCGTTCCAGAAGCTTTTGCTGGGGCGTACCGACTACGTGCTGTATGAGCGTTATCCGGGGCAGGCGCTGGCTGATAGTCTCGGCATGCAAGACGATTTGCTGGTGCTTGACCCGCCGATCTCCAGTGAAGGCTTATACCTGACGCTGTCGCATAACTCGGCCTGCAATGACGCGTGGCTGCGCGGCATGCTGGCGAAGAAAATGAACGAGGCAGTCGCCAGTGGTTTGCCGGACGATTTGCTGCAGCGCAATCTACAGCGCTGGAAAGATCAACAGCTCACACCCAGTGCTGACACTGAACAGTAGGGAATACCTGTGATTTATCGACGTATCTGCGCGGCCTTGCTGCCGCTCATGCTCAGCGCTTGTGCATCCGACCCTGCGCCTAACGAGCAGCTTCGCTTGACCGAGCAAGCCCTCAGCCAGGCCAAGGCATTGGGTATGGCCGCCGAACAATCGGCCTCATTGCGTCTGGCCGAGGAAAAGCTTGTGTTGGCGCAAGCCGCCATGGCCGACGAGGATTACAAGCAAGCGCGGGTGCATGCCGAGCAGGCTGAGTTGGATGCGCGTCTGGCCGAAGCGGAACATCTGACCGGAAAAAGTCAGCAGCAATTGGCTGAGTTGAGCAACGCCATCAATCGTTTGCGCAAGCAGCTGGGAGGCTTGCAATGAAGCCTATTCAGCTCAACCTATTAGGACTTGCCGCGGCCGTATTGTTGGCAGGCTGTGCGTCATCGCATAACTCCAGTGATCAGGCTCTGCAGGCCGCGCATATGGCCTTTCAGCAGGTCAAAGAAGATGCCGATGTGTTGCGCAGCGCACCCAAGGACCTGATTCGCGCGGGCGAGTCGTTGGCCAAAGCCGATCGCCTGTCGAGCTACTGGGGCAGTGCCGATGATGTCAGCCATTATGCTTACCTCAGTCAGCAGTACAGTGCGATTGCCAAGCAGAAGAGCGCGCTTAACCTGAACCAGGAGCGTGCAGTCAAATTGGAGCTGGAACGCCAGCGCCTGCAGTTGGCCTTGCGTGAAGCCAAGCTGCTCAGCGTGCAGGATCAGAGCAACTGGCTTGAGGAACAGATGGTGAGCCTGGCGACGATTCAGAGCGAACGTGGTCTGGTGATGACCCTGGGTGATGTGCTGTTCGATGCTGGCCACAGTGACCTCAAGGCGTCGGCCAATCGCACCGTGCTGAAGCTGGTGCAGTTCCTTCAGCTTAACCCTCGACGTGTCGTGCGCATTGAGGGCTATACCGACAGCCGCGGCGATGCACAGGAAAATCTTGAACTGTCTCGCGCACGCGCTCAGGCCGTGGCCGATGTGTTGGTCGATCTGGGCATTGATGCCAAGCGTATCGAAGTACAGGGCCATGGCGAGAGCTTCCCTGTCACCGAAAACGCCTCGGCCAAAGGTCGGGCGCAGAACCGCCGGGTGGAGATCGTGTTCTCTGACGAGCAAGGTAACTTAGGCTCGTCACGCTAAGCTGTCTGCCATTAAAAGCCTCGGTTAGCCGGGGCTTTTTATTGCCTGCTATTTGGGTGAGTTAACGACTACGGGGTGTTTTCAGGTGCAGTTGCACAATCCGCAAAATAAATGATTGAACCGTTACAGTCCTGGCCGATTGACACTGTATCGCCCACAATTCAGTGAGCTGTACCGGTGCAATTATAAATGCCCGGTTTACTGTTACGGTTCAGTCAAGCAGGAACGCGGTCATGACCAATCTGTTGCTTTATCAGCGCATTGCCCAGCAGCTGGCGGAAGACATCCGCCGTGGCGTCTACCAGCCCGGTGAGCGTGTGCCTTCGGTGCGTAAGATGAGTGCGCAGCTCAGTGTCAGCCACGCCACGGTGTTGCAGGCCTACGCCAATCTAGAAGATCAGGGCTTGATCCGTGCCCGCCCGCAATCCGGCTTCTATGTGCACCAGACCCCGGCTCTGACTGCGCCAACCCCGGATATCGCCCGGGTAGAGCGGCCTGGCCTGGTAACGCGCAGCAGCATTATCAATCAGGTGCTCACCGAGTCGCGTCGTGAGGGTGTGTTCCCCCTCGGCGCAGCGGTGCCGCATGTGGATTACCTGCCGGTGCGCGCGTTGCACCAGCAACTGGCCAAGGTCACCCGTTTTCACAGTGCGCGGGCCTTTAGCTATATGTTCAGCCCGGGTTTTGAGCCGCTGCGGCGCCAGGTGGCGATTCGTATGCGCGATGCCGGCGTGGTGGTTGACCCGACTGAAGTTGTGATCACCCACGGCTGTGTGGATGCCCTGCAGATGAGCCTGCGCGTGCTGACCAAGCCGGGTGATCTGATCGCCGCCGAGTCGCCGACTTATTACGGTTTGCTGCAACTGGCTGACCTGCTCGGCCTGAAAGTCATCGAAATTCCCAGCGACCCGACTACCGGAATCAGCCTGGAAGCCCTGCAACTGGCGGCCAACCAGTGGCCGATCAAGGCGCTGGTGCTGACTGCGCGGCTGAGCAATCCGCTGGGCGGCACCATTCCTGAAGAGCGCCAGCGTCAGTTGCTGCGCCTGGCCGGTGATTACGATATTCAGATCATCGAAGACGATATCTACGGCGAACTGATGTTCGAGCAGGGCCCGACCAAGGCGCTTAAATCCCATGATCGCGAAGGGCGGGTGGTGTATTGCTCGAGCTTCTCCAAGACCCTCTCACCCGGTGTACGCATCGGCTGGATTGTCGCCGGCAAGTATCAGGATGAAATCCAGCGCCTGCAGACCTTCAGCACCCACTCAGCGTGCAGCGTGACGCAGATGGCGGTAGCGGCGTATCTGGAGAACGGCGGTTACGACCGTCACCTTCGATTTATCCGTCAGGAATACCGCAAAAACCTCAGCGCCTTCCAGCTGGCGGTGCAGCAATACTTCCCCGAAGGCACACAGATGAGTCGGCCCAAGGGCGGCTTTATTCTGTGGGTCAGCTTGCCAGCGCGGGTCAATACCAAGGACCTGCACGTACGCGCGTTGCAGCAGGGCATCAGCATTGCGCCGGGGTTGATCTTCAGTAATACCGAGCAGTTCAACCACTGCATCCGCCTGAATTGCGGTATCCCGTGGAACCGTGAAGCTGAGCGCGCCTTGATGACGTTGGGCATGCTGGCCGGGCAGTTGTGTCAGGAAGGCGCTGCGAGTTTTTAACAGCGGCTTAACCCGATTTGAATGAGGGCTGCGTCTACCTGAGCGAATGGTTCGTTTGATCGCTCAGGAGATGCCCCCATGTCTGCTTACCCCGTATTGCTTACCCGTCCACTGCTTGCCGGTTTTGCCGCAGGCGTACTGATCAGCCTTGGTGCGTGCAGCGCAGCTAATCCTGAAGCTCCGGCTACCGAGGCTGGCAGCCCGCAGCTCAGCGATCAGCCCCATGACCGTGAACGTGCCGAGTTGCATGAACAGCTGGCCGCTGCCCCCGCTGAACTGCAACGCAAAAGCCAGGTGGCGGGCAGGGCCGTGATGCCCGGTGTGGCCTATGCGCCGATGCCGATGTCTGTACAGGCTGATGCCTTGCCGCCTGCTTACTTGGGGAAGAGCCGCGACGAGAACCGCGAGCAATATCAGAAGCTGGCCGACAACCCGGTGCATGCCGTGGCCGAGACGCCGGTGTCGACCTTTAGCATCGATGTGGATCCCGGCAGCTACGCCAATGTGCGGCGTTTCCTTAATGGTGGGCAGTTGCCGCCGCAGGATGCGGTGCGCCTGGAGGAGCTGGTCAACTACTTCCCCTATGCCTATCCGCTGCCGAAGGGCGATGTACCGTTTGGCGTGCACACTGAGCTGGCCGCCACGCCGTGGAACCCCGAAAGTCGGCTGCTGCGTATCGCCATCAAGGCCTCGGATCTGCGGGTAGACGAGCTGCCGCCGGCCAATCTGGTGTTTCTGGTGGATGTCTCCGGCTCGATGGATCGCCGCGATGGCCTGCCCATGGTGCAAAGCACCTTGAAGCTGCTGGTCGAGCAGCTGCGCGCCCAGGACAAAGTGTCGCTGGTGGTTTACGCCGGCTCATCCAGCGTGGTGCTGCAGCCAACATCCGGCAGCGAGAAAGCCAAGATCCGCGCGGCCATCGACCAGCTTACGGCGGGCGGTTCAACGGCGGGCGAGTCGGGCATTCAGCTGGCCTACCAGCAGGCGCAGCAGGGCTTTATCGACGGCGGCATCAACCGCATCCTGTTGGCCACGGATGGCGACTTCAACGTCGGTATCAGCGATTTCGAAACGCTCAAGCAACTGGCCGCCGACAAGCGCAAGACCGGCGTATCGCTGACCACCCTGGGCTTTGGCACCGACAATTACAACGAGCAGTTGATGGAACAGTTGGCCGACGCTGGCGACGGTAACTACGCCTATATCGACAACCTGCGTGAGGCGCGCAAGGTGTTGGTTGATCAGCTCAGCTCGACCCTGGCGACGGTGGCCAGCGATGTGAAGATTCAGGTCGAGTTCAACCCGGCCGAGGTCAGCGAGTACCGCCTGCTGGGCTATGAGAACCGTGCGCTGAAACGTGAGGACTTCAGTAACGACAAGGTCGATGCCGGTGAAATCGGCGCGGGCCACACGGTAACCGCGCTGTATGAAGTGGTGCTGGTGGGCGGCAAGGGCTGGCTGGAGCCGCTGCGCTATCAGCAAGCGGCCAAGGCGGGCAGCCCGGCGGGCGAACTGGCCTGGCTGCGCATTCGCTACAAGGCGCCAGGGCAGAACGTCAGCAAGCTGCTGGAGCAACCGATTCAGGCCAACGATACGCCTGCTATCAGCCAGGCCAGCGAAGACCTGCGCTTTGCCGCTGCCGTGGCCGCCTTCGCCCAGCAGCTAAAGGGCGATACCTACACCGGGCGTTTCAGCCTGGCCGACAGCGCCGAGCTGGCGCGCAATGCCAAGGGCGATGACCGCTTCGGGCTGCGTGGCGAGTTCGTACAACTGGTGGAACTGGCGCAGAGTCTGCAAACTGCGTCGAATCCTTCAACGACCGCACGAGTACTGCAGTGAATCGACCCCTCACGGATGACGACGCCGCCTTGTTGCTGCGTTACCGCCGCGGTGATACGGCGGCTTTTGCCGAGTTGTATGAGCGTCATCGGCTCGGCCTGTTTCGCTTTCTATTGGGCCTGTGCGGCGACCACGCCCTGGCCGAAGAGGTGTTTCAGGATACCTGGATGAGCCTGATCCGCAGCCAGAGCGAACAGCGCGATAGCGTGCTGTTCAAGACCTGGCTGTACCAGATCGGCCGCAACCGGTTGATCGACACCTGGCGCAAGCACGGTCGTCACCAGGCGGGGCATGCTGAGTACGATGAACAGCAGCATGCCCCGCACGACCCGCAGCCGGGACCTGAGCAACAGCTCAGCCTGATCCGCGATCAGCAGCGTTTAGAGGCCGCGCTGGCGGATTTACCAGCAGAGCAGCGCGAAGTGTTTCTGCTGCGCGCCCACGGTGATCTGGAACTGACCGAGATTGCCGAGCTGACCCAGATACCCACAGAAACGGTGAAAAGCCGTTTGCGCTATGCCCTGCAGAAGTTACGTCGGCTGCTGGCTGACCCGGCCGCCGAGGAGTTGTCCGTATGAACCACGATCAACACATACCCGATGAGCAGGAACGGCAAATGCTGGAGCATTTCCGCCAGCACAGCGGCGGCGAGCCCAGTGCGCAGCTGGATGCACAGATTCTCGCGGCGGCAACTGCCGCCGTGCGCAGCGCCCACGTAGATGAGGCTAAACCTGGCCTGAGCGCGCGCCTGCACAACTGGCTGTTCGGCGCAGGTGGTCGGCAACGCTGGTCGGTGGCGTTGGCCGGGGTTGCCTGCCTGGGGATTGGCGTGAGCTTGACTTGGCGCACCTTCGAGCAGGCACCGGATGCCTTCGATGCCGTGCCCAGTGGCGCACCGATGGCGCCGGCTGCGGCGAGAATGGCACCGCAATCTGCGCCGATGCCCGCGCCGCTGGCAGAGTCCGCTGTGGTGGCTGATGAGGCCGAGCGCTCGCGTGCGGCGCAGCCTGCTCCGGTGATCCAAGGCTACAGTGCTGATGCCGCCAAGGCCGAGAAAAAGCTTTCTGCCGGTGCTTCTAATCAGCTGTTGCGTGAAGAGTCTGCGGCCGATGCATTGCATGAGCAACTGCCACAAGCAGCCCGTGCGCCTGCTGTATCTGTCCCCGATAAAGCGGCAGACGCTGCAGGCAGTCAGGCCGAACAGCAACTGCGCAGCGAGTTGCAACGCTTACTCAAATTGCGCCGTGATGGTTGGACGGACGAGGCCGATGCCTTGCTGTTACAGCTAATGCGTGAGCACCCGGAGCTGGATATCGATGCGCAGTTGCAGCAACTGCAATCGGCTGAATAAGGCTGGGTAGGTCAGTCGCTGACGGCTATCGATACCGGTGGCCGTCAGCTGATTCTTAGCGCGCTGTTACCTGCCGTACCGATTACGCGCTTGCCAGCGCCCAGGGCAGGGGCCAGCATAGCGGCTTGTGTCACTGCCTTTGTACCTGCCCATGTTGCTTATTCGAAGCCTCGCGCTGCTGCTGACAATGCTGTCACTGGTGGCCTGCGAGCAAAGTACCAACCTTCCTGCAAAGCCCAAGGTTGAAACCGCCAAGGCGCAACCCGCGCAAACCGTGGTTCCCAGCAAAGCGGCCAAGGCCGAGCCGGCGCCCGTTGTGAGCAAGCCTGCACAGCCCAAGGCTGTTGAAGCCAAACCTGCGGCAGCGGCACCTACCAAGCCGAAACCTGCTGTAGTTGCAAGCAAGCCCGAGCCCGCTGAGCCGAAAGCACCGCTGGATCTGAAACTGCGCACTGATGTGTTTGATCCCCTGCAGCCGGTTGCACCGCTCAGCGACCTGTCGATCCCGTTATTGCCGCCGATGTTTGGCGACAAGGATAAGAAAGAGGAACCCTTTCAACTCAATGGCAAGCTGATCACCAACGAGCGCGATGACGACTACTGGCAATCGGTGGAAGGCGCGCAGTTGCAGTTCGAGTTCAAGCAGTAGCAGGCAGCGTTGATAGCCCGCCTGCTGCCGGCAATCAGAAGCGATAGGCTTGCTCGCCAATGGCGGCGAACAGCGTCTGATCCAGTGGGGTAAAGCGCTGCTCGCCCGGCAGCCGCACCCACAGCGGCTCCTGTACGGCTGCGGGGTTGTAGGCGGCCTGCTTGAGGTCGGTCTTCTTGTATTTGAAGGTGCCGGTGGTTTCTACCTCGCCCAGCAGACGGATAAACAGCGGCGCGGCATACACCGGTAATTCTGCATCCAGGTACGCGGCAAGGGCGGCGCTATCCAGTTGCTGGCCTTCACTCAGACGCAGCGCGGCCATGCCGCAGCGGCCGTTGGTGCCGGGGATTTCCACTCCATACACCACTGCATCTTCCACGCCTGGGAAGGCACCGAGGACGTTCTCCACCTCGGTGGTCGAGACGTTTTCGCCTTTCCAGCGGAAAGTGTCGCCCAGGCGGTCGACGAATTGCGCGTGCTTGCAGCCGATGTCGCGCATCAGGTCGCCGGTGTTAAACCAGGCATCACCCTTCTTGAACACGTTGCGCAAGATCGCCGCTTCGCTCTTGGCCAGGTCGGTGTAGCCGTCGAACGGCCACTTGGCGCTGATCTCGCTGATCAGCAAACCCGGCTCGCCCTTGTCGGCTTTCTGCAGAAAACCCTTTGCGGTGCGGATGGCGCAGTCGTTCTCCAGGTCGTAGCGCACGATGGCGTAGGTGGCGGGGGAGAAGCCCACGGTGTTGTCGAAGTTGAATACGTTGGTAAAGCCGATATTGCCTTCGCTGGAGGCATAGAACTCGGTGATCTGCTCAACGCCGAAGCGCGCCTTGAACTCGCTCCAGATCGAGGGCCGCAGGCCATTGCCGATCATGCAGCGCAGGCTGTTGTGCTTCTCCGCAGCGCACTCGGGCTGGTTGAGCAGGTAGCGACACAGTTCGCCGATATAGCCGAAGCAGGTGGCTTGATAGCGCTGCACATCTGGCCAGAAGGCGCTGGCGGAGAACTTGCGGCGCAGGGCGATGGCCGCGCCGCCAGCCAGCGCGGCGCTCCAGCACACGGTGACGGCGTTGTTGTGGTAGCAGGGTAGGGTCAGGTAGAGCACGTCCTGGTTGTTCAGGGTCAGCCCGGAATGACCGAAGCCGCCGTAGGCCTTGATCCATTTGCCGTGGCTCATGATCGAAGCTTTGGGCAGGCCGGTGGTGCCAGAGGTGTAAATCAGGAAGCAAGGGTCCTTCATCTGCACTTTGGCACTGTCGGGCAGGTTATCGCTGGCCTGACTGCGTGCCAGTTGCATTAGATTGCTCCAACCGTCGGGGGCCTGGCCGGCGTCCTGCAGGCAATCCTGATCGGCTACCCAGTAACGCGGTGTTTGCGGGTTGTCGAGCTGCTCGGCAACCTCTCTGAAGGCAGCGAGCAGTTCTTCGCCGATCAGCATAAAACCCGGTTTCACCAGATTTAGGCTGTGCGCCAGCACCTTGCCGCGCTGAGTGGTGTTGACCAGCGCCCCGACCGCGCCGAGTTTGCTCAGCGCGGCGAGGATCGCCAGCAGCTCCAGGCGGTTTTCCAGCATCACCGCCACCACACTGCCATGACGAACGCCTTCAGCCTTGAATGCCCAGGCCAGGCGATTGGCCCAGGCGTTGAACTGGGCATAACTGAGGCTGCGCGACTCATCCAACAGCGCCGGGCGCTCGGGGTATTGCTGCGCTGCCCGTTCCAGTGCCCAGGCCAGGGAGAGGTTCTTCTCGCGGTTGCGAATACCTGCGTAATACAGGCCGCGCAACATACGCGGCACTCGCGGTAGGTGCTGCGGTAGGCGGGTTAGGAAACGCAGCGGGGAAATCAGATCGGTCTGGCTCATGGCTCTCGCGCTTATGGTTGTTCTGCGGGGGCGAAGTGCCACTTTAGCCGTCGTCCGATAGCGCTGCCATGGCTGTGGCGCATGCCGGACAAGGCAGCTCGGCAAATAACTGTACAGGCCGTTGCCGAGCTATTCGGGGTGTGGCATTACAGGGAATGCTTAATGCTGAGGAGCCGGCGATGAACCTGAATCAAGTCACTGTTGCGGTCACCGATGTGCCACGCGCGATACGCTTTTACCAGCAACTGGGGTTGCAACTGATTGTCGAGAGCCTGCCGGACTATGCGCGGTTCTGTTGCCCGGATGGCCAGGCCAGCTTTTCCCTGAGCCGGGTCGAAAAGGTGCCGGCCAGCCAAACGCTGATTTACTTTGAATGCGCTGCACTGGATCAGACTGTCGCCCGCCTGCAGGCCCTTGGCATCGTGTTCAGCATGCTGCCGACCGACCAACCCTGGCTATGGCGCCAAGCCTATCTGCAAGACCCGGATGGCAATCCGTTGTGCCTCTACCACGCCGGTGAAAACCGCCTGAATCCGCCTTGGCGGCTCCAATCAGATGCCTGAAACCGAAGGCTAAGACCTGCGCCACGCTGAGTGGCGCCCAGCGATTAGTCGACAAATAGATCGTTCATCAGTTTTCCGGCTGGGTCATAGCGGTACTGCTCGAAGTCGCTCTGGCCCTGCTCACGCAGGATTTCCTCGTCTATCAGTAAGCGTCCGCTGATGCTGCGTTCGCTGCTGGACAGGATGGCGTGGGCGGCATCGGCCATGATCGCCGGCAGGCGTGCGGCCTTCATTACTGCCGGGCCGCCGGCCTCGAACTCGATGGCGGCGGTGGCGATCACCGTCTTCGGCCACAGCGAGTTGACGCTGATGCCGTACTTCTTGAATTCCTCATGCATGCCTAAGGTCAGCATGCTCATACCGTACTTGGTGGTGGTGTAGGGGCCGTAGTTGGCGAACCACTTGGGGTCGAGGTTAAGCGGCGGCGACAGGCTGAGAATATGGCCCTTGCTCTGCTTAAGGTAGGGCAACACCGCCTGGCTGCAGACCATCACCGCGCGGGTGTTGATCTGGAACATCAGGTCGAAGCGCTTGGGTTCGAGTTTCTCCACACCGACCAGCTTGATCGCGCCGGCGTTGTTGATCAGCGCGTCAATGCCGCCAAAGTGCTCGGCTGCCTGGGCCATGGCGGCTTTTACCGCGTTTTCGTCACGCACATCGACTTGCAGGGCCAGTGCCTTACCACCGACTTCCTCGACCTCGGCTGCCACCGAGTGGATGGTGCCGGGCAGCTTGGCATGAGGCTCGGCGCTTTTCGCCGCAATCACGATATTGGCGCCCTCACGCGCGGCGCGCAGGGCGATTTCACGGCCGATGCCACGGCTGGCGCCGGTGATAAACAGGGTTTTGCCTTGCAGTGACATATGGCGTCTCCAATTTTATTTTTATGTAGGGTGGATCAGGTCTCTGCGGCTTCGATTTCCACCAGCAGCTGGCGATTCTTCACCTGATCGCCACGGCTGACGCCAATCCGCCGTACCACACCGTCGATGCTGGCTTTGAGCGGGTGTTCCATCTTCATCGCTTCCAGCACCAGCAGCAGTTGGCCTTTGCTGACGCTGGCGCCTTCCTCGACCAATACCTCGACAATCGCGCCGTCCATCGGCGCCTTGACGCTGCCCGAACCGGCGCCGGCAGCGCTGCTGACTGGCAAATGGGTGATATCAGTTAGCTGAAAATTGCCGTTATGGCCATACAGCCAGAGGTTTTCGCCGGCCAGGTGATAGGCCAGGCGCTGACGAATGCCGTCCAGCTCCAGGATGGCCCAGCGGCCGTCGCTGGCCAGCAGTGTGAGGCTGACCTGCTGTTCACCAATCGTGGCCAGCAGGCTGGGCTGTGGGCCGTCGCCCAGCACGTGCAGCTCCACGGTAAATGCCTGTTCGCCCTGCTTAAGCAGAAAACGCCAGGGCGCGCTGCCGGCGTTGCGCCAGCCGGAGAGGCCTGGTTGGTGCGCACGGGCATTGGCCGATTGCTGGAACAGCAAGGCAGCGGCGGCGGCCAGTTCGCTGGCTTTTGGCGGCTGCAGGCTTAGGCTTGGGTCGCTGGCGAAATGCTCGGCGATAAACGCGGTGGTGGCATTACCGGCGGCAAATTCAGGGTGGCTGAGCAGGTTGGCGAGAAAGCGCTGGTTGCCGTTGACGCCCAGCAGCACGCAATCCTCAACCGCACGCACCAGCTTGCGCCGCGCTTCTTCGCGGGTGGCGCCGTAGGCGATGACTTTGGCCAGCATCGGGTCGTAGAACGGCGTGATCACTTGGCCTTCGATCAGGCCGTGGTCGATGCGAATGCCATCGCGCAGCGCCGGCTCCCAGCGAAGGGCGGTGCCGGTTTGCGGCAGGAAGTTTTGTGTGGCGTCTTCGGCGTACAGGCGTACTTCCATGGCGTGGCCGGTCAGGCGGATCTCATCCTGCTTAAGCGGCAGTGGCTGGCCCTCAGCGACGCGAATCTGCCAGGCGACCAGGTCCTGGCCGGTGATCAGTTCGGTAACTGGGTGTTCGACCTGCAGGCGGGTGTTCATTTCCAGAAAGAAGAATTCGCCGCTCTGATCGAGCAGGAACTCCACGGTGCCGGCGCCGACATAGTTGACCGAGGCAGCGGCCTTGACAGCCGCTTCGCCCATGGCTTGACGCAGCTCAGGCGTCATAATCGGGCAGGGCGCTTCCTCGACCACCTTCTGGTGGCGGCGTTGCACCGAGCAGTCGCGCTCGCCGAGATAAACGATGCTGCCGTGCTGATCGCCGAACACCTGAATTTCCACATGGCGCGGTTGGATCACTGCACGTTCGAGAATCAGCTCGCCGCTGCCGAAGGCATTCTGCGCCTCGGAGCGGGCGGTGCGAATCTGTGCCAGCAGCTCGCTGGATTCGTGTACCAGACGCATGCCACGACCGCCGCCACCGGCACTGGCCTTGATCATCAGCGGGTAACCGATGCGACCGGCCTCGCGGCTTAGGGTTTCGTCGTCCTGGGCTGCGCCCTCAAAACCGGGAATACACGGCACGCCGGCTTCGAGCATGGCGATCTTCGACAGGCGCTTGCTGCCCATCAGGTGAATGGCTTCCACGGTCGGGCCGATAAACACGATGCCAGCGGCCTCACAGGCGCGGGCGAAGTCGGCGTTTTCCGAGAGAAAGCCGTAGCCAGGGTGGATCGCATCGGCCCCGGTTTTTTGCGCAGCGTCGATGATATTGGCGATCAGCAGATAGGACTGGTTGACCTGGGCTGGGCCGATGCACACAGCTTCATCGGCTTCCTGCACATGGCGTGCGCCAGCGTCGGCTTCTGAGTAGACGGCCACGGTGCGGTAGCCGAGGTCCTGGGCGGTGCGCATCACCCGGCAGGCGATTTCCCCACGGTTGGCGATCAGGATTTTGTTAAAGGCGGGCATCTGTGTGCTCCTGCTGGGTAGTAAGCCTGGCGATCAGGTCATTTGTAGAGGGGCTTATTCAGCAGCCCACTTCGGCGCACGTTTTTGCATAAAGGCCATGGTGCCCTCGATGCCTTCGCCGCCGGTTACCGCTGCGGCAAACTGCTCGGCGGCGCGGTCCAGTAACGGGCCAAGGGCTTCGTGTTCGGCGGCCAGTAGCAGGGCCTTGGTTTGGGCATTGGCCTGCGGCGCGCATTGGCGTACTTGGCTGAGTACTTGGTGTAAACGGGCGTCGACGGCTTCGCTATCGGCTTCGCTGAAATGCACCAGGCCCAGGCGTTCGGCTTCGCTGCCATTGAAGCGGGCGGCGGTTAGGGCCAGGCGGCGGGTCTGGGTCAGGCCGATACGCTTGACCACGAAAGGGGCTATTTGCGCTGGCAGAATGCCCAAGGTGGTTTCCGGCAGGCCGAACTTGGCGTCCTGCTGGCAGATGGCGATATCCGACACACAGGCCAGGCCAAAGCCGCCACCGAGCACTGCGCCTTCGAGCACAGCGATCAGCACCTGCGGCGTGTTCTGCGCTTCTTCCAGCAAGCTGCCGAAGGCGCGGTTAAGGCTGCGGTAGGCATCGCCACCGGCCGCTCGGGCACCGGCCATATCCTTGATATCGCCACCGGCGCAGAAGTGCCCACCGGCACCGCGCAGGACAATCGCGCGCACGCTCAAATCATTGCGCAGGCTTTCCAGTACCGCGCGCAATTCGCTGACCATGGCCAGGCTCATGGCATTGCGGCTGTCCGGGCGATTAAGGGTGATGTGCAGCACGCCGGCGTCGAGGCTCAGCAGCAGGGTTTCGCAGTTCGGTAGAGACATTTCATCGTTCCGTTGAAGTAGGGCGGGTGCAACCCGCTTTGTCATCAGCGCGGGTTGCACCCGCCCTACGAATCAGCCTTCTTATGGCCTGCCATCCCTGGCGGCCATCCTTCGGGCCGTCGCTATGCGACGTTAAAAATAGCTCCCGGCTATTTTTTCTTGCCAGGCAGAATGCCCATCAGCTTGCAAATAATGCCCAGCATGATTTCGTCGGCACCACCGCCGATGCTCACCAGGCGCACATCGCGGTAGGCGCGGGCCACCGGGTTTTCCCACATATAGCCCATACCGCCCCAGTACTGCAGGCAGCTGTCGGTAACTTCACGGCCGAGGCGGCCGGCCTTGAGCTTGGCCATCGAGGCCAGGTTGGTCACATCGCGGCCGCGCACGTATTGCTCAGTGGCCTGGTAGACCAAGGCGCGCAGGCATTCGATTTCGGTCTGCAACTCGGCCATGCGGAAGTGGATGACCTGGTTGTCGATCAGCGCATTGCCGAAGGTCTTGCGCTCTTTGCAGTAGTCGATGGTGGCGTTGATGCAGTGCTCCAGGCCCTTGATCATGTTGGCCGCGCCGAACAGGCGCTCTTCTTGGAACTGCAGCATCTGCATCATGAAGCCTGCGCCTTCGTGGCCGATGCGATTGCGCTGCGGTACGCGTACGTTGTCGAAGAACACCTGAGCGGTCTCCGAACTGCGCATGCCGAGTTTGTCCAGGTGCGGGCTGAGAGTGATGCCTGGGGTATTCATCGGCACCATGATCAGCGATTTATTGACGTGCGGTTTGTCATCGCTGGTATTGGCCAGCAGGCAGATAAAATCGGCGGATGGGGAGTTGGTGATCCACATCTTGCTGCCGTTGATCACATAGTCGCTGCCGTCTTTCTTGGCGGTGGTTTTCAGCCCGGCGACATCCGAGCCGGCACCGACTTCGGAGACGCCGATGCAGCCGACCATTTCGCCAGCAATCGCCGGTTTGAGGAATTCCTCGCGCAGCTCATCGGAGCCGAAGCGTGCCAGCGCCGGGGTGCACATGTCGGTCTGCACGCCGATGGACATCGGGATGCCGCCGCAGATGATGGTGCCGAACTCTTCGGCCGCGACGATCGAGTAGCTGTAGTCCAGGCCCATGCCGCCGAATTTCTCCGGCTTAGAGATGCCCAGCAGGCCCAGGTCGCCGGCTTTCTTGAAAATATCGTGGATCGGGAAGCGGCCGTCCTTTTCCCATTGCTCGACGTGCGGGTTGATTTCCTTGTCGACAAAGTTACGGACCGTGCGGCGCAGCTCTTCGTGTTCTTGGGTGAAGATCATGTCTTGTTCTCCGAAAAGTTACAGGCGGGCTACGCCAAAGGTGTTTGATTTGAGCGGGCGAACAGCGGCTTCGGCGCAGATATCCAGCAGGTAGCCGAGCAGCTTGCGCGTATCGCGCGGGTCGATCAGGCCGTCGTCCCACAGGCTGGCGGTGCCATAGAGCGCGGTGGACTGACTGTCGAGTTTTTGCGCAGTGACTTGCTCGAGCATGTCGAGCATCTTCGGATCGGCTTCCTTGCCTTCCTTAGCGTGCTTGTCCTCGGTGACGATGCGCAGCACCTTGCCGGCCTGGGCGCCGCCCATCACCGCGGTCTTGCTGTTGGGCCAGGCGAAGATAAAGCGCGGGTCGAGGCCACGGCCGCACATGGCGTAGTTGCCGGCCCCGTAGGAACCGCCGACGACAATGGTCAGTTTCGGCACGGTGGCGTTGGCCACCGCCTGGATCATCTTCGAGCCGTGTTTGATCACGCCGAGCTGTTCCGACTCAGTGCCTACCATAAAGCCGGTGGTGTTGTGGAAGAACAGGATCGGCGTATTGCTCTGCTCGCACAGCTGGATAAATTGCGCCGCCTTGGCCGCGCCTTGCGGGGTGATCGGGCCGTTGTTACCGATAAAGCCGCAGGGCTGGCCTTCGATCTGCAAGTGGCCGCAGACCGTCTGGTTGTCGAACTCGTTCTTGAAGTCGAGAAACGCCGAACCGTCAGCAATGCGGGCGATGATCTCGCGTACGTCGTAGGGCTTTTTGGCGTCGGCCGGCACCAGGCCGAGCAACTCTTCAATCGGATACAGCGGCTCGCTGTAGGCCTTGGCTGGGCGCGCCGGTAGTTGGGCATTCCAGGGCAGCATGGCGAGAATCTCGCGGGCGATGCGCACGCCGTCGGCGTCATTTTCGGCCAGGTATTCGGCGGTGCCGGCGACCTGGGCATGCATCTCGGCACCGCCCAGTTGCTCATCGGTGGCGATCTCGCCGGTGGCAGCTTTCAACAAGGGCGGGCCGGCAAGGAACATCTTGGCCTTGCCACGCACCACCACCACGTAATCCGACAGCCCTGGCTGATAGGCCCCGCCAGCGGTGCTGGAACCGTGCACCACGGTGATCTGCGGCAAACCCATGGCCGACATGCGCGCCTGGTTGGCAAAGCCGCGCGCGCCTTCGACAAAGATATCGGCGGCGTAGTTAAGGTTGGCGCCGCCGCTTTCGGTCAGCGCCACTACCGGTAGTTTGTTCTCGAAGGCGATCTGCTGCAGGCGCAGGGTCTTCTTCAGGCCGGTGGGGGAGATGGTGCCGCCCTTGATCGCGCTGTTGCTGGCAGTGACCAGGCAGCGCACCCCGGCGATATAGCCGATACCGGAAATGATCCCGCCGCCGGCCTGGGTGCCGTCTTTGTCGTCATGCAACTTGTAGCCAGCCAGCGACGACAGTTCGAGAAAGGGCGCGCCGGGGTCGAGCAGCAGGTTAAGGCGCTCACGCGGCAGCAACTGGCCGCGCTTTTCAAATTTGGCTTTGGCCTCGGCTGCCTTGTTCAGGCAGTTCTGTTCGATCTGGCGAAAGCTGTCTACGGCTTTGATCATGGCTTCGCGGTTCTTGGCGAAGTCCTCGCCATGCACGTCAATTTCGGAGTAGATAACCGGCATGGCGTTACTCCTCGTCCTTGAGTACGTCAGGCATGTAGGCCCGATGGAAGCCGTTATAGGTTTCGCTGTTCTTCGCCTTGCCCAGGGTCCAGGCGCGTGTGCCTTGGCTCGCGGCGCCGTCGATGCGGATGGTGTTGCCGCTGATGAAATTGGCGCCTGGCGTGAGCAGGAAGACGATGGCCGCGGCCACTTCCGATTCACTGCCAATGCGTTGCAGCGGCACATGGTCCTTGAGTGAGCGGATCATGTTCTTCATCGATTCGGGGTAGGTGTCCATGCCGCTGGAGGCGATCCAGCCTGGTGCCACGGCGTTAACCCGCACCCCTGCGTGGCCCCATTCGTAGGCGGCGGTCTTGGTGAAGTTCTCCATACCAGCACGTGCGGCACCCGAGTGGCCCATGCCGGGCATACCGCCCCACATGTCGGCGAGCATATTGACTATGCTGCCGCCATGTTTGCTCATGCTCTGCAGGAAGACTTCCTTGGCGATCAGAAAACCGCCGACCAGGTTGGTGCGCACCACGGTCTCGAAGCCTTTCTGGTTGATGCCGATCAGTGGCGCAGGGAACTGGCCACCGGCGTTGTTGACCAGGTGATGAATCTGCCCGCGCTCGGCGACCACGGTTTTGACCATGGCCTTGACCGCTTCTTCATCACGGATATCGCATCCTTGGAAACTGGCCTGGCCGCCATCTTCAATAATTTCGCCGCAGGTGGTTTCGAGCTTCTCCAGCTTGCGTCCGACCAGCACCACATGGGCACCGAGGTTCGCCAGTTCATGGGCGGTGCAACGGCCGATACCGCTACCGCCGCCGGTGACCATGACGGTCTGGCCGCTAAAGAGGCCGGGTTTAAACACCGAGTCGTAGCTCATTGTTATTGTCCTTGTTCGAGGCTAGCGGCCAGCGCCTTGGGC
>Ga0155449_1406_pt2 | contig 20555 bp, 20 predicted proteins | sample RifCSPhighO2_02_FD_111897 | JGI IMG/M metagenome (GOLD analysis project Ga0155449, IMG submission 111897) | Pseudomonadales bacterium RIFCSPHIGHO2_02_FULL_60_43 | reverse complement strand
CCATGCCGCCTACTTCGCCGCGATCAAGGCCACTTACGACTGCCTGCGTGAGCAGCGCGGTGTCGATGCGTGCGACCTCAACGCCACCGAGCTAACCCACAAATACACTCAGCCCGAGGACTACATTGTCTGGGCGCGCGAGTTTATGGAGGTCAAGGAGTAGGGCGACCGCGTGCGCTTGAGATTTGCCCGCAGGCGGCGCATATCTAGAGGCATACTCGGCGTAGGACAAGTGCGATGGCCGGTGGCTGGGCAAATGATGGTGCGGTACAAGAGCAGATCGACAGCAGCATCGAGGACGCCATTCAGCGCGCCCGCAGCCAGCTGCCGCGCGGCGAAAGCCTGAGCCACTGCGAGGAATGCGCCGCCGCCATTCCCGAGGCGCGGCGCAACGCCATCCCTGGCGTGCACCTGTGCGTGGCCTGCCAGACCGCGCATGACAAGGAACAGGCCCGATTCAGCGGCTATAACCGCCGAGGCAGTAAGGACAGTCAGCTGCGCTGAGGCGCGCCGCGCCGCCCACCGCTCGTGTAGCCAGCGTCAGGCGCGAATATCCACGCCGCCAGTCTGGCGCTGCATGATCGACATGGCCGACTGCAGCATCTTCATGGTCGCCGCGTCGTTACGCGCCGTGGCGCCTTCAATGCCGGCGCGGGCCTTCTGGGTAAAGTCATAGCGCGTGCTGTCGTTTGCCGCGGGCGGCTCGCCTGTCAGGCCGCCGGCTACCGGTATTTTCATGCTCATGGCCATAAACGCGCGGCTGTCATCGAGTGACATCTGCCCGCTGCGAATTTGACCATTGGTCCAGTCGCGCAGGTCCTGGTGGGTCATGCTGCTGAAGTCTGCGGGTGCGGTTTTCGGCGCGCTCGATGCGGTGCTGGCCAGCACCGCCGAGAAGGACGTATCAGTGCTTCGGTTCTGGTTGGCCGCTGACGCACGTTGGTTGGCGGCTGGGTAGGTGGCTCCTGCATCAATTCTCATGGCGGTTCCTTTCGACCGGCTAAATGAGCCTTGTGCCGAGCAAAACCTGCGCCAAATCGTTGCATCCGCCGGGCCGAGCGGCTTCTGCGGCGTACGATGCCTGCACTATCAGCGCGTTAGGCGGGCCGTTCGGCAACAGCTTGCCGGTAATCGGGCAACCTGTTGCCGGCAGCCAGGCCTCTGTCTGTGTCAGAACAGGAAATAACGCTGCGCCATTGGCAGTACATCCGCCGGCTCGCACCAGAGCAGCTGGCCATCGGCCTTGACCTGATAATTCTGCGGGTCTACTTCGATGGTCGGCAGGTAATCGTTGTGGATCAGGTCGGTCTTCTGCACCTCGCGGCAGCCTTTGACTACGCCGATCTTCTTCTTCAGCCCCAGTTGTTCGGGTACGCCGGCCTCGAACGCCGCTTGGCTGATAAAGGTGATGCTGGTGGCATGCCGGCTACCACCATAGCTGGCGAACATCGGCCGGTAGTGTACCGGCTGCGGCGTGGGGATTGAGGCGTTGGCGTCGCCCATTAGGCTGGCGGCAATAGCGCCACCTTTCAAAATCAGCGTCGGTTTGACGCCGAAGAACGCCGGGCGCCAGAGCACCAGATCCGCCCATTTGCCCACTTCGATCGAGCCCACTTCATGGCTGATGCCGTGGGTGATTGCCGGGTTGATGGTGTACTTGGCGATATAGCGTTTGACCCGGAAGTTGCTGTTGCCCGGGCCGTCGCCTTCCAGCGGGCCGCGTTGCTTGTGCATCTTGTCGGCGGTCTGCCAGGTGCGGGTGATGACCTCGCCAACGCGGCCCATGGCCTGGCTGTCGGAGCTGATCATGCTGAAGGCGCCGAGGTCATGCAGGATGTCTTCGGCGGCAATGGTCTCGCGGCGAATACGGCTTTCGGCGAAGGCGACGTCCTCGGCGATGCTCGGGTCGAGGTGATGGCAGACCATCAGCATGTCCAGGTGTTCATCGATGGTATTGCGGGTGAAAGGCCGGGTCGGGTTGGTCGAGGACGGCAGCACATTGGGGAAGCCGCAGGCCTTGATGATGTCCGGTGCATGACCGCCACCCGCGCCTTCGGTGTGGTAAGTGTGGATGGTGCGGCCCTTGAACGCGCCGAGGGTGGTCTCGACGAAGCCGGACTCGTTCAGCGTGTCGGTGTGGATGGCCACCTGTACGTCATATTCGTCAGCGACCGACAGGCAGTTGTCGATCGCCGCTGGGGTGGTGCCCCAGTCTTCATGCAGCTTGAGGCCGATAGCGCCGGCCTTGACCTGCTCAATCAACGGCTCGGGTAGCGAGGCGTTGCCCTTGCCGGTAAAACCCAGGTTCATTGGGAAGGCATCGGCGGCCTGGAGCATGCGCGCCATGTGCCAGGGCCCGGAGGTGCAGGTGGTGGCGTTGGTGCCGGTGGCCGGCCCGGTGCCGCCGCCAATCATGGTGGTCACGCCGCTCATCAACGCCTCTTCGATCTGCTGCGGGCAGATAAAGTGAATGTGCGTGTCGATGCCGCCGGCGGTGAGGATCATGCCTTCGCCGGCAATCACCTCGGTGCCGGCGCCGATGGCGATGGTCACGTCGGGTTGAATATCCGGGTTACCGGCCTTGCCGATGGCGGCTATTCGTCCGTCCTTGAGGCCGACGTCGGCTTTGACGATGCCCCAGTGATCGATGATCAGCGCATTGGTGATCAGCGTGTCGACCACGTCCGCCGCACACAGCTGGCCCTGGCCCATGCCGTCGCGGATCACCTTGCCGCCGCCGAATTTCACTTCTTCACCGTAGGTGGTGAAGTCCTTCTCGACCTCGATCCACAGCTCGGTATCTGCCAGGCGCACCTTGTCGCCGACGGTGGGGCCGAACATATCGGCATAGGCTTGGCGGGAGATTTTCATGCTGTGGGTCCTGTCCGTAGGGTGGACAACGCGAAGCTTGTCCACCGTGAGTCTGCTGGGGTGGAAAAGCCTTTGGCGTTTTCCACCCTACGAAAATCCGTGTCTCAGAGGTCGCCCATCACCCGACCGGCAAAACCGAACACGCGGCGATGGCCAGCCAGATCGACCAGTTCCACATCGCGGCTCTGCCCGGGTTCGAAGCGCACCGCAGTGCCGGCCGGAATATTCAGGCGCATACCGCGCGCGGCGCTGCGGTCAAATGTCAGCGCGTCATTGGTTTCGAAGAAGTGGTAGTGCGAGCCGACCTGGATAGGCCGGTCGCCGCTGTTAGCCACGCTCAGGCTGATCGTGCGACGGCCGGCATTAAGCTCGATTTCGCCGTTCTGAATCTGGTATTCGCCGGGGATCATCGCTGCTTCACTCCAGGGTCAATTGCATAAAGGTGAGGTCCAGCCAGCGGCCGAACTTACGGCCGACCTGCGGCATCTGGCCGGTGGTAACGAAGCCAAGGCGCTCGTGCAGGCGGATCGAGGCGCTGTTGCCGCTCTCGATGGCAGCGACCATCACGTGCAGACCGGCCGCTTGCGCGCGTTCGATCAAGGCGTGCATCAGCGAGGGGCCGAGGCCCTGACCGCGTTGGTCGCTGCGCACATACACCGAATGCTCCACCGTGTGGCGAAAGCCTTCGATGGCGCGCCAGGTGCCGTAGCTGGCGTAGCCGAGTACCTCGCCTGCGTCGCTGTGGGCAACCAACACCGGAAAGCCAGCCGCTGTGCGCTCGCTCAGCCAGGCCTGACGGTTGCTCAGGTCAACCAGGGTTTCGTTCCAGATCGCCGTGGTGTGCTGCACGGCATCGTTGTAGATGGCCAGGATGGCAGGCAGGTCGGCGGCAGTAGCGTCGTGAATCATCATGCTTAAGCAATCGGCTGATGGACGGTGACCAACTTGGTGCCGTCGGGGAAGGTGGCTTCCACCTGAATCTCCGGGATCATCTCCGGGATGCCTTCCATCACCTGATCGCGGCTCAGCAGAGTGGTGCCGTAGTGCATCAACTCGGCCACGGTTTGGCCGTCGCGCGCGCCTTCCAGCAGTGCGGCGGAGATGTAGGCCATGGCTTCCGGGTAGTTGAGCTTTACCCCACGGGCCAGGCGCCGCTCGGCCACCAGGCCGGCGGTGAAGATCAGCAGTTTGTCTTTTTCGCGGGGTGTCAGGTCCATCGTTCAGGTGCTCCAGATTCTTGGGGGGACGGCGGTGCGGCCTAGCAGGGCCGGGCGCAACAGCTGCCAGAGGGCAATCAGCCAGGCGCGCGCGTGCAAGGCTTCGTCGGCCAGGCAGCGGGCCACCAGCAGGCCGGGTAATTGAGTCAGGTCACCGTGCACAAGTGTGTTCAGGCTGCGGCAGTGTTCCAGCAGTTCGCTGTCGATTTCACCGCTGATCAGCAGGGTGGCGAACACCGGTTTGCCGTCCAGGCCGATGGGCGAGTCGAGCAGGCCATCGCCACCGACCACGCGCTGGCGTTCGTGCCAGAGCAGCTGGCCGTCGCGGCGGATATTCAGCTGGGCCTGGAAGTGTCCGCTATCGAAGCGTTCACCACTGGCCGGACGGCCGAGGGCGACGATGTCCCAATAGAGCAGCTTGGCATCGCCGAGCAGATCGATATCTGTGGTCAGTTCAGCCCGGGCGGCGGCGTAGACGATGGTTTCCTGCGGCAGCCATTCCAGGGTGGCACCGGCTTCCACGCGCAGTTTCAGGCTCTGGTAAGCCGGGCCGGCGGCGCGGTACCACTTGGCTGCGCCGGGGCTGGTCAATTGCGCCCAGGCACCGCTGCCGACCGTGGCCGAAATGTCTAGACGATCACCGCCAGCGATGCCGCCGGGCGGGTGGACGATGATGTGTTGGCACACCTCGGGGCCTTCGGCGTACAGGTGCTTTTGCACCCGCAGTGGGCCTTTATGGCGGCGCAAGGTCGGCCGCGTGCAATCGCCATCGCGGCCATAGCCCAGCTCCAGCTCGGCGTGCCAGCTGGGGGTGAAGACGGCGGCGGGGGCGTTCATGCGCTCACCCGGTTGCGCCGTTGACGCCAGGCTTGCACGGCGGAGTAAACACACAGCAGAACCAGCCCCAAGCTGACCACCAGCCACCATTGCAGGTGCATGCCGTAGTAGGGCGGGGCATGCAGCGTGCCTTGCAGCCAGAACAGGGCCAGACCGATGGCCAGCAGGCAGGCGCACAGCGCACGGCCCCAGGAGCGGCAGTAGGAGCGCGGGCGCAGCAGCGCCAGCAGCAGGCCGCATTCAGCTAGAACGATGGCGCAGAAAATCAGCACTGGTTTCAGCGGGTAGGGCAGTTCGCTGCCGACGGGCAGGGCGCGCAGCATCCAGTAGTCCGGCTGGCTGCCGGCCCAGATCAGCAGGGCGATACCCGTCAGTGCGGTGAGCGGGAGCAGAGCGTGACGCAGGGCTAACATCGGGGCCTCGAATCCGTGGGCGAAAGCCTGATTATGCGCAAAGTAAAGGGCCAGCGTCGCCATTCAGATTGCGACCAGTCCGCGCACGCCGTCGGTTTCCATGGTTTCGCCACGGCCCTGCTGGACGATTTCGCCACGGCTCATCACCAGGTATTGATCGGCCAGCTCGGCGGCAAAGTCATAGAACTGCTCGACCAGCAGGATGGCCATGTCACCGCGTTCGGCGAGCTTTTTGATGACCAAACCGATCTCCTTGATCACGGAGGGCTGGATGCCCTCGGTGGGTTCATCGAGGATCAGCAAGCGCGGCTTGCTGGCCAGGGCGCGGCCGATGGCCAGCTGTTGCTGCTGGCCGCCGGAAAGGTCGCCGCCGCGGCGTTGCTTCATCTCACGCAGCACGGGGAACAGCTCGTAGATAAATTCCGGCACCACTTTGGCGTCGCTGCCGGGAAAGCGTGACAGGCCCATCAGCAGGTTTTCTTCCACGGTCAAACGGCCAAAGATTTCCCGGCCCTGGGGCACGTAGGCAATACCGGCGTGCACGCGCTGGTGCGGCTTGAAGGCGGTGATGGGCTGGCCTTCCCACTTCACCGCGCCTTCTTTGGCCGGGATCAGGCCCATCAGGCATTTCAGCAGGGTGGTCTTGCCCACGCCGTTACGGCCGAGCAGGCAGGTGACTTCGCCGACCTTCACGTCGAACGACAGGCCACGGAGGATATGGCTGCCGCCGTAGTACTGATGCAGTTGCTCAACTTGCAGCATGTTCAGGCTCTCAATTCTGTGGAGTTTGGACGGTCGTGATCGTGGCGTTAGCGGCCCAGATAAACCTCAATCACTCGTTCATCGGCCTGTACCTGCTCCAGCGAGCCTTCGGCCAGTACGCTGCCCTGGTGCAGCACGGTGACGTGGTCGGCAATGCTGCCGACAAAGCCCATATCGTGCTCCACCACCATCAGCGAGTGCTTGCGCGCGAGCGACTTGAACAGCTCGGCCGTGAACTCGGTTTCGGCGTCGGTCATGCCCGCCACCGGCTCATCGAGCAGCAACAGTTGTGGGTCCTGCACCAGCAGCATGCCGATCTCCAGGAACTGCTTTTGGCCATGGGACAGCAGCCCGGCCGGGCGCTGGCGCGAAGCGTCGAGCTTGATGGTCTGCAGCACGTCGTCGATGCGGTCTTTCTGCTCGCCGGTCAGCTTGGCGCGCAGGCTGGCCCACACCGACTTGTTGGTTTTCTGCGCCAGTTCGAGGTTTTCGAACACGCTCAGCGCCTCGAATACCGTGGGCTTCTGGAACTTGCGGCCGATGCCGGACTGGGCGATTTCCACCTCGCTCATCTGGGTCAGGTCGAGGGTTTCGCCAAAGTAGGCGACGCCGTTGTCCGGGCGAGTCTTGCCGGTGATCACGTCCATCATGGTGGTCTTGCCGGCACCGTTGGGGCCGATGATGCAGCGCAGTTCACCGACGCCGATGTACAGCGTCAGGTTGGTCAGTGCCTTGAAACCATCGAAGCTGACGTTGATGTCTTCCAGGGTCAGGATGGTGCCGTGGCGCACATTCAGGCCCTTGCTGGCCAGGGCGCCTGCACCGATTGGGTCACGGCCGCTGCCGGACGGGTCATAGGCGGGTTCGAGCATAAATTCGGGGACCGGAGTGGCGCGCATTATTGCTCTCCCTTTTTACGCAGCAGGCCGATTACACCTTTGGGTAAGAACAGGGTTACGACAATGAATAAGAAGCCCAGGGCGAACAGCCAGTACTCGGGGAAGGCCACGGTAAACCAGCTCTTCATGCCGTTGACCAAACCGGCACCGAGCAGCGGGCCGATCAGCGTGCCGCGCCCACCGAGGGCGACCCACACGGCCGCCTCGATGGAATTGGTCGGCGACATTTCACTGGGGTTGATGATGCCCACCTGCGGTACATACAACGCGCCGGCCAGGCCGCAGAGCACGGCGCTGAGCACCCAGATAAACAGTTTGTAGCCGCGCGGGTCGTAGCCGCAGAACATCAGGCGGTTTTCCGCATCACGCAGCGCGGTGAGCACGCGGCCGAACTTGCTGCGCGCAAGCCGCCAGCCCAGATACAGGCTGGCCACGAGTAGCACGACTGTGGCGAGGAACAGCACTGCGCGGGTGTGCGCCGAGGTGATGTCGAAGCCGAGAATGGTGCGGAAGTTGGTAAAGCCGTTGTTGCCGCCAAAGCCGGTTTCGTTGCGAAAGAACAGCAGCATGCCGGCAAAGGTCAGTGCCTGGGTCATGATCGAGAAGTACACGCCCTTGATCCGCGAACGGAAGGCGAAGAAGCCGAACACCAGCGCCAGCAAGCCAGGCGCCAGCACGACGAGGCACAGCGCCCAGAGGAAGTTGCTGGTGCCGTACCAGTACCAGGGCAACTCGGTCCAGGCGAGGAAGCTCATAAAGGCCGGCAAGCCGTCGCCGGCGGCTTCACGCATCAGGTACATGCCCATGGCGTAGCCGCCGAGGGCGAAGAACAGGCCGTGGCCGAGTGACAGCAGGCCGGCGTAACCCCAGACCAGATCGAGCGCCAGGGCGACGATGCAATAGCAGAGGATCTTGCCGACCAGGGTCAGGCTGTAGGCCGAGACGTGCAGGGCGTTGTCCGCCGGCAGCAGGTGCAGCAGCGGCATGGCCAGCAGCACGGCGAGTACCAGCAGGCCGATGGCCATGGAGGCTTGCGGGCCGATTTTGGCACTGGCGCGCGCCAGCAACGTTTGATTCAGGGGCATAGTCATCAGTCGATCACCCGTCCTTTCAAAGCAAACAGACCTTGCGGGCGTTTCTGAATAAACAGAATGATCAGCGCGAGGATTAGGATCTTGCCGAGTACGGCACCGATCTGCGGTTCGAGAATCTTGTTGGCGATGCCCAGACCAAAAGCCGCCATTACGCTACCGGCCAGTTGACCGACGCCGCCGAGTACCACAACCAGGAACGAGTCGATGATGTAGCTCTGGCCCAGGTCGGGGCCAACGTTACCGATCTGGCTTAGGGCCACACCGCCGAGGCCCGCGATACCGGAGCCCAAACCGAACGCCAGCATGTCCACCCGGCCGGTCGGCACGCCGCAGCAGGCCGCCATGTTGCGGTTCTGGGTGACGGCACGCACGTTAAGGCCCAGGCGGGTCTTGTTCAGCAGCAGCCAGGTCAGCACCACCACGAACAGGGCGAAGCCGATGATTACGATGCGGTTGTACGGCAGCACCAGGTTCGGCAGCACCTGAATGCCGCCGGACAGCCAGTAGGGGTTGGCCACTTCAACGTTCTGCGCGCCGAAGATCACCCGCACCAGCTGGATCAGAATCAGGCTTATGCCCCAGGTGGCCAGCAGGGTTTCCAGCGGGCGACCGTAGAGGTGGCGAATCACAGTGCGTTCCAGCGCCATGCCGATGGCGGCGGTGACGAAGAACGCTACCGGCAGCGCCACCAGCGGGTAGAGCGCCAGGGCTTCCGGGGCGAAACGTTGGAACAGCACCTGCACCATATAGGTGGAGTAGGCGCCAAGCATCAGCATCTCGCCGTGGGCCATGTTGATCACGCCGAGCAGGCCGAAGGTGATGGCCAGGCCGAGTGCGGCCAGCAGTAGAATCGAGCCGAGCGACAGGCCGCTAAACGCCTGGCCGAGCAGCTCGCCAATCAGCAGTTTGCGTTTGACCTGGGCCAGGCTGGTTTCGGCAGCGGTGCGTACCGTCGGGTCACTTTCCACGGCCGGGTCGAGCAGGGTTTCCAGGCGGGTTCGAGCCAGCGGGTCGCCGGTTTCACCGAGCAGGCGCACAGCCGCCAGGCGCACGGCCAGGTCGCTGTCGACAAGTTGTAGGTTGGCCAGGGCCAGGGTCAGGGCATCGCGCACCGCATCATCGGTTTCGCTGGCGACCTGGGCGTTAAGCAGTTGCAGCTGCGCCGGCTTGGCGCTTTTCTGCAGTTGCTGGGCGGCGGCCAGGCGCAGCACCGGGTCATCAACCAACAGCTGGTGGCTGGCCACCGCAGTGGCGATCAGGCCGCGCAGGCGGTTGTTCAGGCGCAGCTTCTTTGGCGTGTCGAGTGGCTGTGCTTCACCTTCGGCGGCCTGGTAGTTGCCGGCGGTTTCGATAAAGGCGGTTTTGGCGCTGTCAGCAGCGACGCGGCCTTGTTGCAGGGCTTCGAGCAGCGGCAGGCGCGCGGCATCGGGCGCTGCGGACCAGCGTTCGAGCAGGCTGGCTTGCTTGGCCGGGTTGGCGGCGACGAAGTCCTGGGCGTCACCGGCGTGCGCGGCCAGGGGCAGCAGCAACAGCAGGCTCAGCAGAATTCGGGTAACGGCAGTGGGCATAGGGCAGTCCTTTGGGAGTACCAGCCGCCGCGTGGGCGCGGCGGCTAGTCAGCCTTGGCCCGGATGCGATCCGGGCAGGGCGTTCCCGGATGTCATCCGGGCTTACTGGCAGGTGCTTAGTTCGACTTGACCGCGTAATCCGGCTTCTTGTCGTTGCCTTCGATGAACGGGCTCCATGGCTGGGCGCGGACCGGGCTGCTGGTTTCCCAGACCACGGAGAACTGCCCGTCTTCCTGGATTTCACCGATCATCACTGGCTTGTGCAGGTGGTGGTTGGTCTTGTCCATGGTCAGGGTGTAGCCGCTTGGTGCAGCGAAGGTCTGGCCGTAGAGCGCTTCACGGACCTTGTCGACTTCGGTGGTGCCGGCTTTCTCGACCGCTTGCGCCCACATATTGATGCCGACATAGGTGGCTTCCATTGGGTCGTTGGTCACGGCCTTGTCGGCGCCTGGCAGGTTCTTGGCTTTGGCGTAGGCCTTCCACTTGTTGACGAACTCGGTGTTGACCGGGTTTTCCACCGACTGGAAGTAGTTCCACGCGGCCAGGTGGCCGACCAGTGGCTTGGTGTCGATGCCACGCAGTTCTTCTTCACCCACGGAGAAGGCCACCACCGGCACGTCGGTGGCTTCCAGGCCCTGGTTGGCCAGTTCCTTGTAGAACGGCACGTTGGAGTCGCCGTTTACGGTGGAGATCACCGCAGTCTTGCCGCCGGCGGAGAACTTCTTGATGTTGGCGACGATGGTTTGATAGTCGCTGTGACCGAACGGGGTGTAGACCTCTTCGATGTCTTTCTCGGCCACGCCCTTGCTGATCAGGAAGGCGCGCAGGATCTTGTTGGTGGTACGTGGGTAGACGTAGTCGGTGCCGAGCAGGAAGTAGCGCTTGGCCGCGCCGCCGTCTTCGCTCATCAGGTACTCGACCGCCGGGATGGCCTGCTGGTTTGGCGCGGCGCCGGTGTAGAAGACGTTTGGCGACATTTCTTCGCCTTCGTATTGCACGGGGTAGAACAGCAGGCCGTTGAGTTCTTCAAAGACTGGCAGCACGGATTTGCGCGACACCGAGGTCCAGCAGCCGAACACCACGTCGACCTTGTCCTGGGTCAGCAGCTGGCGGCCTTTCTCGGCGAACAGCGGCCAGTTCGAGGCCGGATCGACCACTACGGCTTCCAGTTGTTTGCCATTCACGCCACCCTTGGCGTTGATCTCGTCGATGGTCATCAACGCCATGTCTTTCAGCGAGGTTTCCGAAATGGCCATGGTGCCGGACAGCGAGTGCAGGATGCCGACTTTGATGGTTTCGGCGGCTTGCACGGTCCAGGTCATGCCCATGGCGGCGATGGACGCGGTGAGGGTAAAGGCCTTGATCAGGTTGCGACGTTGCATGGTGCGATCTCCATTCACGAACTTAAGTGTTTGAGCTGCTGGTTTTTAGTTGTTTGTCTGGCAGTTGAAACAGGGCAGGGCCCTGGGTCTTCACTTCAGGTCTTCACCTCTGGTGCCGGCATGGTGCGCTGACGCGCGCTGTGCAGCATGTGCAGGGTGATCTTGCGCACTTCGGCCTTGCTGACCTCTATATGGGTCTTGAGCAATAGCTGTGCCTCTTCGCATCGCCGCGACAAAATTGCCGCGAGAATTTCGCCATGTTCGTCATAAGTGGCCGCCACGCGCGGGCTCTGGGTGAAGTCCAAGCGCCTGATAATGCGGATTTTCTCGCTCACCTCGGCGTGCAGGCGGGCCATCTCGCGGTTGCCGGCGGCTTCCAGCAACTGGCAGTGAAACCGCTCATCCAGGCGCGAGACTTCGCGGCCGTCCTGTAAACGCTGTTCGGGTTGCACCAGCCAGGTGCGTTGAAGTTGCACCAGTGCGTCGCTGTGCTCGTCTTGGGGGCGTTCGCATAACCGCCGCACGGCTTCCAGTTCGAGGACGATGCGTACTTCATACAGCTCCTCGAAATGCGCGAAGTCGAACGGCATCACCTGCCAGCCACTGCGGAAATACACCTGCAGGTAGCCCTCGCGCTGCAGGCGGTATAGCGCCTGGCGCACCGGGGTGCGGCTGGCGGCCACACGCTCGGCGATCTCGCCTTCGGAGAAGCGATCACCGGGCAGCAGGCGGAACTCGAAGATGTCGTCCTTGAGCTGCAGGTAGATGCGCTCGGCGAGGTTGTCCGGGCGTTCCTTACTGCTGCTGGCGGCGCCGCTCAGTTGCATGGCGTCAGCCCTGCTGCTGGCTGGTGATAAACGCGCGCCAGCCACCGAAGCTGGTGATATCGCGCGCGCCATCTAGCGCATAGGGTTCGCAGATAAAGCCTTTGACCCAGCGACCATCGGCCAGCTGCAGATTGCCGATACCCAGCGGTGCGGGAATCTCCGCGACAAATTCGCCGAAGCGTGACTGGGGGATATCCCACAACTCGACAATGATTGCCGCGCCATCGGCGGCCACTCGCGCCAGCCCCGGTTTCGGCGGCACAGTGCCGGGCAGGGCATACAGGCGATACGTGGCGGCGCTGGTGGTTTGCTCGACCAGCACGGCGTCGCGGCTGGTGAGTTGGAAGTTCAGCGGCATACCGGCCAGGTGTGCGCCGACTACGGCGACGCGCACGCTGCCCGGGGCTGACGTGCTGCTTGGCGCCTGCTCGGGCAATGCTTTACCCGTGGCGCCCAGCGGCAGGTTGAGGGCCTGCTGCCAGCGCTGGCCAAAGGCGGCGAGTGCCTGGTCGTGCCAGGCTGGAGCGATCAGGGTGATACCGGAGGGCAGACCGTCGGCACGCATACCAGCGGGTACGGCCAGGGCCGACAGGTCGGCGAGGTTGGTGAAGTTGGTGTAGGTGCCGAACTGGCTGTTGAACAGTACCGGCTCTGCGTCCATCTCGGCCAGGCTGCGAAGGGTCGGCGAGGTTGGTACAACCAGGGCATCGAAGCCGGCCAGCACGTCATTGATCGTCCGGCTCAGTGCAGCGCGAGTGTATTCGGCCTTGTAGGCATCACAGGCGCTGTACGTGTGACCGTTCTCGACGATACCGCGCACCACCGGGTTGATATGTGCTGGGTCTACGCCTTCGAGCGCCACGGTGCGTTCGGCGACCCAGCTGCCGTAATACAGCTGCTCGGCCAGTTGCTGGAAGGGCGTGAAATCGATTTCCACCAGATCTGCGCCCAGTTCGCGCAGTGTGCCCAGTGCCTGCTCAAACACCGCCTGGTTCTGCGTATCGCCAAAGAACTCGGGGTTGCTTGGCACTGCCAGGCGCGGCTTGTCCGGCATGCCGACCTTGGCGCTATTGGGGTTCTTGCGGCTGTAAGGGTCAGCTGCGTCATAGCCACCGGCAATCTGCGCCACGCTCAGGGCATCGCTGACGGTCAGGGCAAATACAGAAATGCAATCAAGCGTTTTACAGGCCGGCACCAGGCCGCTATTGGACAGCCAGCCCTTGCTCGGCTTGAGCCCGACGATGTTGTTGAAGCCCGCTGGAACACGGCCGGAGCCGGCGGTGTCGGTGCCCAGCGAGAAGGGCACCAGGCCACGCGCCACCACGCTGGCTGAGCCGGAGCTGGAACCGCCGCTGACGTAGTCCGGATTAAAGCTGTTGCGCACCGCGCCATGCGGCGAACGGGTGCCTACCAGGCCGGTGGCGAACTGGTCGAGATTGGTTTTGCCGATCAGGATGGCGCCGGCGGCGCGCAGCTTGGCCACCACGGTGGCGTCGGCTGCAGCGGTGTAGGCGAACGCCGGGCAGGCAGCGGTGGTGAGCCAGCCGGCAGCGTCGATATTGTCCTTGATGGCGAAGGGCACGCCGTACAGCGGAAGCTTGCTTAGCTCGCCGTTGGCAGCGTCGAGTAGCGCTGACAATGCATCGAGCTGGGCATCCAGCTGCGCTTCGCTGGCCAGGGTGATCCAGGCATTGTCCTCTGTGTTCAGTTCGAGGCGCAGGCTATGCAGCAGCTCGGCGGGCGATTGGCCGTCTCGGTAGGTCTGTTGCCAGTCGGCGAGGGTGAAGGCGATCGGGGCGTTGGACATGCGCTGATATTCCATCTTGTATCCAAGTGATGGAGTGGTCAGAGCAAGCCCAGTGCCAGGTTTGCCAAGCTGATCTATTTCAATGAGTTAGCCGCGCACTGAAGCTTTTCAGAGGGCGGCGCAGAACGGTTGGTGCACCGCAGCGGGGCCGATTGCCAGCTTGTGGTGCAGCCCGAAGTGCATCCGGGTGAGGTCAGAGGCCGAGGTAGTTCTTGACCCCAGTAAAGATGATCTGCGCGGCCAGGGCACAGACGAACAGGCCCATTAGGCGGCTGACGATCTGCAGGCCCTGATCGCCGAGCAGGCGCTCAAACTGGTTGGACATATACAGCACCACACCCACCGTGAGGCTGGCCAGGGCGATGCCCAGCACGGCCACGGCTTTATCGCCCCAATCCGGTTGGCTAGCACCCATCAGCAGCAGCGCACCGATGGTGCCAGGGCCGACGGTGAGCGGGATGGTCAGTGGCACGATGGTTACGTCCTGCTGCACGTTATCGCTCTGCACCGCCGACTTGCCCTGGGCCATGCCGAGGGCTGAGATAAACAACACGCTGCCGGCCCCGATGCGGAAGGCGTCGATGGTGATGCCGAACAAGGTAAAGATATGTTTACCGAACAGGTACAGCAGCACGCTGGCGATCAGTACTCCGAGCGCGACTTTCCAGGCCAGGCGCTTGCGTTCCTTGACCGTATAGCCACGGCTCAGGCCGATAAAACACGACAGCACGAAGAACGGGCTATAGAGCACCAGCAGTTTCAAATACAGGCTGAACAGCGCGGACGCCATGGAAAGGACTCGTCTCGATAAAGAAGGGTGGCAGGGTAAGCGTGTAGCGGTTGCCGGGCAATCACCCTGCTCAGGACGGCAGGGCGTCGCGTTGGCGGCGGATTTCCCGTTCGGCGACCCAATGTTCGATCAGCTCGCGCAGTTGCGACATTTCCACCGGTTTGGACATATGCCCGTCCATACCAACCTGGCGGGCGCGTTCTTTGTGCTCATTGAGGATGTGCGCGGTGAGTGCCACCACCGGGGTGCGTGTGCGCTGCTCGGCGGCTTCCCAGGCGCGCAGCTGCTCGGTGGCGGAGAAACCGTCGAGTACCGGCATTTCACAATCCATCAGCACCAGGTCGTACTGCTTAGTTTTCATCGCGCTGAGGGCTTCTTCGCCGTTGCTGGCGGTGTCGGGTTGCAGGTTGAGCTTGCCGAGCATGCCGCGGATCACTTTGGTGGAGATGGTGTTGTCCTCGGCCACCAGAATGCGGAAGTCATTGGGCACGTTCAGCGGCGCGCTAACCGGCGTTGGGCTGAACATCGGTGAATCGCCCTTGCCGCGTTGCGCCAGTTCATCGGCCAGGGTGGTTTTCAGGGTATAGCCGGCCACCGGCTTGGCCAGGATGCGTTTGATCCCGGCGTTGCGCGCGATGATCTTGCTCGGCGCATTGCTGATGCCGGTGAGCATGATCACCAGAATGTCGTGATTGAGGTTGGCGTCTTCCTTGATCCGCGCGGCAAGCTGCATGCCGGTCATGCCGGGCATGTCCTGATCGAGCAGCACGGCATCGAAGTACTCACGCAGATGCGCCTTGGTCCGCAGCAGGGCCATGGCCTCTTTACCTGAGGGCACGGCGCTGACCTGCATGCCCCAGGCGCTGCATTGCTGCACCAGCACCTTGCGGCAGGTGTCGTTGTCGTCCACCACCAGTAGGCGCGCGCCCTGCAGCGAGGCGTCGAGGTCGGCGGTGGGCTGTTCCAGGCGGGTGGCGTCCAGTGGCAGGGTCAGCCATAGGGTCGAGCCCTGGCTGCCGCCGCTCTGGATGCCGAATTCGCCTTCCATCAAGCGCACCAGCTGGCGGGCGATGATCAGGCCGAGGCGGCCGCCGATTTTGGTGGCGGCAAGGAAGTCCTTGCTGTGCAGTTCGGCATTCAGCAGTGCGTCGCGCTCGCTGGCATCCAGCGGTTTGCCACTGTCCTGTACGGCAATGCGCAGACGCGGTTGCTCGCTGTTGGTGTCGAGTGCGACCACCAGAAGGATTTCGCCTTCGTCGGTCTGTTTGAAGGCATTGTCCAGCAGGCTCAGCAGTGTCTGGCGCAGGCGCGTGGGGTCGCCGCTGATCACCCGTGGCACTTGCGGCTGCATAAAGCTGATCAGCTCGACCTTCTGCTGTTCGGCCTTGGCGCGGAAGATATCCAGGCAGTCTTCGATCAGCGCGTTGAGGTCGAACTGCACGTCATCCAGCTCGATCTGCCCGGATTCGAGCTTGGAGATATCGAGGATTTCGTTGATCAGGGTGAGCAGCTCGTTGCCCGAGCTGTGGATAGTTTGTACGTAGTCGCGCTGTTTGGCGGACAGTGGCGTGCCGAGCAACAGCTCGGTCATGCCCAGCACGCCATTCATCGGGGTGCGGATTTCGTGGCTGATCTTGGCGAGAAATTCCGCCTTGGCTTTCAATTCGGCGGAGCTGGCGGCGAGGGCGCGGCTGGTGCTGAACTGGTCCTGCATGATGCGTCGCTGTCGCTCACTCAAGGCCATGCTGAGGATAAAACCGCTGACGGCGGTGGTGGCGAGAAGGCCGTAAGCGATCCACTCACTCTGTACCGCCCAGTAACCGAACAGGATTGGCAGGGCGCAGATAAAGGCTGCACAAAATAGCAGTACTGCCAGGCTGAACAGCCGTGCCGGCTGGTAGCCATGCCGCCAGTGCGTCAATGCAACCATGAGGATGCTCAGACCGGCGACGGCATTGAGCAGGTATACCAGCTGATTGAACTGCAAATTGGTTGCCACCAGCAGCGCCACGCAGACCAGGCTGATCACCACCACTTCGCCGGTCAACAGGTGGTTCAGCGGCGTGCTCGGGCAGACCTTGTGGAAAAAACTGGCGGTAAAGCACAGGGCGCAGAGTGCGGCCAACAGCATCGATAGATTGGCAATCTGCGGTTGCAGGCTTTGCCATTCGCTGAGCCAAGGCGTGCTGATCCCCAGCAGGCTGACCACTGCGATCAGCTGGCAGACCTGGGTAGCCGCCAACCACAGGCCGCTCACGGCACGCGTATAGGCAAAGCGCACAAGGTTATAGGCCACCAGCATGCCGAGGCAGCCGAGCAGTAAGCCAAACATCAATGGGCGGTTGTCATCGGCGACCATCGCCTGCGCACTTTGCAGGGTAATGCTGGGGCGCAGCGAATGTTCCGAGGCCAGGCGCAGGTAGATATCCAGTGGCTGCTCAGCACTTGGCAGCGGCAAGAGGAAGTCGCGGCTGGCCAAGGGGCGGCTGGAAAATGGCAGGTTGCTACCGGTGTGCGCCTGCTCGATCAGCGTATCGCCCTGCAGCACATACAAATCGAGATAGGCCAGATAAGGCGCGAACACCCGTAGCATTTGCGCATCAGTGCTGGCCGGCAGGCGGTGATGCAGCCACAGCGCACTGTTGCCGCCTGGGGTGTAAAGCTGGGTGAGGTCGGTTGAGCGGAACTGCGCCTGGCGCTCGGGGCTGCGTACATCATTGAATTGCAGTTCAGCGCTCGGGTCGGTGAGGCTTGACCAGGATGCCTGCGCATCTGCCTGAGCTGACGCTACAGTAAGCGCCATCAGCAGTGTGCTGAGTAGCAGGTAGGTGGCAATCCTCAGCCGGCGCACAGTGAAGTCCCTTCAAAAATAAGTGCTTGGATTATAGCCAAGCTGTTCGCGAGGGAAATATGACAAAGGTGGCCAATTGGCCACCTTTGTCGTGTTTTACCCTTTATTTACCTTCATTTTTCCCCGCGTTCGCGGGCGATGGCGCGGTAACCGATGTCGTTGCGGTAGAAACTGCCGTTCCAGCGGATTTTCTCAGCCAGGCGATAGGCCTGCTGCTGAGCTTCTTCAACCGTACGACCGATGGCGGTGGCGCAGAGTACGCGGCCACCTGCGGTGACGATCTGGCCGTCCTTCAGAGCGGTGCCCGCATGGAACACTTTGCCTTCCAATTGCGCGGCAGCATCCAGACCTTCGATCACATCGCCCTTGGCGTAATCGGCCGGATAACCACCGGCGGCGATCACCACGCCCACGGTCGGACGCGGGTCCCAGGTGGCTTCTACTTTGTCCAGCGCCTTGGCCAGGGCAGCCTCGACCAGCAGCACCAGAGAGCTTTCCAGGCGGCACATGATCGGCTGGGTTTCCGGGTCGCCGAAGCGGCAGTTGAACTCAATGACCTTGGGCTTGCCGGCCTTGTCGATCATCAGCCCGGCGTAGAGGAAGCCGGTGTAGACGTTGCCCTCGGCGGCCATGCCGCGCACGGTCGGGTAGATCACCTCGTCCATCACGCGCTTGTGCACCTCGGCGGTGACCACCGGCGCAGGCGAGTAGGCGCCCATGCCGCCGGTATTCGGGCCGGTGTCGCCGTCGCCAACGCGCTTGTGGTCCTGGCTGGTGGCCATCGGCAGCACGTTCTCGCCGTCGACCATGACGATAAAGCTTGCTTCTTCGCCGTCGAGGAACTCTTCGATCACTACACGCGAACCGGCGTCGCCGAAGGCATTGCCCGCGAGCATATCGCGCACGGCGTCTTCGGCTTCCTGCAGGGTCATGGCGACGATCACGCCCTTGCCTGCGGCCAGGCCGTCGGCCTTGATCACGATCGGCGCGCCGACTTTTTGCAGGTAGGCCAGGGCCGGCTCGACTTCGGTGAAGTTCTGGTAGTCGGCTGTTGGGATGTTCTGGCGTGCGAGGAAATCCTTGGTAAAGGCCTTGGAGCCTTCCAGCTGCGCAGCGGCGGCGGTGGGGCCGAAGATATCCAGCTTGCGCGAACGGAACAGATCAACCACGCCTTTAACCAGCGGCGCTTCCGGGCCGACGATGGTCAGCTGCACATTCTTTTCGGCGAAGTCAGCCAGCTGCTCGATGGCCAGCACGTCGATGGTGACGTTCTCGCACTTGGGCTCAACGGCGGTGCCGGCGTTGCCCGGGGCGACGAAGACTTTCTCGACGCGCTTGTCTTGCGCCACTTTCCAGGCCAGGGCGTGTTCGCGACCGCCGCTACCGATGATCAATACGTTCATGTTGCTCTCCCAGTGGAGGCGGGCGTTGAGCCCGTTCGGTGGATAAGCAAAGCGTTATCCACCCTACGAAATGGGTGCTGCGTAGGGTGGTTGGCCGCAGCCATCCACCGCTCCATCAATCAGTGACGGAAATGACGCATGCCGGTGAACACCATGGCAATCCCGGCTTCGTCGGCAGCCGCAATTACTTCGTTGTCGCGCATCGAACCGCCCGGCTGGATCACCGCAGTAATGCCATTGGCAGCAGCGTTGTCCAAACCGTCGCGGAACGGGAAGAAGGCGTCGGAGGCCATCACCGAGCCGGCAACCTGCAGGCCGGCGTGCTCGGCCTTGATGGCGGCGATACGCGCGGAGTTGACGCGGCTCATCTGGCCGGCGCCAACACCGATGGTCTGGCGGCCCTTCGCATAAACGATGGCGTTGGATTTGACGAACTTGGCCACTTTCCAGGCGAAGATCAGGTCATGGATTTCCTGCTCGCTCGGTGCACGCTGAGTAACGATCTTCAGGTCTTCGGCCTTGATCATGCCGATATCGCGGCTCTGTACCAGCAGGCCGCCATTGACGCGCTTGAAGTCCCAGCCGGCGCTGCGCTCGGCTGGCCATTCGCCGCACTCGAGCAGCCGCACATTGGCTTTGGCGGCGACAATGGCGCGGGCTTCAGCACTGATTTTCGGCGCGATGATCACTTCGACGAACTGGCGCTCGACGATAGCCTGGGCGGTGGCGCCGTCCAGCTCGCGGTTGAAGGCGATGATGCCGCCGAAGGCCGATTCGGTGTCAGTGGCGTAGGCCAGCTCGTAGGCTTGGCGGATGCCGCCTTCGCTGTCCAGAGCCACGGCCACGCCGCACGGGTTGGCGTGCTTGACGATTACGCAGGCCGGTTTGACGAAGCTCTTCACGCATTCCAGCGCGGCGTCGGTGTCGGCCACGTTGTTGAACGACAGCTCTTTGCCCTGCAGCTGGATGGCAGTGGCGACGCTGGCTTCACCTTTTTGCGCTTCTACGTAGAACGCTGCGCTCTGGTGCGGGTTCTCGCCGTAGCGCATTTCCTGGGCCTTGATGAACTGGCTGTTGAAAGTGCGCGGGAAAGCGCCGCGTTCTTCGGTGCTCAGGGTGTCACGGCTCTGGTCGATGGTGCCTAGGTAGTTGGCGATCATGCCGTCGTAGGCCGCGGTGTGCTCGAAAGCTTTCAGCGCCAGGTCGAAGCGCTGGGCGTAGCTCAGTCCGCCAGCTTTCAGCGATTCAACGATACCGGCGTAGTCGCCAGCGTTAACCACGATGGCCACGTCTTTGTGGTTCTTCGCGGCAGAACGCACCATGGTCGGGCCGCCGATGTCGATGTTCTCTATCGCGTCAGCCAGGTCACAGCCGGGCTTGGCCACGGTGGCCGCGAAGGGGTAGAGGTTGACCGCGACCAGGTCGATTGGCTTGATGCCGTGCTCGTCCATTACCGCGCCGTCGATGGCGCGACGGCCGAGGATGCCGCCGTGGATCTTCGGGTGCAGGGTCTTGACGCGACCGTCCATCATTTCCGGGAAGCCGGTGTAGTCGGCGACTTCCACAGCAGCGATGCCGTTGTCCTTGAGCAGCTTGTAAGTGCCGCCGGTGGAGAGGATTTCCACGTTCAGGGCGACGAGCTCGCGGGCAAACTCGAGGATGCCGGTCTTGTCGGAAACACTGATCAAGGCGCGGCGAACGGGGAGGCGGGTGGTCTGGTCGGTCATTTCAGAATCCATCAGAGCAGGGATATCAGCAAAAAAGGCGGCTCATGTGGGCCGCCCTTTTCGGGAGTTCGGGGTTACAGCAGGTCGTATTGCTTGAGCTTCTTGCG
>Ga0155449_1257_pt1 | contig 21103 bp, 16 predicted proteins | sample RifCSPhighO2_02_FD_111897 | JGI IMG/M metagenome (GOLD analysis project Ga0155449, IMG submission 111897) | Pseudomonadales bacterium RIFCSPHIGHO2_02_FULL_60_43 | reverse complement strand
GATCGCCTCGCCGAGGATGGCGTTAATCAGGCGGATGATCGGCGCGTCGTCCTCCTGCTCCAGCAGGTCTTCGGTTTCCGGCACCTGCTCGGCCAGCGCGGCCAGATCCAGATCACTGCCAAGACCTTCAGCCATCAGCCTTACTTCGGCGGAATCGCGTTGATAGGCCATTTCCAGAGCGTGTTCGAAATCGCTGGGTTCGAGCCAGTGCAGTGGCAATGCGCCTCCGGCGAAGCGTTGTGCTTCTTGCACGACGTTGAGACTGGCTCCACGGCGAACTTGGAGCAAAGGCTTGCCTGCCAGCTCGCGTAAAAGCACTCCACAGCGTTTTGCAAAAGCAAAAGGTAATTGTTGCCGAAAAAGGGCGCGCATTGGGTGGTTGTGCCTTGGCTAAGTGGGTGCAGCGATCAGCCTCGGATTCGGGGTGAGAACCACGAATTGTGCTTTTGAGTGGAACGTGATCAGGGCTGCTTAGTAGCTAAATTTTGGGCCGTCAGGGAGTGCCAGCATCGCTGGGCGCGGGAGGTTGCCTCAAATCAACAGCGAAACCGAATGTGACTATTTGGTCATTAATGAATGTGTGGCGAGAGTCACATTAATACCTTTGGAAACTGACCTTTTAAACAGCTTTCCTTATCCTCGCGCGCCCTCCGGTGCTGTACTCGCCTTACATGGCGATACTGCACGGATAACCATTAAGTGCATGGATGCGCGAATATTTTACGAGTTGTTCGCATGATCCGAGTCATTAAGGATTCGTTGTCCCTCCCTGGTTTTTTCTGTTGGTTACTGTTGCCACTGATCTGCATCAGCTTCGCTATCCAGAGTTTGCAAATGCGGAGCTTATTGGTCGTCAGCGCAGAGCCAGTAGAGTCAATAGACGTGCTTTCTACTGTTGATTTTGGCAAAGATGCAGCCTCACTTTTTGGGCTGGAAACCGCATCCCCATTACCACCGGCTTCTCAGCTAAAGCTGATTTTGCTGGCCTGTTTTGTACAGTCCGAAGCGGATCGTTCAATCGCGTTGATCTCTGTGGAAAACCAGCCACCACGACGTGTGAGAGTCGGTGAGGAAATTGGTGGTGGGCTTCGTCTGCTAAGCGTGGAAGCACGTCGGGTGATTCTGTCTCAGGGTACTCAGAGGGTTTCGCTCGGCTTGCAACGTTCCAAGGCTAAGCCTCTAGACGTGGCCATGCATGCTTCTGCTGGAGTTGCAGAATGAAGGCCATAGCGCTTTGCCTAATGGTTGCAGGCCAGTTATTGAGTACTGCGTTTGTACAGGCCAGCCCAGCCGCACAGGACGAAGATGGTCGCTGGACCATCAATATGCGTGACGCTGATATCCGGGATTTCACCGAGCAGGTCGCTAGCATCAGTGGCCAAACGCTGGTGGTTGATCCGCGGGTCAAAGGGCAGGTCACAGTAATTTCTCAGGAGCCTCTGACTCTGAGCGAGGTTTACCAGTTGTTCCTGTCTGTGATGAGTACCCACGGATATGCCGTGGTTACTCAGGGCGATCAGGCGCGGGTGGTGCCGGATGCCGAGGCTCGTAGTGTCGCCAGCAATGCTGGAACTGGCCCAGACACGCTGGAAACGCGTCTGCTGCAGGTTCAACAGACCCCGGTTGCCGAGTTGCTACCGCTGATTCGCCCATTGGTGCCGGCGCATGGCCATCTGGCGGCGATTCCCTCCAGCAATGCACTGATCGTCAGCGATAAGCGCGCCAATATTGAGCGACTGATCGAGCTGATTGCTCAGGCAGATCGTGCCAGTAGCGATGACAGTAGTTTCTATGATCTTCGTCATGCCTGGGCCAACGATGTCGCTGCGGCTTTACTGGAGAGCTTACGTCGGGGTCAACCGCAGGGGGGCTCAAACTCCCAAGTTATTGCTGATACACGCACCAATAGATTGCTGCTGCTTGGCACCCCGGAGGCGCGCCAGCGGCTGCTCAAGCTGGCGCAGCGTCTGGACGTGCCCTCTGTACGTTCGGCCAATACCCGCGTTATTCGCCTACGTCATGGTGATGCCAAGGCCATGGCCCAGACCCTGGGAGAACTGTCTGAGCAATTGCGCCCACAAGCCAAGGACGGGGGTGGTCAGCCGCCGGTATTGATTCGTGCAGATGAGGGACTCAATGCTCTGGTGTTGCTGGCTGAGCCAGATATCGTCAGCCAGCTTGAAGACATCGTTCGGCAGTTAGACGTGCCGCGTGCCCAGGTGCTGGTTGAGGCTGCCATTGTTGAGATGTCTGGGGATGTCAGCGAGGCGCTCGGGGTGCAGTGGGCGATTGATGGTCGAGATGGCAAGGGTTCTATAGGTGGGGTCAACTTTGGCAATACCGGACTTTCAGTCGGCACGCTGCTGGGTGCGATCTCCAGCGATACGCCGATCAGTCTGCCGGATGGCGCAATTATTGGGGTAGGTAACGATAATTTCGGCGCGCTGGTTACCGCACTGTCGGCCAACAGCAGCAGCAACCTGCTATCTACTCCAAGCTTGCTAACTCTCGACAACCAGAAAGCTGAGATTCTGGTGGGGCAGAACGTACCGTTCCAAACAGGCTCCTACACCACCGATGCTGCAGGCGCGAACAATCCGTTCACCACCATCGAACGCGAAGATATCGGCGTTACCCTCAAAGTGACCCCACATATCAATGAAGGCGGTGCCTTGCGCCTGGATATTGAGCAGGAAATCTCCTCGATTGCGCCCAGTGCCGGGCTGGCGTCCAAGGCAGTGGATCTGGTCACCAACAAACGTTCTATCAAGAGCACTGTGCTGGCTGACAATGGTCAGGTCATCGTTCTTGGTGGCTTGATGCAGGATGACGTGACTCGCAGCGAGAGCAAAGTACCTGTGCTTGGCGACATACCTTTGTTGGGTCGAATGTTCCGCTCTACCAAGGATGTCAACGTCAAGCGCAACCTGATGGTATTTCTGCGGCCCAGCGTTGTACGTGACGGTGCTGGCCTGGCCCACCTGAGTCAGCAGAAGTATCAGGACATTCGCGTATTTGGCGACGACAACGGCGCACCGCAACTACTTCCCGCAGATCCACAGCGTCTATTTCAGCGTCGTACGCCTGATGCTGCTGCACTGGATCTGCGTGAACAATCCGAAACCACGGCGCAGCCGCAGGCTCAACCGCCTGCTGCACCATTGCAGACTTTGATAGAGCGACCGCGGCCTGTAGATCCCGCGACGTTGGGCGAGGGGCGCGGTGGCGATCAATTGCCAACCCAGGTTGCGGTGGTGCAGGCCGTTTCAGCATCGGAGCCTAAGCGCTTCAGCATTGCCCTGATCGAGGGCAGCAGCGAAGCCTATATGCGCACCTTAATTGCCCAGCACCCCAAGGAGCCGCTGCACCTGCGCCAGGAACAGCGCAATGGGCAGGAGTGGTACCGCATGTTCTATGGCGACTACCCACGAGCCGAGCTGGCCGGGCGCGCTTTGCGTGATTTGCCGTCGAGTTTGCCGAGTCATCGCGGCAAGGTCGTCGCGCTGTGAGTGACGGCTCCGGGGTTATTGTGATTTTTCAGAATAAGGTTAAGACACCATGCTACGTGTAAGTCTGTTGTTGCTAGCGCTGCTGAATTTGGCAGGTTGTCTGGATCTGGGGGGCGGTGGTGGTGGAAGCAGCGGAGGTGGTGAAAGCAGTAACAGTCGCCCATCAGTGGCTGAGCCTCCGGCTGTTACACCTGTCGAACCTCCGGTTATTACGCAACCCGAAGAACCGCCGATCGAACCACCGGTGGTAACGCCGCCATTAGTAACTCCAGTCGAGCCACCGATGACGCCTCCGCCACCTGTTGAGGCTTTTCCTGAGCCGACTACTGCGGTGGTTGATGAGATCAATGCCCTGGGGTTTTACGATATTACTGCCGATGGCCAACCGCGGCCCGTACGCAATGATCTAACCGGCGATTTCGCTGGCATGCTGCAGTTTGTGCAAAGTCACTCGGTTGATCCGCAAGGCAACGAAGCGAAGAACATGCCGCGTCTGACCAGCGAGCGCGAAGCCCTGATGCTGGTCACACCGGACCCCGCGCAGCCGTTGCCCAAAGAGTTGCGTGTGCAGATTTCAGTTGGGGGTGAGCTCAAAGGTGAGCTTTTAATGAGCGAGCCTGACCGCTTGCCATGGGCTGATCGTACGGGCGCTGATAGTCGCCCTGATGTGGTCTATTCACGACGCGCCTGGTCAGTCGTATTGCCTTGGGACTGGGTCCAGCCAGGTATGAGCGTACAGGTTATCGATAATCAGGGACGGCGTGGCGAACGTAGCGCCGACGCCTTCGATTTTGCAGCGCCAGCAGAGTTGGTGGTGCAGTCGATTCGACTGGGCATGCTGACTACTCCGCCTACCGGTACTGGGCACTGGTTTCGTGCACGTACCGCACAGGCCGCCACCGAGTATTTCCAGACCGTTCCTGTGGCCCGTCTGGTGGCCAGCTATTATGAAGACGTAAAGCTCGATCGGGTGATGGTCGGCAGCGGCGTCATCTACGACACGGTGAGTGCGGTGAACGGCGATGTTTACAGCGGTGATATGCGCGAGAACACTGCCAAGTCGACTTTCAGTACCGGAATCAATCTGGCCAACTGGGGTATCACCAGTGCGGGCATGGTCAGTCAGCAGCAACCGCAACTGACGCAGAGCGCGGTGGCGCACCATGCTGCCGGCAATTACACCAATGGTGTACATAGCCATGGTTTGAGCGGCGGCAATGGCATACTCACCCTTTACAGCTCGGTGGGTAACGAATTTAGCCATGAAATCGGGCACCATTTCGGCTTGGGTCACTACCCTGGCCAGAGTGGCGATAACTATTTCTGGTCTGGCCATCACCATGACAGCGGCTGGGGCTATATCGCTTACCGCAAACGCATGCGTGCCAACCTGCACTGGTCGCGTGACAAGAACGGCGGCATGGGAGGCATGCCGGTATACCAGGACAGCTATAGCTTCGGAACCGATGCGATGTCCGGCGGCCATTACGCCAGCGCCCTGTCCAATTACACCCACTACACCGGCTACAGCACCAAAACCAAGATCCAGCCCAACCTGAATAGTCGTGTGGTCTGGGCAGCCGACTCGCCAACCGGCTATCGCAAGTGGGACACGAGCACACTCAAAATGGAGGTCAGCCAACCCAAGGTGCCGACCTCGAATCAGGTCTGGTACAACAGCGCCGATGGCAATTACCGCAAGCCGCGTTTGTTTGGTGTGCCGGTTTATACCATCCTCGGTGGCTATGATCCGGTTGCCAACACGGCGGTCCTTTACCCGGGGCTGAGGGGGAACTGGGGCCAGGTATACGACTTGCCGACACCTAATGACTCCGCTGCCACCAAGCAGTGCTGGTTGAAAGTGGACTTTGTCGGTGGTGCCAGTCAACGCATCGCATTGGCACCACAGCGCATGGGCAGTAATGCCAACAAGCTGCACGTCAACCTGGCGCAAGCCGAGCGCCCGTTGGCCGCTAGCCTGCAGTGCCGTGAAGCGGCCGGCGATAGCCCATTCGATCTGGCCACCGTCAGCATCCCGCAGGGCTTGCCTGCAATGCCGGAACCCGTAGTTGTGGGCCGTGATGAGCGTTTCAAGGCACTGTTAAATGAAGAACGGCCAAAACTGCAATCGGCTTTGGAAGCGATTGCAGGTAAGGCATTTTTGACGTTAAAAGGCGAAGCCCGTGTGCTGTACGAAAGCTATGCGGATCAGCCCGACGGATTGTCGACTACTGCCCAGCAGGTATTGCAGCGGCTGCAGAGCCAAGAGGCGCGTGCGCTGCGTCTGAATCGCTGGTTGGATGCCTATGGAGCGCAGTTGGCCAGCAGTGAAGCGGCCAGCAGCGCGCTGGGTGACCTGCTGAATACCTTGCAGTTCAATACCGAGCCGCTGCTGCCCGAGCGCCAGCCCTTTGCGTTGGGCAGCGTAACGGGTCACTGCATGCGTATCGAGGCCATCGATGGGGGCTGGAACCTCTATGTTGCGGACAAAGCGCAGTGCGTAGGTGCCGCGGACGCGCGCTGGCTGGTCGACGCGAGCGGGCGTATCCGCAACGCCGCCCAGCCGACTCAATGCCTGACTGTGACCAATAGTCAGATAAACATGAGCGAATGCAACAACTCGCGTGATGTGCAGGTCTGGGACCTCAGTACCTTACCGCAGGTGAAATACGGCGGCCGCTGTGTGGACTTGTACCAGGCCAAGCTTGTCGATGGTCGCGGCAAGGTGACTATGTACGGCTGCACGGGCGGGGCCAATCAGAAGTGGTTTGGGCTTTCCGCCAACGACAACGCGTTGCTGTCGCTGTTACAAAACCGCAATGTGGTTAACTTTATAGGCTACGCAGATAAGCGCGAGAAGCTATCAACTCCTTGACTGAGGGCTGCACGAAGGTGAGTGGGCTAGGAAGGCAAGCCGGAGGTTTTGCGGTCTCCATCATGCTAGGTTTTTGCTTGCCTTTTTATGCTGCTGCAGTGCAGTTACCCATGTCTTTACTCCCTGTCAATACACCCTGGGCACTGCCATTGTCGCCCCCTCTTGCGGGCCTTGATGATTGGCGTTTGCATGGTTTGTTTTACAAGAGTGGTGGCGGTGGCTGGGCGTTGCTCAGTACAGATAAGGCGAGTGCCCTACATGCAGAATCTGGTGCGATGTTGCAAGACGGTATTCAGCTGGAGGCAATTGCAAATGACGGCGTTTGGTTGGTGCGCGGTCAGTACCGAACGTTTTTAAGGCTCACTAGCCTACCGCCTTCGGTTGTAACCCATGACTATACAATTAGCCTAAATCCAGAGGCTGAAGTGCCCTCAGATGCATGTCAGATGTATATCTCTGGTGGGGTGCCAATCGATGAGTTGCGCACCCTTGGCCTCTGCCCAAGCGAAGGCTAATGCCCACAGCTAGGCGTAATGAAAGGCTAAATTAAATCAGTTGAAGTGCCGCACTGAGCAGTAAAACCTTGAGCTTCAAATAAAGCCTCAATGGCCGAACATGCACGGTTGCTCCCGCGGGTTACTAAAGTCCAGCAAAGCAAACTGAATCCTTTCAGTTCTCTAGCGACGATTACATATCTACCTCATTACATACAGTCTGAAATGGCCGCTTTTGGCCGAAAGTAGCCGGTCGAGATAGGCAAAAATCGGCCAAAAGCGGCCAGTGGCAATCGACAGGAAAAGCGAATCGAATGTCTTTACAAAATTAAGAGCGATTCAAGTTGATGGTTGCAGGCCTTCCTACAGTCACTCTCCTGAGAACACCAACGGCCTAAAAATCAACGCGAGCGTTACTCATAAGCGCCTGATAACTAGGCTACAATTTAAGTGAGATGTAGCATTACGCCATCATGGTGTCAGTCCGGCAGGTCATAGGTCTTGGCATATAGGCTTAACACGAAGTGCCTTGGTTCAAGACGCCACCATGCCAAAAATAGATTTACGCCGACTGATACTGTTGCTAGCACTCGCTACAGGTGTAGTGACGTTCATCAATGGGCTGTTCGCAAGCTATCTCACGCAGCGCGATCTGCTCATGAGCCAGGCACTTGAGGCCAATCGTGTTTATGCGGTTAAACAGGCTCTAAATACAGATCACTTCATTCGTTCGTCACAGGCCCACCTAGCGTTTAGTGCCCAACAGATTGTTGGAAACCTGGACAAGCCCAAATTTTTACAGCTGGAAGCTGATCGCCTCCGACTACAGTCAAATGACTTCAACTCCGCTTTTATTGTTGGCGCTGACGGAGTGCCGTTGGCTACCTCGCCGTACGAGCTGGAATTAGTAGGCACCCGACTTCAATCGCAAGGTGCGCTCGCCATTATTGGCAAGCGTACCCCCATCATTACCGACCCATACGTCGGTAGTACGAAGCGTCTACTGATAGTGATGTCACACCCGATCATTGACTCCAATGACCGATATATGGGCTATGTGAGCGCATCAATTTACCTACGGGAAAAAAACATCCTCAATGCAATCTTGGATGAGCATTACCGTCATGACGGCTCCTATGCATACGTTGTAGACCGGAACGGACGGCTTATCTATCACCCTGATTCTTCGCGTATCGGTGAAGAAGTTTCAGCCAACGAGGCTGTCAAACAGGTAACCGATGGTAAGCACGGCGCTCTTCGCCTTACCAACCTGAAGGGCTTGGATATGTTGGCCGGTTTTGCCCCGATGAAATCAACTGGCTGGGGAATCGTAGCTCAAACTCCGACTGCATCAACACTGTCTGTCTTGAACGAATTGATGTTCGATACACTGCTTCAGACAGTGCCATTGTCAATACTCACCCTGCTGGGAATCTGGTGGTTCTCACGGTGGATTGCACACCCGCTCAGAAAGCTCGCCGATAATGTAAAAACGTGGGATGAGCCTGAGGCGTTGGAGCGATTTCGTGATATCAAAACCTGGTACTTCGAAGCAGACCAACTCAAGTTTTCTATCATCAAGGGTTTGAGCCTACTACAAGCCCGTCTTGGAAAACTGAACCGAGACAACATCACTGACCCGCTTACCGGGTTGAATAATCGCCGTGGCCTGCGCCTAGCGATTGATAGTCTGCTTTCCAAAGAAAAAGGGTTATCGGTGATCGCTCTGGATATCGATTTCTTCAAGGATGTGAATGATCGGCATGGACACGATGTAGGAGATCAAGTCCTCAAATACCTTGCTGAACACATGCGCGAATGCTTCAGGGCAGACGACATTTTGTGCCGCGCCGGCGGGGAAGAGTTCATCGTGCTACTTCCTGAGCTTGAAATAGAAGATGCTCACAAGATCGCTGAACGACTTCGACTCAGTATGGCTAGTCAGCCGAGCCCGTCTGGAGAGGTTGTAACGATCTCTCTGGGCGTAGCCTATATGCCGAAGGGAAGCTCCAGCATTGATAAGGCGCTCAGAGCATCAGATGCGGCGCTCTATACTGCAAAAAATCAGGGAAGAAATCGTGTGATATCTGCCAACGCGCTTTGATCAAGCCCGGTAATGATTAACCAAACGAAGACCTTACCAAGACAGTAATCGATCAGTCTCCTTCCTGACTATGGCATAGCACTCACAGCTCATTTGCTCCAGTTTGTTTCGATCAAACACTGTGATATTGCCTCTGCTGTACTCGATCACTCCCAACTTTCGCAGGTAGTTCGCAGCTTCAGTTACACCCTCGCGGCGAACTCCGAGCATGTCGGCGATAAGCTTATGGGTCATAGTCAACTTGTTACCTGGCACACGATCCAGCGATGACAGTAAAAAACGACACAACTGTTGAGATAATGAGTGATAACGATTGCAAACAGATGTTTGCGATATCTGGGTAATTAGTAGCTGGGTGTAACGCAATATAAGCGTTTGGAGTTCGCTGTTGCGATTGAACTCAGTCTTCAATAGACTTCCTGGTAAACGATATGCATGGCCAGCACTGCGTACAACCGCACGGCATATTGTACTGTCGACACCCATGAATAGTGGAACACCAACTAATCCCTCGTTACCGACTACCGACACCTCAGTTGACTCACCGTGCCCTATCACGTGGAGAAGCGAAACAATTGAGTCGATAGGAAAATAGACATGACTAATCATCTTCCCAGAGCCATAGAGCGTTTCTCCCTGCGATAATTCCACCCATTCAATATGGCTAAATAACTGTTCTTGAGTAACTTCTGGCAGGGATGCCAATAAATGGTTGTTAAGTAATAGAGCCGTCATATCAATAATTCAACGGTGGAAAGAGTCACCGTAACAACGACGACGCAGACGCTCTGTGCGATACCCCACATAAGGGGTTTTCGCCTTGCCCCCCCCCCAAATTTGATAGACACCTTAAAGGTCATTTTTGCCGGAGCTATCAGCCGCGGATTTCCGCTTTTGGCCGACAGCTGCCGGTAATCAAGGAAATGAGTGGCCTGAAGCTACCAGCCATATTCGTCAAGAGCGTCAGGTGCAATTCAGTTCAAGATTTTTAGCTGTATGTCTCTCTGCTTTGCAGTGTGCATATCAGGGCAGCGAACAAGTTCAATAAAGCTCCTGCACCAAGGGCAAGCTGAGGCGCAGAGTCGTTGGGGAACAGGTTAAAGAGCAGTGTCATGATGACTGCTCCAGCAGTTTGTCCGAGCAAGCGAGCGATACCCTGTATTCCTCCTGCTGCACCACTCCGGCTCATTGGCGCCGAGAGGAACATATTGCGGTTATTGGCTACGTTAAAGAGGCCGAAGCCGAGACCGCAGAGTATGGTAAGCGGCACAAGCATCATGAGGTTTTCCTGTATAGGCCAAAGCGCAGCTCCAGCTAGTCCTGTCGAAAGACAAATGCCACCTATCGAACAAAACCAGGCCGTCGACCATCTGTTTGAAAGACGACCGGCTAGCGGAGCTACAAGCGCAACGGTTAAAGGCCAGGGGATCATGTAGAGGCCTGTCATTAGCACATCTTGTCCAAGGCTGTGATGAAGGTAGAAGGGCAGCGCCACGAGGCCTGCGGTCTGCCCAGCAAAGCAAAGCACTGAAGCAATAACTGAAATACGGAATGAGTTGGATCTGAGCAGATCAAGCGGAATCAGAGGCGATTCCTTCTGCCTTTCCCGCTTAACCAATAGCGTCAGCTGGATGGCAGAGGTGGCCAGCAATGCTGCAGCCAGTGCTGGGTGCTCAGTGATGACTCCAGCAGCTATGACCAGCGATGCAAAGGTCCCGGCATTCAATGCAATGCTTAACAGATCAGCTTTATGCGCGGTGCCGTCCACAGCATGTAGAGCGCGGGCCGCTAGCATCACCCAGAGCCCGAAGGGGAGCAGCACAGCAAACAGCCATGGCCAGTCTGCAACGCTGAGAATCGCGGCTCCCATTGCGGGGCCTGCTGCTGATGACAGGGCAACCGCAAGTGCATTCCAGCCGATAGCGGCCCCCAGTTGCTGGCTAGGCACCACCTGGCGAAGCAGTGCAATTGCGAGCGCCATGACTGCCGCGCCTCCAAGTCCTTGCAGCAAACGCGCGGCGATGAGCCAAGACAGCGTCGGCGCCAATGCGCACATCAAGGTGGCGCCCAGAAAAAGCGCCACTCCCCACCGGAATACCCGACGGTAGCCAAGGCTTTCACCCAGCGCTGCGCAGGGTAGCAAAGCCATCAGGAGCGCGGCCTGGTTGGCCGTGATGATCCAGATGGACAGCGCAGGTGTCACTTGCAGCGACTGGGCGATCGTTGGCAACGCCATGTTGGCCATCGCCGTGTTGAGCACCACCAGCACCATGGCGGCCAGCACTGAGTTGACGGCTGCCAGGTGCCTCGGTTTTGTGCGGTCTGATCTTGCGTCAACAGCATGCTCCTTAGTAGCTGGGCCGAGCCTCATGATTTCAACCGCTCGGGAGCGCACTGACTAGCCGGAACCCAATCACCATCCTGCTCGATGTACCGTGTCAGCTTGCGGGCCTCTTTGTCCTCCTTCTTCAAATCCCGCTCGGTAAAGCGAAAGAGCAAAGCCGGCCCGGAAATGCAGTGCGTATCGTGAATATCACCCGGCAGGTAGACCTGCGTTTGACCGGCGCTCACCCGTGTGGAACCGCGTTTTACCAGTTTCACTTGGCCATCCGGGGCCTGCACCTTGGCATAGGTGCCCATCTCTATTTCACCGTGCTGCACCGCGTAAATGACCCAGCCACGACCGTGATCATGAGGCGGCCGGTAGAGCCCTTCAGGTTCGGTGTGTGCCAACAGCACAAATCCGTTTACCGGATCTCGGTACATTTCCTGTTGAGCCAATGCCTGCTGGTGTAGGTCAGCCAACCACGGCTCGGTGGCAGGCGTCTTCAAGAGTTCATCCAGCTGCTGCTGGCAGCCTGCGACCACTTCAGAACTGAGCGGGCCCCAGGTTGATTGGACGCCCATAACAAATCTGCTCAACGAGTTCATACATCATCTCCTCATCCACTTCGGTACGTATGTGCCGATGGAGAGAACTGTATGAAGCGCGCAGGCATGGCGGAAGACGCACTGTTTGCACTTTATTGTTGCGTATGGAGCCATGTATTAGGCGAGTTGGGCTAAAATCGGAGTATGTCGAATCCAGACCTTAACCTGCTCATCACCCTCGACGCAGTGCTCTCTGAGGGCAGTGTAGTGGGTGCAGCTAAACGCCTGCGGCTCAGCCCCTCGGCGATGAGCCGGGCACTCGCGCGGCTTAGAGAAACCACAGGCGATCCGCTTTTGGTTAGGGCAGGGCGTGGGCTCGTTCCTACTCCCAGGGCGATCGAACTTCGTGATCGCGTCGGTCAGCTTGTTCGGGATGCGCAGGAGGTTTTGCGCCCGGCCGAGCTTCTTGACCTGGAAAAACTCGACCGGACATTTGCAATCAGGACCAGTGAGGGTTTTGCTGAGAACTTTGGCCCTGCACTTATCGCGCGTATAGGGGAGCAGGCCCCTGATGTAAGGCTGTTCTTTATGCAGAAGCCGGACAAAGGCAGCAAGCCATTACGCGATGGAGTCGTCGACCTCGAAACCGGCGTGATAGATCTGACCTCTGCTCCTGAGCTGAGGGGGCAGTCTTTGTTCAGGGATAATTACGTTGGCGTTGTACGAGCCAATCATCCATTAAGTCGCGACATAATCACGCCAGAAAAGTATGCAGCGGGCATGCATATCTCCGTGTCGCGAGAAGGAATAGATAAAGGCCCCATAGATGATGCGTTGCGGCCACTCGGATTGGAGCGAAAGATAGTCACGATCGTCGGTGGCTTTTCAATCGCGCTGGGGTTGGTCCGGGGATCAGACCTGATCGCCAGTGTTCCCGAGCGCCATACCGAGAGTTTGCGCGATGGCATGCATAGTTTCCCGCTTCCATTTCGTACTACGGAGTTCAGCGTTTCATTGCTTTGGCATCCAAGATTCAGTGCTGATCCTGCTCATCGGTGGCTTCGGAATCTGATCCTGGAGGTTTGCGGAAGGAGCGATTAGACGCGCTTACAGTGTGCCTACACCTCTACTGAGTTCACCCGGATTAGTACGACTCAGTCCGCTTCTGGCACAGGGCCGTCTGTTGTAACTGGCTAGTGTCGGCCAGAAGCAGTAAGTCGGTAGTGCATGGGGATCAAGGGCGATTCAGAAGTTTGATATACAGCCTAAGTTTATGGTCATGCAGTCAGTGATTTTTTTAGCAACGCACTGAGTCTCTCTATAGGCAGCGGAGGGCTGAAGTGGAAGCCTTGCACTTCGTCGCAGCCCATCTTCTGAAGAAGCCTCAGTTGCTCCTCGTTTTCTACGCCTTCTGCTGTTACCTGCATCGAGAGAGCATGCCCAAGTCTTACGATTGCCAGAACCACGGCCAAGCCATCTTCAGCGTTGTTGAGTTGCGCTGTAAAACTCCGGTCTATTTTCAAGATATCGAATGGGTAGTGGCGTAGGTAGCTGAGCGAAGAATAGCCGGTGCCAAAATCATCCATGGATAACTTAACTCCCAGCAGCTTGAGCTCCTCTAAGGTCAATAAAGCACCTTCTGCGTCATCGAACATCATGCCTTCGGTAATTTCCAGTTCTAGTCGGTTCGCTGGCAGACCCGACTCAGCCAGCACGCGTTTTACTTGCGCCACTAGGTCGGAAGACCGAAATTGCTCAGGGGAAAGGTTCACCGATACAAAAATAGGGGCTGCAAAACTTCTCGCCTGAAAACAGGCTTCGCGCAGAACCCAAGTCCCCAGTAAGCAGATCAAACCGGATTGTTCGGCCAACGGAATGAATACGCTGGGGCTGAGCAAGCCACGTTGCGGATGCTGCCAGCGCACCAAGGCTTCAACTCCGCTCAGATGTCGATCGCTAGTACGATAGCGAGGCTGGAAGTGCAATCGCAGCTCCCCGTTACCAATGGCCTTGTGCAGATCACTTTCTAGTTGCTTCTCTTCGACGATATGGTGCTCCATCTCACGTGTGAAAAAGCACCACGGAGTATTTTTATGGTGTCGGGCCCAATACAGCGCAATATCGGCATACCGCAATAACTCAGCGGCAGTCCTTGCATCCTCAGGTGCTCTGGCGATGCCTATCCGGATATTGAGTGCGGTCTGCTGCTGCACAGCTCCAAGAGGATGCGTCATACAGTCGATCAGACGCGAACATAAGTCGACAATCTCTTCCTCACTGGAAAACCCTCCGTTGAGCAGCACAACAAACTCGTCACTGGTATGACGAGCCAGAAAATCCTCCTCACGCAGAAAACCTTCCAGGCGCTGCGAAACTTCAACCAACACCTGGTCACCGACAGATCGACCAAAACGGTCATTGATTTGTTTGAATCGCTGCAGGCCAATACTCAGCACACTTATAGGATCATCCGACATGCCGCTCATGAGTCGCTCAAGCTGCTCATGAAGTTGCTTTCGGTTGGAGAGGCCTGTCAGTGAATCGTAGTGCTGCAATTTTTGAATCCGTGCCTGGCTCTCCACTTCCGCCGTAATATCACGGGCGGTTCCTCTGTAGCCTAGGAGCCCATCGGGACCCTGAATCGCACAGACCACAAGGTTACAAATGCTGTATTCCCCGGTCGCAGATTGATAACTGCATGATAGGGGAGTGTATGGGGTCGCCTGAACTTCGGGGTTGTCGACCCAACTGGCTAACGAACTCACCCGTGCAAAGCTCAGAAATTCACCGATTGGTCGTCCCAACCACTTTTCCCGCGCGTGGCCGGTAATTATCTCGAATCGCTCAGACAGATAACTAATCCGTTGCTTAGCATCCGTCTCCCAGAGCCAGTCGGAACTGGTTTGTGCGATATCATGAAAGCGCGCTTCGCTGGCGACCAGGGAGGAATAATTGTTAGCTAACAGCTGCGAGGTGGCCATAGCGCGCCGTATAACCCACCCACTCAGCGAAGCGATGATCAGCCCAGCTAAGCCAAGCAGGGGCAACACAAGCCTGAATAGCGGACTACCCGGCTCCGCAGGGTCCCACTGTAACCATATGGGTGTACCGTCCGCCGATGGCACACTAAATCTAGGTCCCTCGGTTTCCTCGGCACCGCTTGCAACCCTCAGCTGATTCAGCGCGTAGTCGTCCCCCAAGCGCAAAAGCTTTTTTGGGCTAAGCACGTCCACGAACAACAGCACCGATGGGGCTCCGGGCACCTCTCTTACTGTCGGATCACCACCGGGCGTTAAGCTCGCAGCAACAACAAGTGCGGGCTGCCCCGCTACTTGAAAAACCTTCACCACGCTTTGCTCGTCGGCCACACGAGCCCGCGACTCATCCAGCAGCGCCCGTATATCTCCTTGCAACCAATTTTCTATTAACGTTGGCTGCAACTGCCCCTCAATCACGGCATAGACCGTGCGATTGTTCGGCGCGACAACGAACAATCCCTCATACCCGAAGTCTTCGAACAACGAGGAGCCTAGATTGCGTCTTGTATAGGCCCAGTCCAGATCGACGTGGGCGTGCAGATGTAGGTAGGCATCGCCCCAGAAGGCATAGTCACTAATCGATCGCTGCAAATTCTCCTGGCGGATTTTCAGCGCCTTTTCAGCGAAAAATAGACCTTGATCGCGTGCCTGATCGTTTTGAGTGTGAGCAATACCAACCAGCATGACCGTCGCTAATATGAAGACCAGCAACAACAACACTGCAAACGCGATCAGCGCTCTAAGGGTAAAACCGGAGTTCAAAGCTGCAGATACATTAGGCGATCTGAAACGCTTGAAACCAGTCATTGTGCTCCCTCAATTTACAATCAGTTAAACAGGCCATCAGCACTAAAAAGTTGTGTCGATGTTTAGTTGGCCCTCACTATCGATAACGCAGTAGGGCAGCTTGATTCGACTAGAGTCAGCCTAGTAGGCGGGCTGCTAATTGCCGGTTGTCGACCCTTGCTATGGATGTCCAACACTTGTCCATGGATCACACGGAGGGTAGGCCATGAGCGTCAGCGCAAGCGACAGCCATACATCTAGGTGCCGGCATTTGCTGGTATTTTTCCCGTTAGGTTCAGTTGTTGCTTTCATCTAAAACCCTGTCTCCGTGACGAAACATTTGGCACCAAAAAGGCTGCTATCAAAGACCGTTTAGGGGAGGGGGCACGAGCCAGAAATAGTTCTGGCTCGTGGGGCAGGAGAGAGTGATAGAACTATGAACTATAACCATGAGTGACAGCAGAAACTGCCACTTCAAGCTTGATGGCTAGCATCTACCTTTTTTTGCCTGTCCAGGAGGGCAGTGGGGCGGGCCACCTCCGCCATCTCCGATATCAACTCCTACTCCGGGAAGCCTCAGGCTGCAGCCTGACATGAGTATTGCCACCATCAACAACGCGAGTATGCGAGCAATCATTTTGTTATTTCCTTAGGCGTTAAGCCTGAAAATTCCACTGTAAAAGTCATCATTGCCTCGGATTTAAGGCATCGACATCTTCCAAGTGCTTGAGGCCTAGCACTGTTAATATAGATGCATTTGAGGGTGCTTTGTTCATTACCCAGGGGTTTCTTTTCATATGCTCTGCGTAAAGGATTCGCAGGCTCCTATCAAATTTCAGAAAACGCTTGACCTTACTGTCGTGGCAAGGTCGAGGATGTCCCCAAGGTCCAGATAGAAACGCCAATTTGGTGACTACTGATGCGACTTAAAGGGGATTACGTAATGAGTAGAGTTGATCTGAAAGTCGAGGGCATGAATTGCGGCTCTTGTGTCACACACATCAATGCGGCATTGCATTCGGTTGCAGGCATCAATGAGATAGCTGTTGACCTGAAATCAAATCAAGTCACCGTTATTGGCCGCATGGATACCGCCGCCGTCATAGGTGTTCTGCGAGACGCGGGCTATCCAGCTCATGTAGCCACACCAGACATTAATGCAGGTACTAAGACGGCGTCATCGGTCGGTTCTGGATGTTGCTGTCATTGATCACTGGGCCTCAATCGTCGCCAGATCGTAAGCGAATTAAAATCATGCAAACGCCCCTTTATCAGTGCGTTGACTGATACCGCGAATGCGACTTTTTTACAGCACTGTTTAGTAGATTGTCGGCGGTATACAAAAGGACTAATCGGTGGATAATTGGCTATCGACTTTGCTTTTAGATCTCTAGTGTCTATGCGCTTACTAAAAATTGCACTGATCTGGATGCTGATGCTCTCCCTACCGGCGCAGAGCTTGGCAGCTATCAGCATGCAGTTATGCGTGGTAACCCAGCAAAGCGGGGCGATGACGCAGGTTGATCCGCAAATGGCCGCGCATCATCCGGGTGCGATGGTTATGGCTGAGCTTGCGAAGGCACCTGCCCATGGCGAGCATCACGCCAGCGACACTTCCAGCAAGTCCGTTTCTAACGCCGATAACAGCCTGTGCAGCCTCTGCGCTTTTTGTGTCGGCGCGGTGGCCCTGAGCACGGTGGTTGCCAGCAATCCCCCACTGCAAGCGGTAGAGCCGTCCCTGGCGCTACTTGATCAGTTTGTCGGTTTTATCGCCGAAACCCCCGAAAGACCTCCACGCCTGTTTCTCGCCTAAGCCAAACCGTGCGTGACGCACCTGGCGCAGTTGCTGCCCAGGCCCGCGTAACGCGTATTTAGCTATTAGTCGGTGTTTGCCTGCGCAGTGCAGGCGCGCCGCTGCACGCGAGACTGTTCGATGATGCGTTTTCTCTTTGCCCGCCGGCAGGCGTTTATCTGCCTGGCATGGCTGCTGCCGGCCGGCAGCTGGGCCGAGTCGCCCGACCCGCTGGACGCCCAGGCCGCCACGCCGGCTGTGCACTATCAATCACCGCTCAAGGCCTACCAGGGTTTTACTGAGCAGCCGCTGCACGACTGGCGCGAGGTCAACGACCTGGTCGGCCGTATCGGCGGTTGGCGCACTTATGCCAAAGAACCGTATGCCCAGGAGCCCGATACCCAGGCAACCCCGGCGCAGCAGCCTGCCGAGCCGTCGACCAAGCCAATGGAGCCGCACCATGGCCATCACTAAATCGAGTGGTATGACGAGCCGCGTCGGGCTTGGCGCAATGGTTGTTTTACTGAGCGGCTGCGCCAGCTTTAGCCAGGATGGTGGTTTTACTCAGGTCGAGCAGGCCAGCCAGGTGCAGTTGGACAAGCAGGTGACCTGGGTGAAAACCCCGGAGCAGCGCAGTCAGGTGGCCGAGCGGGTCGCCGAGTTGCTGGTCGAGCCGCTGACGGTTGATGCCGCGGTGCAGGTTGCCTTGCTGAATAACCGCGACTTGCAGGCAAGCTTCGATGCGCTGGGTATCAGCGAAGCCGAGCGCGTGCAGGCCGGGCGTATCCCTAATCCGGGCTTTTCCTTCGGACGTTTGGAGAAAGGCAGCGAGGTGGAATACGAGCGCGGCCTGCATATCAATCTGGCGCGGCTGATCGCCATGCCGCTGACCTCCCGCATGGAGGCCAAGCGCTTCGAGCAGGTGCAACGGCAGACCAGCCTGGCGTTGTTCGAGCTGGCCAGCCAGACGCGCAAGGCTTGGTACCGTGCGGTGACAGCTCAGGAAAGCCTCGTTTATATGCAGCAGGTGATGCAGGCGGCCGAGGTATCGGCTGAGCTGGCCAGACGGCTGGCCGCAGTGGGCAACTACAGCACCTTGCAGCGCGCCCAGGAGCAGAGCTTCTATGCCGACGCGGGGCTGAACCTGATCCGCGCTGAACAGGCCCGGGTGCAGAGCCGCGAGCAGCTGACCCGCTTGCTTGGCTTGTGGGGTGACCAGATCGATTTCCGCCTGCCCGAGCGCCTGCCCGAGTTGCCGGCTAAGCCTGAGCAGTTGCCGGATGTCGAACGTTTGGCCATGGCTCAGCGTCTGGATATCCAGGCTGTGCGCCTGGACGCCGAGCGGCTGGCCAGTAACCTGGGGCTGAGCAAGACCACACGTTTTATCAACGTGCTGGAGCTAGGCGTGGTGAACAACCGCTCCAATGAGGAGCCGACCCAGCGCGGTTACGAGATCAGCGTCGAGTTGCCGCTGTTCGACTGGAGCGGAGCCAAGGTGGTCAAGGCCGAGGCGCAGTACCGGCAGATGCTTAATCGCGCCGCCGCCACAGCAATCAACGCGCGCTCGCAAGTGCGCGAGGCCTACCTTGGTTACCAGGCCAGCCATGACGTTGCCCGGCATTATCGTGACGAGGTACTGCCGCTGCGCGCGCGTATCGCCGAGGAAAACCTCCTGCAGTACAACGGCATGTTTATCAGCACCTTCGAGCTGCTGGCCGATGCACGCAAACAGATCCTCGCGGTCGATGGCTATCTGCAGGCGCAGCGCGACTTCTGGATCGCCAAGGCCGATCTGGATATGGCCCTGTTGGGCGCGCCTAGTCTGTCATCAAGCACACCGGCTATGGCCGCCACCGACGAGCCCGCCGGACACTGATCAAGGATTATTCCCATGGTTTCACGACGTGATTTCTTTCTCGGTGCCAGCGCGATTACTGCAGCTGTCGCCACCTCGGCGGTCAGCCGGGTATCCCTGGCCGGCATACCTGAGGCGGTGTCCCAGGGCAGCGCCGATACCCAGCCGCCGTTGCAACCGCAGAACGGCCGGCCCTATAACCCGGTGGTGACGCTTAACGGCTGGACCCTGCCGTGGCGGATGAACAACGGGGTCAAGGAGTTCCATCTTGTTGCCGAGCCGGTGGTGCGCGAGCTTGCGCCTGGCTACAAGGCTAATCTGTGGGGCTATAACGGTCAGTCGCCGGGGCCAACCATCGAGGTGGTGGAGGGCGATCGGGTGCGCATCTTCGTTACTAACAAGCTGCCTGAACACACCAGCATCCATTGGCACGGCCAGCGCCTGCCCAATGGTATGGATGGCGTCTCCGGGCTAACCCAGCCGGCGATTCCAGTGGGCAAGACTTTTGTCTACGAATTCGTCGCGCGCCGTCCCGGCACCTTTATGTACCACCCCCATGCCGACGAGATGACCCAGATGGCCATGGGCATGATGGGTTTCTGGGTCACTCATCCCAAGGAACACCACCCGCTGATCAGCGAAGTGGATCGGGATTTCTGCTTTCTGCTTAACGCCTATGACATCGAGCCTGGGGCGGCTACGCCGCAGATCATGACCATGCTCGACTTCAACCTGTGGACCTTCAACAGCCGCATCTTCCCTGGCATCGACCCGTTGGTGGTGCGGCATAACGACAAGGTACGCATCCGTGTCGGCAACCTGACCATGACCAACCACCCGATTCACCTGCATGGCCACGAATTCGAAGTGACCGGTACCGATGGCGGGCCGACGCCGGTGGGTTCGCGCTGGCCGGAGGTGACCACGGATATCGCGGTGGGGCAGATGCGTCAGGTGGAGTTCCTTGCCGACGAGGAGGGCGACTGGGCCTTTCACTGCCACAAGAGCCACCACACGATGAACGCTATGGGCCATGACGTGCCGACGCTGATTGGCGTCGATCACCGCGAGATGACGCGCAAGGTCGCCAAGCTGATCCCTGACTATATGGTGATGGGCGAGCGCGGCATGGCCGATATGGCGGAAATGCAGATGCCGCTGCCAGATAATACCGCACCGATGATGACTGGCGACGGCCCCTTCGGCTCAGTGGAAATGGGCGGCATGTTTACTGTGCTCAAAGTGCGTAAGGATCAAGCGCCAGGCGATTACCGCGACCCTGGCTGGTTTAAGCACCCGGCCGGCACTGTGGCCTATGAGTGGCAAGGGGAGCTGGCCAAACCGGCGCGTTCAAGCGAGGCCGGCGGACAGTCGATGCCGCTTAAGCAGCCGCCTGGCGAGTCGGTCGAAGTGCAAGTGCGTAAACCTAGCGGTCATGCTGGCCATTGAGGAGGTAGACCCATGCAACAGACAACTTATTTGCCGTTGGCATTCGCCCTGGCGTGCTTGCTGCTTAGCGGTTCAGCGCTGGGCCATAGCGAACAACACGCTGCGCAGCACAGCGCTGCCGTAGTCAAAGAGCAGAAACCCTGGGGCATTGCGGGTGACCTTGAGCAGGTCAGCCGCACCATCGAAATAGGTATGAGCGACCAGATGCGCTTTAGCCCCGATCAATTGACGGTTAAGCAGGGTGAGACCATCCGCTTTGTACACCGTAACCAGGGCAAGTTACTGCATGAGTTTGTCCTGGGGCAAGTTACTGCATGAGTTTGTCCTGGG
>Ga0155449_1266_pt1 | contig 21170 bp, 14 predicted proteins | sample RifCSPhighO2_02_FD_111897 | JGI IMG/M metagenome (GOLD analysis project Ga0155449, IMG submission 111897) | Pseudomonadales bacterium RIFCSPHIGHO2_02_FULL_60_43 | reverse complement strand
GTCTGGTTCCACAGCTGTATAATGCGCGCCGTTTTAACTGTGACCTTGATGCGTACCCGCGCATCCTCGCCATGGCGGCGCGTTGTGAGTCTCTGGATGCCTTTAAACAGGCGGCGCCGGAGGTGCAACCCGACGCTCAGTGATCCCAGCTGGCTTCGCCGCCGCTAGGGTCAGGCGAATCCGGCTCCTCCAGGTAGGCGCAAAGCGGCATAGCCGAGCGCAGTAGCTTTAAACCGACCTGAATGCCTTGCCACTCCGCCGCGCCACAAGCGCTGCGGGTTCTATTTCGTCACAGATAAAAACAAACAGGTGACGCATGACCCGTGAAAAACCCAAGAACCTCTGGCTCTCGCGCTGGGGCTTTATTCTTGCTGCAACCGGCTCCGCTGTGGGCCTGGGCAATATCTGGAAATTCCCCTACATCACCGGCGAATACGGCGGTGGTGCGTTTGTACTGATGTACCTGGCCTGCATTCTGGCCATCGGCATTCCAGTGATGATGACCGAGATCGCCATTGGCCGGCGCGGCCGTGGCAGCCCCATTGATGCGATTGGTCGGGTGGTCAAGGAAAACGACGGTAACCCGCTGTGGAAGGCCGTCGGCGGCATGGCCATGCTGGCCGGCTTTATGATCCTGTGTTTCTACGTGGTGGTGGCCGGTTGGGCCTTTGCCTATACGTGGAAGATGCTCGACGGCTCCTTGGCGGCCACCAGTGTCGAACAGTTGGGCGGGGTATTCGAAGCGCATAACGCCAACCCATGGCAACTCGGTGGCTGGAGCGTGTTGGTGGCGCTGCTGACCCTGTGGATTGTCGGCAAGGGTGTGCAGGCTGGTGTCGAAAAGGCCTTTCGTTGGATGATGCCGGGCCTGGCTGTAATGCTGATCGTACTGGTCGGCTATGCCTTCACCAGTGGCAGCTTCAAGGCCGGCTTCGATTTCCTGTTTACCTTCGATGCCTCGAAAATTACCGGCGAAGCGTTGCTGGCGGCTCTAGGCCATGCGTTCTTTACCCTGAGCTTGGCTTCTGGGGCGATTCTCACCTACGGCTCCTATATTCCGGATGGCCAGTCGATTACCCGCACCACCTTTATGGTGGTGGTCTGCGACACCTGCGTGGCGCTGCTGGCGGGGCTGGCGATCTTCCCGATCATCTTCGCCAACGGTATGAGCCCGAGCGCGGGGCCTGGCCTGATCTTTATGAGCTTGCCGCTGGCCTTTCAGCAGATGCCGTTCGGCACTGTCTTCGGTGTGTTGTTCTTCGCCATGGTGTCGGTGGCGGCACTGACCTCGGCCATCTCGATGATCGAGGCACTGGTTGCCTATCTCAACGAGAAACACGGCGTCAGTCGGGTCAAGGCCGCTGCCGCATCTGGCGCGGTGCTGCTGGTGATCAGTCTGCTGGCGATGCTCTCGTTCAACCTGCTGGCCGGCTGGACGCCGCTGGGCAAGAACTTCTTCGACTGGCTGGATTACCTGACTTCGCGCTGGATGATGCCGCTGGGCGGGATCTTCATGGTGGTGCTGGCCGGTTACGCCCTGCGCGATGAAATCATGCGTGATGAGCTGAACCTGCCGCCGCTGGGCTATGCCCTCTGGCTGTTTATGGTGCGCTACGTCAGCCCGGTGCTGATCATGGTGGTGTTCCTCCACGCTCTGGGCTGGTTGATGTTTGACCCGATTGCCCAGTGGTACTGGATTGCTGGCGCTATTGGCCTGCTCGCGGTGCTCGGTGAAGTGCTGCGACCACGGGTCGTACCGGCGCTCGCCGGGCGTTAATCACGCCAAGCTGAGCCGCTATAGAGAAGGGCGCACGGGCAAAAGCCGTGCGCCCTTTTTCTTACTTACAGATTGGTCCGCCATAACCTTGGCGCGGGCTTTTTGGCGATAAATCGCCACTCTCGGTAAGGCATCAGCGGAAACATGCCGATAAACCGGGTTATCCGCAGCTTTCGACCTTTGGCTTTACCTCGCTGAGCAACGGTCAACGGCTCTGGCTCGGGCTTTGGCGCTGATACCTAAGCCCGGATCAGGCCTCTGGCGCAAGGGTTGCAATAAAGCGGGGCTAAACTGCCATCAGTTGTTTATGAGCTTGCCTAGGTCGCCATCACGCCGCCTTGCTGCGCTCGATAATAAAAACGGAGTTGTTGCTATGTCCTCTTATGCCGCGCGTCTGTTCGCCGATCTGTCTGTCGGAAAAAAGCTTATGTGTGGCTTCGGCCTGGTGCTGTTGCTCACAGTTGCCGTTACCGGCAGTGGCTTTCTGGCCGTGCAGGCCGTGTTGGATGGGCATGCCAGTACCAGTGGTTTGTCGGCGATCGATGCGCAGGTGTTGCAGGCGCGCCGCGCCGAGCGTGATTTCGCTCTGCGGCAGACCAGCGAGGCCGCCGCGCAGGTGCACGAGCAGTTGGATCGGGTCGGCGCCACGCTCGCTCAGCAGCTGGCGGCCGCTTCCGGCGCCGATCAGGCGCGTCTGCAAAGCATGCAGCAGGCCATCGACGACTATCGCCGGCAGTTCGACAGCTTTGTCGAGCAGCAGAACAATGCCCGCGCGGCGCGCACGCAGATGCGTGAGGCGGCGGGTGAGGCACGTGACCAGTTTGATGTGATCGAGCTGGATATGTATGACGCCGTGCGTGAGCTGCGCCTGGAAGGTGACAAGCTGCGCGGTAGCGACCCGCTGACTCTTGCGGAAACCGCCTCGGGCCTTAGCAAACGCATGCTCGATCTGCGCGGCCATGAAAGCCAGTACATCATCGATGGCTCGGCCGAGGCCCTGGAAGAGTGGACCTACATAAACGACGACCTGCAAACCGTCGCACGCAGCCTGATGGTTTGGCTGGATGACGATCAGAAAGGCGCCATCGAAACGGCTTTGAAGGCGTTGACCCTCTATCAGCAGGCATTCACTAATTACCAACAGGTACGCGGGCAGAGCCAGCAGAGCGAAGTCGCCATGGTTGAACGTGCCCAGGCCGTGCTGGCATTGGTGGATGAAGCCAAGGTTCAGCAGGAGCAGGCCATGGCCGCTGATAGCCGCCAAGCCATGCTGTTGCTCGGCGCGATGGGCATTGCTGCGGTGATTATCGGCATGCTGGCGGCGCTGATTATCTCCCGCCTGATTGTTGCTCCCCTACAGCAGACCGTGGTGTTTGCCCAGCGCATCGCAGCCGGCGACTTGACCCACGACCTGCCGCAGGATCGCCGTGACGAGCCCGGTCAATTGATGGCCGCCATGCAGGTGATGAGCGTGAGCCTGCGCACCCTGGTCGGCCGTATTGGCGGTGGCGTCAGCCAGATTGCTGCTGCCGCCGAGCAGCTGTCGGCGATTACCGCGCAAACCAGCGTTGGTGTGCAGAACCAGAAGATGGAAACCGAACAGACCGCCACCGCTATGCATGAAATGGCTGCAACCGTGCAGGAAGTGGCGCAGAACGCCGAACAGGCTTCTCTGGCCGCCCGCGCCGCCGATCAGGAAGCGCAACAGGGCAACCAGGTGGTGCAACAAGCTGTCAGCCAGATCAGCAGCTTGGCCAGCGAAGTTGAAGAATCTGCCGAAGCGATTGCCGCGCTGAATCAGGAAAGCGCTCGAATTGGCGGTGTGCTGGAGGTGATTCGCAACGTAGCTGAGCAGACCAATCTGCTCGCATTGAACGCGGCGATCGAAGCCGCACGGGCTGGCGAGCAGGGGCGTGGCTTTGCGGTGGTAGCCGATGAGGTCCGCGCCCTGGCCAAGCGCGCGCAGGACTCTACCGAAGAAATTGAAGGTCTGATCGCCAGCTTGCAGCGCCTGGCCAAGGGCGCCGTGGACAAGATGGACAGCAGCCGTGATCTGACGCAGCGCACTGTCACTCTGGCCGGCGAAGCTGGCGCTGCACTGGGCCGTATCACTCAGGCGGTGAGCACCATTGAGCAGATGAACCAGCAAATTGCTGCGGCCGCCGAAGAACAGAGCGCGGTGGCGGAAACCATCAGTGAAAGCGTGACGCGGGTGCGCGATATCGGCGAACAAAGCGCCAGTGCCAGTCAGCAAACAGCAACATCCAGTGCCGAACTGGCGCGCTTGGGCGTTGAGTTGCAGGGGCTGGTGGCGCAGTTCCGCAGCTGATTGACGTGCAAAAGCTCACCGGGCGGTTGGGCTCGGTGGGCTGACCAAGGGTATTGAGTCACCGGCTCAGTGCGTGGCTCAGGTCTGAAATTGCAGCACTGCGTTCTGCATGCTGCGCGCAACGCGGTCGAGGCTTTGCGCCGCATTGGCCAACTCATTGATGGTGCGGCTGTTTTGTTGCGACATCTGCGCGATATGTTCGACTTGCTGTGCCACTTCACTGCTGGCACGGCTCTGCTCGTTGATGGTTTGCGATATTTCTTCCACGACTTCAGCTGCACGGTGCGCGCCGCCACGGATCTCGTTGATCGACTCACCGGCTTGACGAGCCAGCGCCACGCCATCACTGACCCGAGTGACCCCGGTCTGCATGCTGTTCACTGCTTGTTCGGTGCTACTACGGATGCGTTCGATCATGCCGGTGATTTCTTGGGTCGATTGCGCGGTACGTGCGGCGAGGTTACGTACTTCATCGGCTACCACGGCAAAGCCACGACCTGCTTCACCGGCGCGAGCAGCCTCAATGGCCGCGTTAAGTGCGAGCAGGTTGGTCTGTTCGGCAATGCTTTTGATCACCTGAATGATCGAGTGAATTTCTTCGGACGATTCGCCCAGCGCGGTGATGGTGGCGCTGGATTCATTGACGGCTTCGGCGATCCGGCTCATGCCATCGACCACGCCCATGATGACCTGGCCGCCGTTACTGGCCAGGTGTTCCGAGTGCGAAGAAATTTCCTGAGCATTGCGAGCATGGCCGGCAATTTGTTCGATGTTTTGCATCATCTGTTCCATCGCGCCAGCCATGCTGCTGGCGCTTTGTGATTCTTCTGTGGTGCTGTGCACGATGCTCTGCGAGGCACCGTTGAGGTTGCGCGCTGTTTGCTGCAACTGCTCACCTTCCTGGCGAATGTCATCAATCATTTGCCGAAGGTTGGTTTGCATATCCGCCAGTGCTTGCTGCAGCTGCCCGGCTTCATCGTTACTGTCGATGGTGATGGTGCTACGCAGGTTGCCTTGAGCAATATTGCGCGCCACCCCGATGATTTTCTCCAGTGGGCGCAAAACGGCTTTCATTAACTGGGTGGTGAGCAGGCACAGCAGGCAGCAGACCATCAGAATGCCGCCAATCAGCAACCAGGCTGCCTGTTGCACGGCGGCCTCGCCGTCACTACGGGTTTTTGCCGAGTGCGTTTCGATCAGGCCGCTGAGGGCTTCGTTCTTTTCTTCCAGGTCGCCAAAGCTGGCATCGAAGGCCGCCATCTGTTGCCGTGCGGCCTGTGGGTCAGTCAGAGCCAGATTGACGATGCCCTCGGCCTGCTGAATGTAGCTGGCCAGGGCCGGCTGCGATTGGCTGATGGCCTGGCGAATATCCGCACTGAGCGGCAGTTTGGCGTTGTCATTCAGGGTACGGGTAAACCATTCGCTGTGCTCGCGCAGGTCATCGCGTACTTGGGTGACCGCCGCGCTGTCGGCGGGGTCGATATAGAAGGCTGCGAGTACATCGGCGCGCAGGGCGTCATGCATCATGTCGCCTTCCAGGTGGTTGCGCAGGGCGCTGACGCTCAGCTGATTCTCGTTGAGGGCACTGGCCAGGCGGGTTTGCCCCCAGAAACCGATGCTACCCAGCAGGGTGGCTGCGAGCACGCTGATAGCACCACAGGCGATCATTTTCTGCCGGATATTCATGGCTAGACTCCAACGGATAGAGGTTGGAGTTCAGCCTAGACCATGCGCAGCATCTCTGTAGGGCCAGCCCATGCAGGCTGGCAGGCGCGGTTATGGCAAGTCGCTGCTGGCCAGCGGCACTTTACGTAACTCATCAGCCCAGGCCAGCAGCGGTACTTGTACCTCAGGTTGCCAGATGCGCGCCCAGAGCAGCTGCAGGCGCGATACATCGCCGCGTTCTACCGGCAGGCGCTGGATGTTGTCATGTACGCGCCATTGGCCGTTTTCCAGGGTGGCGAAATCGAAGCGGAAGGGGTGGAAACCGGTCATGCCCAGGCGGATATCGGTCACGACCAAGTGATTACCGAGCTGGTCATAGCGCAGTACACCATCGGTAAACCAGGCCAGTCGGGCATGCGCTGGCGAATCTGCCAGTGCCGCTGCCAGGTGCGTCCCCCGGGGGATGCGCTCGAGCGTCGGTGGCGTATCGTCAAACCAGCTGACCAGAGCCTCGTGGTAATCGTCGCCATCCAAAATAATCACCCGCCACAGCAGGCTGTTGAACGGCGTGGTGGTGCTGAAGATTTGCTGAGCTTCGATGCCCTGACGCGCTAGTTCGGCTTCCACGCGTTGCTCGGCCATGTACTTACCTGCGACGGTAAAACCCAGGTACAGCGAAGAAACCAGCAAGGCCAGTGCGGGTGCCTTGGTGGCCGTCTTCTGCCCAGTGGTGTCGCGTAAGCCATAAAGCAGCCCGAGCGCTACGGCGATGCACAGTGGCACGGTGTAGAGCGGGTCGATAATAAAGATGCTCGACCATGCAGTTGGCACAGGGGTTAGCGGCCAGAGTAACTGGGTGCCGTAACTGGTAAAGCTGTCGAGCAATGGGTGGGTAATCAGTACCAGCCACACCGTCACGAACAGACGTTGGGCGGAATAACCAGGGTGGTTGCGAAAGCGTCGTGTGATCCACGTCAGGAACAGCGCGAGACCGGTGAGGACAAACAGCGAATGGCTGAAACCCCGGTGGTAGGTCATGTCAGCCACGGCGTCGCCATAATCGATGACCACATCCAGGTCTGGCAATGTGCCGAGCATGGCGCCATAAAGCAGCGCCTTGCGCCCCTGCCAACGACCGAGCAGTGCGCCCTGAATAGTGGCGCCCAGTACCGCCTGGGTTATCGAGTCCATGACTGATCTCTGAATTAAACAGGCGGCTAAATTAGCCGAACGTCCAGGTTTTGGCAGCGGCTAATTTTCAAGCAAAGGTTTCAGTGGCGCACGTGATGGTCATGCATTTCTCGGGCGCTGAAGAGTAGCTGTGGGCGGTTTTCGCTATACCAGGCGATTAAGCCAGGCAAAGCCATCGGCCTGCCGTAGAAGTAGCCTTGGGCATAGTCGCTGCCAAGCGAGCGAATCTGCTGGTCATCAGCACGGTCTTCAATGCCCTCGCAGATGACGCTGAAATTGAATCCATGACACAGCTCGATAATGCTGCGCACAACCCTCTGCATTTGCAGATCCTGGCTGATGCCCTGGATAAAGGATTTATCAATTTTTATGCGCTGCACTTTTAAGCTGCTGAGGTAGGAGAGCGAGGAGTAACCGGTGCCGAAATCATCCAGTGCAATATCAACGCCTAGTGCATTTATCTGCTGCAGAATGCCTTGGCACTCATTGAAATTGGCCACAGAAATCGACTCGGTCATTTCCAGCAGCAACTGGTCTGCGCTTATGGGCGCATCTGCTAGCCATTTGGCCAGGCTGTTAGGTAAGCGTGGGGTGAACTGGGAAGGCGATACGTTGATAGAAAAGTACAGATGCTCGCGCATCTCGTCCGGCAGCTTATAAAGATCCTGCTTCAGTCGTTGCAGCAACCAGCGGCCAAACGGTAAGCCAAGCTGATTGTTCTCGGCCAGCTCCACGACTTCCAGTGGCGAGATGTAACCCATGCTTGGATGGTTCCAGCGCAGCAACACCTCAACGCCCATGACATCTTGCTTGAGCCCGAGAATCGGCTGGTAATGCAGCGCCAGGCCGGGGAACGTGCCATTTATGGCGCGGCGTAGATCGCTCAGCAGCTGCTGGCTGCGCAGATAACGGTGGTTAATTTCTTCATCGAATACCTTGAGCCCACGGGTGTGGCTCAGGCGCATTTCGCGTGTAGCAAGCGTCGCGCAGTAGTAAAGCTTTTCGATGCTGTGAGTATTGTCGCTGTTGAATACGACGCCAATGCGAGCGTTGACCTGAAAAAGCTGCTTATCACTCTGGAAGTCAAAGCTCAGGGCTTTTGTCAGCGCTTTCAGGGTTTCAATGACCAAGTCGGCGGGAAAGCGTTCACTGAATGTCATAAGGAACTCATCACCGCCAACGCGCGCAATAAAGCTGCCTTCGGGTTTTAACTGGTTCAAGGTCTGGCCAATTCTTTCCAGTAGACGATCACCTGCCTCATGGCTGATGGTTTCGTTGACCGTACGAAAGTTGTTCATCTCAATGACCGCAACAGCACTGTAAGTGGCTGTGCGCATACTGGATGTTTGCAATGCCAATAGACTCTGGCGGTTGGGTAGCTGAGTCAGGGCGTCGTTGCGCGCAAGAAAGTTGTTGCGGCGGCTTTCAAAGAACAGCAGCGACAGCAGGGCTCCGCCGCAAAACAGTAAACCGAGCAGAAGGCCTTGAGTCAGAAAGCGCTGGGCATGAGCTTCATCGACGATACTGGCCGCCTCTGGGCCCGTGAAATTGCGCACAATCAGTCGTCGAATGGGCTGTTGATACTGGCTGTAAGCCGTAATCAATTGCTCGATTTGCTCGCTAGGCTGCAGTTGGGGCGCAAACAGCAGTGCTTCATCCTGTTTCAGCTGGTTCAGTAAGCTTCTTGCCAGCGCGGCGGCATCAAAGCGCTCCCGAATCGCTCGGTTTTCTTCACCATTGAGGAAAACTTCCAAACGGTTCCAGAGCAAGTCGTAGTCAAGCTGCAGCTGTTCCGCCAGCAGCTTATCTGCCTGGAATAGTCGCAGGCTGGCATGAAACTTTAGAAATTCATGCTCAAGCTGGGCTAACGACCACGCGGATAGCTGGATACGGCTGGAGGTCAATTCTGCACTGCGCTGGCTGCTGATGAGTGATGCCGCGATACCAATGGCAAAGCCCAGCGTCACCAACAACAAAAAGACATAGCGCAGACGCCGCATCTGAATTACTCACTGATCTGCAGGGATTTGAGCTGCCAGACCATGGCGTGGTGGTGTTCTTCTTTGCGTAACTGCGGATAATCGTTCAGTGGGTACATGATCCAGATTGGCCCTTTGTCGCGTACACGCATCAATTGCTGATTGCGGCGGGTAGCCAAAATGACCGGGTACTCTAGCGAGGCATCACTGCTGAACTCAGTGCTGTAATCATTCAGTGCCGTTGCACTTATCTTGTTGCCTTTGGCGCCCAGGGCTGTGAGCAATTCACTCAGTCTGACACCTGAATAGCTGTCGGTGGTTTCAGTCCAGGGGGTCATGGTGCTGACAACGCTCTGCGGCAGAGCATCCAGGCGTTGCAGGTCAAAATAGGCAGTGCCACTGGGGCAGCAGTCCAGTTCGCCGCTGATAGTCAGTATCAACGGCCCTGACGGTTGCTCCTGCCAGGAAGTCTCCGCCCAAGGCGCTGAACTGATAGTCAGTAAAACAAGTGTTGAAAACAGGCGGCGAGCGGAGAAGGTCATAAGGTGACTCCGTAGAAGAGGCAGGCACTACTGATACTGTCGCGCTGTTGGATTGTAGAACATAGCGAATGATATCACTGTGCCATTACTCTGCCGAAATCAATAGTGCAAATCGCCCCGCGCATTGGAATCTATGGCCTCTGCGCCAGGGCTTTGCTTGCCTACAGTCATAACTTGAAGAAGCTGACTTTGTCCGTTAGGCGATTGGCCAGGGTGGCCAGTTCACGGCTGGAGGCTGCCACCTGTTCGGAGCCGGAGGAGGTTTCCAGGGTGGCGCTGTGGATGCGGTTGATGTTCTGGTTGACCTCTTCAGCCACCGCGCTTTGCTCTTCCGAGGCGCTGGCGATCTGTGCGTTCATTTCGTTGATGGCGGTGACTTCGCGGCGAATCTTGTTCAGCGCAGTTTCGGCCTGACCGGTCTGTTCGACGGTCTGTTGGGCCAGTTGACGGCTATTGCGCATTACTTCTGCGGCTTTGCCAGCACCTTCCTGCAGCTTGCCGATCATGCCGCGAATTTCCCGGGTGGAATCCTGAGTACGGGTAGCTAGGGAGCGTACTTCGTCGGCCACCACGGCAAAGCCACGGCCATGTTCGCCCGCTCGTGCGGCCTCAATGGCGGCGTTAAGGGCGAGCAGGTTGGTTTGCTCGGCAATGGAGGTAATCACCTCGATGATTTTCTCGATGCTCTCGCTGTCCGTGGACACCTGCTGCACGCTTTCGGCAGCGCTTTCCAGGGTGCGCGCCAGGTTCTGGATGGCGCTGGCGGTAGCGCCGACCACTTGATTGCCGGTGGCGACTTCGCTGTCTGCGTTGCGGGTGGCGGAGGCTGCACTGGCTGCGTAGTTGGCCACTTCATTGACGGTGGCGGCCATCTGGTTGATGGCGGTGGCCATCTGCTCAGCCTCGCTGGATTGCAGGCGGATCTGCTTATTGTTGCTGTCGGATGTGGTCAGCAGTTGGTCTGAGGCCAGAGTCAGTTCGCTGGCGGCTCCGCGTACCTGGGTAATGGTATCAGCCAGGTGTTTGACCATGTCCTGCAGGGCGCCCATAACGCTGTCCGGATAGTGGGTCTGGATGCGTTGATTGAGTTCGCCATTGGCCAGACGCTGAATAATCTCGGCGACTTTGTAGGGTTCGGCGCCCAGCGTGGATTTCAACTTGTTGATGATGATCAGTGACACGCCAATGCTCAGCAGTACGGCCGCAGCGGTAACCAGTAGTATCAGCAAGCGAAAGCCGCCGGCGGCCTCACGCACCGCACCAATATCCTGGCCGATTTCTTGTTCCTGATGGTCGATATAAGCATTGATGCGTTTGAGCCATTCGCGATAAGCCGGGGAGGCTTGCTCCATCAGCAAGGTTCTAGCTGCGTCCGTATCGCCTTGACTGCGCAGGCTGACCAATTGCTCGGTCAAGGCCAGGGTGCTGCGCTCAATAGTCTGAATATCACTCAGAAGACGCTGTTCGGTAGCTGTTGGCGCTTGTTCGCGCAGCAAGCTGTCCATGGATCGGGCCGACTCTTGATAAAAGTCTTTAAGGCGTTGAATTTCGCTCAGTTGACGGTTCAGCGCCACATCGTTATCCACCAACACGGCATCGCGGATGGCGATGGCGCGATCATGCACGCTGCCACGAAAGTTGATGGCATAACGCTGCTTGAGCGAGGCCCCTTCACTGACTGCGGTCAGGGTTTCGTCGATAAAGCCAACGCGTATTACACCGATGAGGGTAATTAGGATCATCAGTGACAGGATCAAGCCAAATCCAAGGCTCAGGCGTTGCGCAATACTCAATTGTGATTGCATGAAATCGACTCCTCTTGCCCCTTGGGGCGGCGACTGCTTATAGCGTTAAGGGGAGGCTCAGCAGGTGGTGAGTACTCTCTTATGCAAATCCTATACAGAATAATTGCTTTGTACAATTTTGTTTTGGGTTTTAGCCATAGTGATCGATGGCCGGTAACGGCGCTGCACGGGAGTCCTTGAAATGGCCGTAATGCCCGCAAATATGCGGTTTATTGCGGTTCAGGAAGGGCGAATTGATCTGCCAAGCTGAGCAGACAGATCATCTGTCGGGTTGTACGAAAGTTGTACAGGCTGAGCGTGGGGCTGTAATAGCCTTATGCCGATTGATCATGAGAAGGCAGCGGTATACGGCCTGTGTAGCCTTGATCAGAACGAGGCGAGTATGCGCCCCAGCACAGCCATCGCCTGTTCGCTCTGGGCATCCCAGGGGTGGCCATAGTTCAGGCGAGCGCAGTTGCCGAAGCGCCGGGTGGCCGAGAAGATCGGCCCTGGTGCCAGGCTGATGTCCTGGGCCAGGGCCAGTTGGAACAGGCGCAGTGCATCAACCTGTTCAGGGAACTCGAACCAGAGGAAATAGCCCCCGCTGGGGCGAGAGACCTTGGTCGTGGCGGGGAAATGGCGTGCGGCGGAGGCGAGCATTGACGCCTGTTGCGCTTCCAGAGCATGACGCAGTTTGCGCAGGTGGCGATCGTAGCCGCCGTGCTGCAGGTAATCGGCCAGGGCGGCCTGGGCTGGTACGGAGGGGGAGATGGTGGTCATCAGCTTGAGCCGGCTGATCTGCTCGGCATAACGTCCGCCGGCCACCCAGCCAACCCGATAACCCGGGGCCAAGCATTTGGAGAACGAGCCGCAGTGCATCACCAGGCCGTCGCGGTCGAAGCTCTTGACGGGTTTAGGCGGTTGGCTGCCGAAGTACAGTTCGGCGTACACGTCATCTTCTATAAGCGGTACTTGATGGCGATGGAGCACCTCATAAAGGGCGCGCTTTTTGACATCGCTCATGCTCGCGCCCAGCGGGTTCTGCAGACTGCTCATAAACCAGCAGGCTTTGATTGGCAGGCTGGCCAGACGTTCGCTGAGCACGTCCAGGTCGATGCCTTCACGTGGGTTGACCGGGATTTCCACGGCCTTGAGCTTCAAGCGCTCCAGCACCTGCAGCGTGGCGTAAAAGGCGGGCGCCTCGATGGCCACCAGATCACCGGGTTGGGTGACGGTTTGCAGGCACAGATTGAGGGCTTCCATGGCGCCACTGGTGATCACCAGTTCTTCCAATGGCAGCATCACGCCGCTGACCATGTAGCGCAGGGCAATTTGCCGGCGCAGGCTGGGGTTGCCCTCGGTCATGTCGGCAATCACCGCCTGTGGCTGCATGTCGCGCACGCTCTGGGCCATTGAACGGGCCAGGCGTGGCAGGGGAAATAGCTGTGGGCTGGGGAACGCCGAACCGAATGACACAGTGCCGGGGTCTTTTAGCGACGCGAGAACTGAGAACACCAACTCGCTGACATCCACCTCGGTGGTCTGGGTCGGCTGCTGGCTGGTTTCCGGTTCGGCGAGGGAATGCCGTGCCAGCTCGCGCACGAAGTAACCGGATCGGGCGCGCGCCTGGATCAGGCCACGGTCTTCCAGCAGGTAATAGGCCTGGAACACCGTGGATGGGCTGACCCCATAGGTGCGGCTGGCGTGGCGCACCGAGGGCACTTTTTCGCCAGGCGCGAGCATGCCGCTGCGGATCAGTTCGGCAATCTGGTCGGCAAATATCTCGTAGCGTTTCATCGTGTCCGTAGGCGCGCGTTGCAGATTCGCGCACTCTACGGGGAGTTGCCTGACCATGCGACTGTCAGCGCCCACTGGGTGAGAGAAAGATGCTCTGCGTCTGTGCCTGCTCACGGGCATTGGCCAGGTTCTGGATCACGAACTGCACGGGTAGGGTGCTGGATGTGGCCGGCTGGTTTTCCTGGATCACGGTCACCGGTACGTCGAGGATTTCCCCAGGGTTGAGCTGCAGTTGTGCAGGAGCTTGCAGGCGCAGATCAGGGCTGTCGGCCAGTGTCAGCGCATAGCGCTGTGGCTGCTGTGTCTTGTTGATCACCTTGAGCAGGTAGGTGTTCTCGATCTGCCCCAATTGGTTCTCACGGAACATGCTGCGGTCTTTGGCTGCATCAATGGACAGCATCGAGCGGTCATGCAATGCCCAGATGAAGGCCCCGATCATCAACACCAACGCGATGCCGTAGCCAATCAGCCGTGGCCGAAGCCAGTGGGTTTTGCCACCCTGCAGTTCGCGTTCGGAGTGGTAGCCAACCAGGCCACGGTCATAGCCCATTTTGTCCATGATGGAATCGCAGGCATCGATGCATGCTCCGCAGCTGATGCAGTCGATCTGCAGGCCATCACGGATGTCGATACCGGTGGGGCACACTTGCACGCACATATAGCAGTCTATGCAATCACCCAGTCCTTCAGCTTTGTGATCGCTTTCCTTCTTACGTGGGCCGCGGCTTTCACCACGCGTGGCGTTGTAGGCCACCAGCAGGGTGTCGTCGTCAAACATGGCACTTTGAAAGCGTGAGTAGGGGCACATGTGCACGCAGACTTTCTCACGCAGCCAACCGGCGTTCAGGTATGTGGCCGTCATAAAAAACAGTACCCAGACCAGCGTGCCGCTCTCCAGTTGAAAACTCAGGAGATCGCGGGTGAGCTCACGGATTGGCGTGAAGTAGCCAATAAAGGTCAGGGCCGTGAGCAGACTAACCGTCAGCCAGATGGCGTGCTTGGCACTGCGCCGTGCCAACTTGTTCAGCGACCAGGGGGCTGCATCCAGCTTGATCCTTTGGTGGCGTTCGCCCTCGGTTATCTTCTCCGCCCACATGAACACCCAGGTCCACACACTTTGCGGGCAGGTGTAGCCACACCATACGCGCCCAGCCACTACCGTGATGGCGAACAAACCGAAGGCGGCGATGATCAATAACGCCGAGAGCAATATGAAGTCTTGCGGCCAGAAGGTTGCGCCGAAAATGTAGTAGCGGTGCTCGGCCAGGTTCCACAGCACCGCCTGCCGGCCACCCCAGTCCAGCCAGGCGGTGCCGAAGAAAATCAGAAACAGCAAACCTGCTCCGTACAGGCGCAGGTTACGAAAACGGCCGCTGAAACTGCGGGTATGAATCGGTCCACCCGCTTGTGACGGCGTCAGGCGGATATGTTGGCGCGGGTCGATGGTTTCGATGATCTGCGCGGGTATGCGTTCGCTCATTGCGGGCCTCGTCGGGCTTTATCAGGCGAGGGGCATGATGCGAGCACGTCTGTTTGAGTAACAGACTCAGGTTTTCAAATAAAAAGCGGATCAGATGCGCGGGGGCACCGTCGGCACTGGCAGTTCTGCGCGGTGTGGGTGATGACCGCAGCACATTCACAGGGCAATGGCTGATGCCCCAGTGCCACAACCACGGGGCAACTCAGTGTCGGCAGGACGAGTCAGGTCGCGCGTGAGTTGCGGGTAGGCATACCCAACAGCCGCAACTGCACGGGGTACTTATGTGATGTGGCTACTGGTGATTGTATTGCGCCCACTGCGCTTGGAGCTGTACATGGCGCGGTCGGCGTTTTGCAGCAGCGTTTGCGCATCGCTGCCGTCGTGCGGGTACAGGCTGATACCGAGGCTGGCCCTTACCTGAAGGTCTTTACCATCAATTAACAGACGGTTTTGCAGCAAGGACAGGAGTTTTTGAGCTATTCCCAGCAGAGTCGCGCGGCTTTCCACCTCGTCAAACAGGATGACGAACTCGTCACCGCCCAGGCGGGCCACGGTATCTCCGCTACGGGTCACTGAGACCAGCAGGTGTGCCACGTTACTCAGCACCTCGTCACCGGCAGCGTGGCCATGGGTGTCGTTGATCTCCTTGAAGTGATCAAGGTCGACATAGAGCAACCCCAATAATTTCCCGCTGCGCTCTGCGTTGCTGATTGCATGTTCTAAACGATCGAAAAACAGGCGGCGATTGGGTAGCCCGGTCAATGGGTCGATATGCGCCATGCGCTGCAGCTCTTGCTGGTTGGTGTTGAGCTGGATGATCTGGGCAAGGATTTTCTCCTGCATGGCACGGATATCCCGGGCCAGCTTGCCGAGCTCGTCCCCCCGCTCGGTTGGCAGGGGCTGCAGGCTGAGGTCTTGGCTGAAGTGGGCTATCGCCAGGCCGATTTGGTTCAACGGGCGAATCATTTGTCGTGCAAGCCACAAGGACAGTATCAGGGTGATAAGGCCGAGCGCGGCGATGATCTGAATCAGGCGCTGATCGAGTGCTTGGGATGCTTGCAGAATATGTTTTTCGGGAACCGCTAGACCGAGGAGTAAATGATTACTTTCGGCTTCGATGCTGATGGTCGTGAATGCCGCTAGTCGTGAGGGCTGTTCGCGTTTAGCGGGCAGAATGCCAAGCATGCTGCTGCTTTTACCGCTCAGCAGCGTAAGAATCTCCGGCAGCTGCGCTTGCAGCATTGCAATAGAGCCTTGATCTTGGGATTGCTCACGCTCTGGATTGAGGAGTAATTCGCCCTGGCTGTTGGCTAAAAAAAACTGGTAGTAGTCCGGTAGCTCGCGCTTTAGCCGGCTGAACAGCGTTTTAACGTCGATGCTCAGCACGATCACCCCGACTGCACGGGGTTCGTTTGTCCAAATGGGGCTGGCGATGTGCAGCGTTAAGGCTTTGTCGGGATCCAGGCGCGAAGGGGCTATCTCAGAGAAGAACTGCTGGCCGGGCGACAGTTTCAGGGTTTTGAATACATAGGGAATGTGGCCCTTTTCTTGTAACGCCGTGCCGGCAACGATGCCCTGACGATCAACATTGATGCGTTCTAAGCCATAGTTTTTGGCTTCGATCAGGCGAATCCGTTGGTACTCGGGGTGAGCATCCAGCATCGAGGTAAACAGCCTGGCTAACTCCTCTACCTCCTTGCTGTTATTCGGCATGTCTTGCAGCACTTCAACCGGTTGCGATTGGTCGCTCAGAACCTTTAGGTCTCTGGCGAAATTTTCCAGGCTGATCTGCAGGTTGCGTCCCAGCACTTGGTTAGCCAGCAGCAGGTCCCGTTTGGCAGCCGCAATTAATATTTGCTTGCTGCTACTGAGCGAGTAGTAACTGGCAATACCGCCCAGCAGCAAGCCGAACATGCAAAGCAGTACGGTGAGTTTATTGCCCAGGCGTAATTTCAAGGCAGCACCACATTTCCCGGACGATCACCGGCGAGTATGGATTTCCAGAGCTTGGCGCGCAGTTCGGCGTTTGCCACCGGCTCTAGCCAAATCAGGCGCAGAGGAGCACTGGAGGCTTGCAGGGTACGCAGTGTGTTTTCCAGGCCCTGGCGCTCGGTCAGAGCACCGCTGACTTGCGGTTCCAGGGTGTAGTTGATCCATTGTTCAGCCAGGTCACGGTTGGGTGTGGTGCGGGTAATGGCCCAGCAATCGAGCCAGGCAAGAGCACCTTCCTGGGGGATCACGTAACCCACATCAGCGCCCGCATCTTGGAGTAACTTGAGTTGCTGGCGACCGTAGTTGGCGTACATCAAGGCAATGGAGTTTTGCATGAACAGGCTGACGGACTCTTCTGGCAGGCTGTAGAAACTCAACACGTTGCGCCGCAGCGCAATCAGCTTGTCAACGGTGGCGGGCATATCTTCGCTGGGGATGGCGAAGGGCGGTTTAGCCAAGGTTTGCCGGGCCAGAGAGAAGTTATGACTGCTGCCGTCATAGGCCAGCACTTGGCCCTGCCAGCGTGGGTCCCACAGGCTGTTGATGGAGGTCGGTGGGTGGCTCATCATTTTGCGGTTATAGATCAATCCCATCTCGCCATAGGCATACGGAACGCCATACGCCTGCCCATCGTGCATCAAGCCTGGGATGTCATTGAGTTGACGGAACTGTTGAAGCTGGCGGCTACGCTGGGTCAAATTCGATAAGCGCAGAGGCTGCAGTAGTTGCTGCTGTACGAAATAGTTGATTTCTGAGGTGTTGGCCGCAATCACATCGTAATGTTGGCCGCCGTCCTTACTCAATTTCAGGCGCAACTCATCATCGTTGCCGACAAGGGTGACTTCCACGTCAGCGTCATAGCGTTCGGCAAAGGCGTCGACTAAGTCCGCATCGGCATAGCCGGGCCAGGCCAGCACGCGTAGCAGCGGCTTGGCGTGTAATGATGAGCAAAACAGGGTTAACAGGACCAAGGTCAGGAGCGAGCGGAGTGGCATAGTAATGGCCTCTGTTTTTCCACAGTCTAGGTCACTCATAGCCTAGTGCAGTAGCGCCTTTTGCTTGTTTAACGGGAATGGTTTTCCGAGTCATATCAATCGTCTGGCCGTGTACAGCTAATGCGTTTACTTCGTATTTCCTTCTCATGCGTTTGCAACGCTTTGTGCCAATGGCGCGTGCTTGCGACAGGCGTCATGTGTAGCCGTTAACGGCGATGCTGGGCGCGCAAATAAACGATGGTCGAGAGCCCCGTAAACCGTTCGCTAAATCATCTGATGCGTATTTTTGTGGGGGATGTGCCGCTGTTTAGGTGTGGGGCCCGGGTTTTGTGTGGTCATCGACAACCTAATAGGGCCCGTGACAAGCCACTAAGGCGATTGAACCGCTTCCTTGCGCCGCCGCTGCGCGCATTGCGCTGAGCACCATTGTGTCGACAGGCAGTGCTGCGAGTTATCCTGTGCGCCCTGGTTTCTGAACTTGCACGCCATGCTGATCATTTCCAACAACGTTCACCTGCCCGACGATGAGGTCGAGCTGACCGCCATTCGTGCCCAGGGCGCTGGCGGGCAGAACGTCAATAAGGTGTCCAGCGCGATCCATCTGCGCTTCGATATCCAGGCATCCAGCTTGCCACCGTTCTATAAGGAGCGGCTGCTGGCGTTGCGCGACGGGCGCATCACCGCCGAAGGTGTGGTGGTTATCAAAGCCCAGCAGTACCGCACCCAGGAGCAGAACCGCGCCGACGCGCTGGAGCGCCTGGCCGAGCTGATTCGCAGCGCCGCTAAGACTGAGAAAGCCCGCCGTCCGACCAAACCGACCCTGGGTTCGAAAAAACGCCGCCTGGAAGGCAAGAGCATCCGCGGTACGATCAAAGCCGGGCGTGGCAAGGTCGACTTCTAATAATCTGCTTACAGTTGGCTGCGTGGTAAGTCAGCTGTTTCCAGCTTAATTTCGTGAGTAAAGGCAGTGTTTTCAGGCGTGAATATTTGACTAATATGCATGAATGAAAACGACCCTTGATGAACTGCTGGCCTTTGTTAGCGTGGTGGACGGCGGCTCGATCAGTGCCGCTGCCGAACAACTGACGCAGACGGCTTCCGGTGTCAGCCGTGCGCTGAGTCGGCTGGAAGAAAAGCTCGATGTCACCCTTTTGCGCCGCACCACCCGGCGTCTGGAACTGACCGAGGAGGGCCAGGCCTTCTTGGTGCAGGCGCGCAAAATACTTGATGCCGTGGAAAGCGCCGAAGAGCAGATGATGGTGCGCCGGCAAAAGCCAGCAGGGCGCTTGCGGGTAAATGCCGCCGCACCTTTCATGCTGCATGCTGTGGTACCGCTGGTGGCGGGTTTTCGGGCGCAGTACCCGGAGATTCAGCTGGAGCTGCACAGCAGCGACCAGATCATCGATCTGCTTGAGCAGCGTACCGACGTGGCAATACGTATCGGTCCATTACGCGACTCCACCCTGCATGCGCGGCCATTGGGCAGTAATCGCCTGCGTATTCTTGCCAGCCCGGCTTACCTCAAGGCACAGGGCACGCCGAAACGTGTTGAAGATCTGAGCGGGCATAGCCTGCTCGGCTTTACCCAGCCCGACAGCCTTAACCAGTGGCCGCTGCGCCATGCGCTGGGCGATGCCTACAGCATTACTCCGAGTCTGAGCGCGTCCAGCGGCGAGACCTTACGCCAGCTGGCCTTGAGCGGTGCTGGAATCGTCTGCCTGGCGGACTTTATGACCGGCGCTGACCGGGCCAGCGGCGCCTTGGTGCAGCTGATGGCTCGCGACACCGTCGAGGTGCGTCAACCGATTCATGCGGTGTATTACCGCAACACCGCGCTGACCTCGCGCATCACCTGCTTTCTCGATTACCTGAGCAGTCAGCTGGCTGAGCGTTCGCTGCCTCACCCGCGTCAGCTGTGAGTGGGGGTTAACTTCAGTACTTTTTGCACGCCTGCCGATTGGCCATTTCGCCGTTCGACTCACGTACAGAACCTAGCCTTGGGTTTGCGGTCTGCCATTAGATACCCGGAAAAAGCCCCAGTGGCAGGCTATCAATCAAGTACGCGAGTTCTAAGGAGAGTGCAGATGAAGATCCATACCTACTTGACCTTCGATGGCCAGTGCGAAGCGGCCTTTAACTATTACGCCGAATGCCTGGGCGGCAGTCTGGAGCTGATGCGCATGGGCGAAAGCCCGGAAGCAGGCAATGTGCCGGAGCAGTTTCATGACCGTGTGATGCACGTGTGCCTGACGGTGGGCGATCAGCTGCTGATGGCGTCTGACACCTTCCCCGGTATGCCGTACGAGGGCATCAAAGGTTCTTCCGTCTCCCTGCAGGTGGAAAATGTGCCAGAGGCCGAGCGCCTGTATAAAGCGCTCTCGGCGGGAGGTTCGGTGCAGATGGAGTTGCAGGCGACCTTTTGGGCCACGCGCTTTGCCATGTTTACCGACCGCTTCGGCGTGAGCTGGATGATCAACTGCGATATTGATGCCCAGATGGGTTAGGTATGCAGGCTTGGCTCTGCGCAGCTGAACGATGCAGCTGCGCCGTTGCCGCCTAGCCGACCAGCCCGAGGGCACGATCCAGTTGCTCCTGCGGGTCGCTGACGGCGGCGATGAACTCATCACCCCAGCGACGGATATCGTTGTAGTTGACGATATCGAATAGCTCACGCAGACGTGCCTGAGCCTCCGCTTTGGGCATATTCAGTGCCACATAACAGGTTTGCGTCATATCCACCGGGTCGTGCGGGTTGGTCAGCAGAGCGCCTTTGAGCTCGGCGGCAGCGCCGGCAAACTCCGAGAGCACCAGCACGCCACGCCCATCCAGCAAGCCCTGAGCGGCGACGAATTCTTTGGCCACCAGGTTGAGGCCGTCGCGCAGTGGGGTAATCCACATTACGTCGGCCATGGCGTACCAGGCGCTGACTTCCTCGAACGGCAGGCTGCGGAAGAAGAACTGCAGCGGCGTCCAGCCGATGCGGGCAAAGCGGCCGTTGATACGGCCCACGGCCTGCTCGATCTGCCCTTGCAGCTCGTCATAAATGGTCATTTCCTTGGCTGCCGGCACGCACACGGTCACCAAGGTGACCTTGCCCAGCAGCTCGGGGTTTTCTTCCAGCAGGCGTTCGTAAGCGTTGAGCTTTTCCAGAATGCCTTTGGTGTAGTCGAGGCGTTCCACCGAGAGAATCAGTTTGACCCCGACAAGTTCGCTACGCAGACGTACCATCATTTCTCTGATCTTCGGTGCGGCCAGGGCGCTGCGTACTCGCTCGATATCCAGGCCCACCGGATGGGCACCGAGCTTGACCACACGGTTGCCGGTGTCCACGGCAGTGGTCATGCGCTCCAGGCCCACGGCGCAGCCATAGGTGATAAAGCGTGGTGCGCAGTTCTGCCGGCTGACGGTTTGCAGCGGCATCACGCCGCGCGCGGCATCGACGAAGTTTTCCACTTGGCGCGGGATATGGAAGCCGATGTAGTCGCATTGCAGCAGGCTGCCGATGATCTGCCGGCGCCAGGGCAGTACGTTGAACACATCCGCCGAGGGGAAGTAGGTGTGGTGGAAGAAGGCGATGCGCAGGTCCGGGCGCAGCTCGCGCAGGTAGCCGGGGACCATCCACAGGTTGTAATCGTGCAG
>Ga0155449_1049_pt1 | contig 21454 bp, 20 predicted proteins | sample RifCSPhighO2_02_FD_111897 | JGI IMG/M metagenome (GOLD analysis project Ga0155449, IMG submission 111897) | Pseudomonadales bacterium RIFCSPHIGHO2_02_FULL_60_43 | reverse complement strand
CCCAGTTTGGCAGCGCTGCTTGAACAATTCTGAGATTGGCCCCACGAGGCGAGTCCGACGATTTTTACTTAAATCTTGAGGAGCACATCGATGCGCGTGATTTTGCTGGGGGCGCCCGGTGCCGGTAAAGGTACCCAAGCTGGTTTCATCACCAAGAAGTTTGGTATTCCGCAAATCTCCACCGGTGACATGCTGCGTGCTGCGGTCAAGGCTGGCACTGAATTGGGTCTGGTTGCCAAAAGCGTGATGGACAGCGGTGGTCTGGTCTCCGATGACCTGATCATCAATCTGGTCAAGGAGCGCATCGCCCAAGCCGATTGCGCCAATGGTTTCCTCTTTGATGGCTTCCCGCGGACCATTCCTCAGGCTGAAGCCCTGAAGGAAGCCGGCGTGGTCATCGACAACGTGGTCGAAATTGCCGTTGATGACGAAGAAATCGTCGGCCGTATCGCGGGTCGTCGCGTGCACCCTGCATCGGGCCGCGTCTACCACACCGAGCACAATCCGCCGAAAGTCGCCGGTATTGACGATGAAACAGGTGAAGCGCTGATCCAGCGTGACGACGATAAAGAAGAAACCGTACGTCATCGCCTGTCGGTCTACCACTCGCAGACCAAGCCACTGGTTGACTTCTATCAGAAGCTCGCTGCCGCTGACGGTACGCCGAAGTACAGCGCCATCGCCGGCGTTGGCTCGGTCGACGAGATCACTGCCAAGGTGCTTGCTGCGCTCAGCTAAGCCCTGCTGCAGTCAGCCAACGGCCCGCTTTTGCGGGCCGTTGTCGTTTCTGCGGTTGGCGCGCTGGACTCGCTGAGCGTCGTTCATGGAACAGTAACCTTGCTCGCCTAAGTTAGCATCGGTTTGGTCTATACCAAGATTGACTGGTCGTAGGCATTAAGCCTTTACTTATACGAAGGAAGAGAGCGCATTCAATGACCGAGAAAACAGCAAAGAGTGCCATCTGGTTGGGCCTTGCGTTAGCGCTGGTGGGGAGCCCTACGACCTTCGCCGAGACTCCGGCGAAGCCCAAGACCGACTGCAGCGTTGCCGAGTTCACCATGGGGCTGCGCTTCCAGCAGCAATCGGCGGAAGTTCAGGCCCTGCAGCTGCAGGCGTACAACATCGCGACGCTGAAGCTGGATGCGGCAGTGGCCGCAGCGAAAGATCCGTCCAAGCTGGCCATCGTTACCGACCTGGATGAAACCGTTATTGATAACAGCGCCCTGCTTGCGCGTGATCTGGCCAACTGTCACACCTATGACGCCTGGGACACCTGGCTGCCTTGGGAGCGTGACGGTACTCCTGCGCTGATTCCAGGTGCGAAGCAATTTCTTGAGCACGCCGACAAGCTCGGGGTGACCATTCGCTACATCTCCGATCGCGCCGATGAGCAGAAGAAATACACCCTGGCCACGCTGAGCAAGCTCGGGCTGCCGCAAATCTCTGAAGAAAGCGTGCTGTTGCTGGGGCCGCCTAAGGTGGAGCGTCGCGCCATCGTCAGTGCAGATCATCAGATCGTGTTGCTGCTGGGTGACACCCTGCATGACTTCGATGCGCGTTTCCGCAAGACGCCGCTAGCCGATCAACGCGCTACCGTGGCCGCCGAAGCAGGCAAATGGGGCACCGAGTGGATCGTCTTCCCCAACGCGAGTTACGGCACTTGGTCCAAAGCGCCGTTGCAAGGTTGGGATGCCAAGACCGTTATCCAGCCCTGGTAAGCACGCTTTAGTCAGGCAGCAGCGGGCCTGTTCTGGCTCGCTGCAAGCTTGTGATGCTGTGAGTTCGCTCGCGTGACAGGCGCGGGCGACAGTGATTGCGCTGGAAAAAAAAGCCTCAAGCCGGTCTAATGCCCGTCCATTTCGTCACCTGTCCGACTGCAATGACCACTCTCCTGGCCCTGGATACTGCCACCGAAGCCTGCTCCGTTGCCCTGCTGCATAACGGCCAGGTGCTCAGCCACTACGAAGTGATTCCGCGGCTGCACGCCCAGCGTCTGCTGCCCATGATCAAGCAGCTGCTGGCCGATGCCGAGGTTCCGTTGTCGGCGCTCGACGCAATTGCCTTTGGCCGCGGTCCAGGCGCTTTTACTGGTGTGCGGATTGCCATCGGTGTGGTGCAGGGCCTGGCATTTGCCTTGGAACGCCCGGTGTTGCCGGTGTCCAACTTGGCCGTATTGGCGCAGCGCAGCTTGCGTGAGCATGGCGCGCAGCAGGTGTCAGCAGCCATTGATGCACGTATGGATGAAGTCTATTGGGGTTGCTACCGCGCTGAGCTGGGCGAAATGCGTCTGGCCGGCGTTGAAGCCGTTTTGCCTCCTGAGCGCGCTAGCCTGCCGGGTGATGCCAGCGGTGACTGGTTTGCCGCCGGTACTGGTTGGGGCACCTTTGCCGCACGTATTCCGGTTGCGGTCAGCGGACAGGATGCCGCTATGCTGCCGCATGCCAAAGACCTGCTCAGCCTGGCGCGCTTTGCCTGGGCGCGTGGTGAGGCGCTGGACGCTGACCTGGCGCAGCCGGTTTATCTGCGGGATCAGGTGGCCACGCCCAAAGCCTCAGTCTAAACCGCTGGGTACCGGCGCACCTTCTGTCGCGCATATTGCCGCGTTGTACCGCGCTTGATTGCCAAGCCGGTCTACGGGGGCTAAATTGCCATCACCTGTGTCCATCGTTGGCTAAGCAAGCCGAGCAGTAACTGATGCGTATCGACGGTTTTACCTCCTCTTATTCGCCAGACCGCAGTGCCCGCCCGGGCTCTGCGGTTACGCCATTTCGCGAAGCACAGCGCGAGATTGAGGAACGTCGCGAGCAGCCTGCATCACCTGCCAGTACCCAGGGCTTTGAGCCAGTAGCCCAAACGCGCAAGGTCGAAGCCGGTAATGCCAGCAGCGACAGCCTGTCTTCGCGCCTGCAAGACCAGCTGTATCAGCCGCCACTGAACAACCGCGCCGCCCAGGCGTTGGCCAGCTACAGCTCAACCGCCAGTTTCGCCAGCGAGGCGGATGCCCAGCAGGTTATGGGCCTCGACCTCTACGCCTAGAAGCCCCCTGCGAAACGACTGCGCTCGGCCATGCCGCGTTGATATAAGCCTCGTCGTACTCATATACAACTCGTACACTGCTTCCCTCAGCTGATATCGTCTTTGCTCGCTACCTTTCTCAACGGTCTTCAAATTGATCTTGCCTTACTACCTCGGCTGCCCGTCATGGAGCGAGCCAGCCTGGCGGGGTTCTTTGTATCCAGAAGGCAGTCGCAGCGCCGACTTTCTGCCGTTGTATGCCCAGGTGTTCAATGCCGTTGAGGGCAATACCACCTTCTACGCAAAGCCTTCCGTCGATACCGTGGCCCGTTGGGCCGAGCGCATGCCGGCGCATCTGCGCTTTTGCGCCAAGCTACCGCGCGACATCAGCCATAACGGCGACCTGCGTGACCAGCTGAGCGCCACCGAAGATTTTCGCCGCCTATTGGCGCCGTTGGGTAAGCGGGTCGCGCCGTTCTGGCTGCAACTGCCCGCAAGCTTCGGGCCGCAGCGCCTGGCGGAGCTGAGCGCTTTTATCGAGCCTTGGCAGGCCGAGGCGCTGGCCGTCGAGGTGCGTCATCCGGCGTTCTTTGCCAAGGGCGAGGAAGAACGCAGCCTTAATCGTCTACTGCATGGCCGTGGTATTGAGCGCATCTGTCTGGATTCGCGCGCGCTGTTCAGCTGTGTATCCAGCGCGCCAGCCGTATTGCATGCGCAGGCCAAGAAACCGCGTCTGCCGCTGCGGCCCACGGCCTTTAGCCAGGCCCCGCAGCTGCGCTTTATCGGTCATCCCGAGTTGCTGGCCAATGATCCCTTTATGGCGCCTTGGCTGGACAAGGTGGCGGGCTGGATCGAAGAAGGCCGTACGCCTTACGTCTTTCTACATACCTCGGATAATCGCCTGGCTCCGCAGCTAGCACAGCGCTTCCACCAGCAATTGATGCAGCGCCTGCCAGGGTTGCCAGCCTTACCTCAGGTGCAGGTCGAGGACGAGGTCGAGCAGTTGGGCCTGCTCTGATAGGCTGCGCTCCATGACTTTATTCCGTGCTTTTCTGCTTCTCTGTGTAGTGCTCGCCGGCCTGTTGCTGGCGATCTGGCGTGGCTGGCTGGATGTGCCGCCGCGCTGGAACCCCTGGGCGGTGCTGGATATTCGCGAAACGCCGAACCTGCTGACCAGCTTTAAGCTCTGGCGGCTGCAGGATGATCCCGCGCTGTGCCAGCAGGCGTTGAACACCTCTTCACTGCGCTTTACCCCGCAAGCCGACAGCAGCCCAGAGGTGGCGTGCCCGCTGAACAATACCCTGCGCGTACACAGCTCCGGAGTTGCTTTCAGCAGCAGCTTTATCGCCAGCTGCCCGCTGGCAGCGGCCTTTGCCCTGTTCGAGCAGCATGACTTGCAGCCAACAGCCCAGTCCGTGTTTGGTCAGCGCGTGGCGCGGGTTGAGCATGTGGGCAGCTTTGCCTGCCGTACCATTGCTGGCAGTCAGCGGCGTAGCCAGCATGCCTCGGCCAATGCGCTGGATATCGTCGGGTTTCGCCTGGCTGATGGGCGGCGCATCAGCGTGCTGCAGGATTGGCCCAAAGAGGGCAAGAACGCCGAGTTTCTACGCCAGGTGCAGCAGGGGGCTTGTCGGCGCTTTAACACCACGCTGGGGCCGGAATACAACGCGGCCCATCGTGACCACTTTCATGTGGATATGGGGTTATGGCGCATGTGCCGTTAAGTAGCGGCTTAACGCTGCGCCAACAATAGGTCGGCAGCCTGGCCGCTGCGGCCGTCGGCGAATTCGAAGCGGCCGAGTTGGGCGATTTCGTCGTAGGCGCCCAGAGCAATCTTCACGTCGCGCGCTTGCAGGTCGATTGCGCTGACGCCAGCCTGGCTTAGCGACTGGCTCGACTGCCGACCTTGGGCATCGAAGCGCAGCAGGCTCAGGCGTTCGAAGATCGCATCCTGGCTGTCGATACGGCCATCGCCGTTGTCATCGTATTTGCGCAGTTCGGCAAAGCCGTTGGCTGCGCCATTCTGGTCGCCAAACAGCTCGCGACCATCATCAATGCGGCCGTTAGCGTTGCGGTCATAAGCGAGCAGGGCATCGTCGCCGGTGGGCACGCTGATCTGGTCGAGCTTCCCGTCGGCGTCCAGGTCAAAACGTACCGAGCGGGCCAGGCCGCTGGTACTGAAGCCGTTGCCGGCCAGATCGAGCACCAGTGGATCGGTTTTCTTCGGTTCGGCGTTGATACTGACATTCAGCTCCAGCTCGCGCTGGGCTGCCATTTCCTGAAAATCACTGGCCTGGGCGGTGACAGCGGGCGGCTCGCTGGGCGTTTCCGGCGCCTTGGCAGGCGCTTCGGCTTCCACCTCATCGGGCATCAGGGTGCGCCGCAGAATCTGGTAATCCAGCGACGCGCGTTTGCCATCCTCCAGCGTCTCGCTGATTGAACTGGTGTTGGCGGCCGACGGCGCGACGCTGCGTGGGGCGGAAATTACATCGAACATGGCGAACTCGGTGCGGCTTGAAACTGCCGGGTCTGGCAAAATACCGCTCAAGCTGGTTATCGGCCGCTCAGACGGTCAATTGAGTGATTTTTGAGCACATTTTCTGATGAGTGATGAGCGGCTAATAGCCAGAATTCGTATGCAAGCCCTGGCTCCCCATCTGCAGGCGTCAGCTGAAATATGGGCCGCGCGCCTGGGTTTACCGCTCGACGGCGACAGCGAGTTCGCCTTGCAGCTGGGCGAGGGCGGTTTGCAGCTGGTGGAGTTGGGTCCGCAGGCTCCGGGGCCGGTGAAAGTGGATTTTGTCGAGGGCGCAGTGGCGCATCGGCGGCTGTTCGGTGGCGGCAGTGGACAGATGATCGCCAAGGCGGTGGGCGTGCAGGCAGGGGTGCGTCCGACTGTGTTGGATGCCACCGCTGGCCTGGGGCGAGATGCCTTTGTGCTGGCCAGTCTGGGTTGCCGCATGACCTTGATCGAGCGTCAGCCGCTGATTGCAGCGTTGCTGGAAGATGGCTTGGCCCGTGCTGCGCTGGACCGCGATGTGGCGCCGATTGCTGCGCAGATGCGGCTGCTCAACGGTAATGCCATCGAGCTGATGCGCGCCTGGCAGGGCGAGCCGCCACAGGTTATCTACCTCGACCCGATGTTCCCGCACCGCGACAAGAGCGCACTGGTGAAGAAAGAGATGCGCCTGTTCCGTCCCTTTGTTGGCGATGACCTGGATGCACCCGCATTGCTTGAAGCGGCGCTGAACCTGGCCAGCCATCGGGTGGTGGTCAAGCGTCCGCGCAAGGCCCCGCTGATTGAAGGCGCCAAGCCGGGTTATGCCCTGGAAGGCAAATCCAGCCGCTACGACATCTACCCGAAGAAGAAGCTGCAAGCCGCCAGCGAGTAACGCTGGCGACGCTTTACGCTACTCGGCGCGGAAGGCACGCAGAAAGACGTCTACCGCATCGCGCACATGGGCTTCGGCCTCGCTGCCTTGCAAGGCCTCGCCACAGCCGATCAGCAGACGGAAGTTGGCGCCGCCCTTGATCAGGCAGAAAAACTGATCGGCAGCGCTCAGCGGGTCGGGTACGCGCAGCTTGCCGCTCTGGTCGGCGCTGCGTAGCAGCTCTTCCATGCCGTGCAGCACACGCTGTGGGCCGGCTTCATAGAACATCCGCGACAGCGTCGAGTCCTGCGCCGCCAGGCTCACCATCACCCTGTGCAGCTCCACGGACTCACGGCTGTTGATCAGCAGGTTAAAGCCGCGGCCGATGTTCAGCAGCGTCTGCGCAATAGGTACCTGGTCATCCAGTTCGAAGAGCAGCTCGGGTAGTTGCTCTTCGCATTTGGACTTCACGGCTTCAGCGAACAGCTTCTCCTTGTCAGTGAAGTGGCTGTACACCGTGAGCTTGGAAACCCCGGCTTCCGCGGCAATTGCGTCCATGCTGCTACCGTCATAACCATTGCTAAGAAACAGGGTCTTCGCCGCTTCCAGAATGGCTTTGCGCTTGGCCAGATCTTTGGGTCGGCCGGGGCCGCTGGGTGGCAACACTTTGTTTGGCATTGGTCGTTTTTAATACTGGACTAGTGAGTTTGCTATTTTTACTATACCCGCCAGTATAAATATTCAAAAGCCTCCACAAAGGTTAGTCATCATGTTTCGTCATGCACTGTCTGTTGCGTTGCCTGTCAGTCTTATCCTGTTGCTCGGCGCTTGCGGTAATGGCGAGCCCGCCAAGGTTGCCGTGCGCCCGGCCATGGTGGTGCAGCCGCAACTGGCTGGCGACCTGATGGATGCCTACCCCGGTGAGGTGCGTGCGCGCCTGGAGCCGGAGCTGGCGTTCCGTATCGGTGGCAAGGTGGCCAAGCGCCTGGTTGATGTGGGCGCGCGGGTGAAGAAGGACCAGCCGCTGGCCGAACTGGACCCGCAGGACGTGCGTCTGCAGCTGGAGGCTATCCGCGCCCAAGTGGCGGCGGCCGAGGCCAACTTGCAGCTGGTGCGTGCCGAGCGTGACCGCTACAAAACCCTGCTGGCACGCAACCTGGTGAGCCGCTCGCAGTATGACAATGCCGAAAACACCTACCGCTCCGGTGAGGCGCGCCTGAAACAAGTGCGTGCTGAATTCAACGTGGCTAACAACCAGGCTGGTTACGCGGTACTGCGCGCGTCCCAGGACGGTGTGGTGGCGCGGCGGATGGTTGAAGTCGGCCAGGTGGTCGCCGCTGGGCAAACCGTGTTCACCCTGGCTGCGGATGGCGAGCGGGAAGTGTTGATCAACCTGCCGGAGCAAGCCTTCGAGCGCTTTAAGGTCGGCCAGGATGTGGCGGTTGAACTGTGGTCGCAGCCGGATCAGCGCTTCCCGGGGCGCATTCGTGAGATGTCGCCATCGGCCGATCCGCAATCGCGCACCTTCGCCGCCCGCGTGGCCTTCGTGGAAGGCAAGGTGCCGGCCGAGCTGGGCCAGAGCGCTCGCGTCTTCATCGCCCACAACGGCGACGTACCGCTGGCCGTGCCGCTGTCGGCAGTCACGGCGGAGAAGGGCCAGCCCTATGTCTGGGTGGTCGACCCCAAGGATTCCACCCTCAAACGCACCGACGTGCGCATTGGTGCCTACGGTGAGAAAACCGTGCCGATACTCGAAGGCCTGCAAGCCACTGATTGGGTGGTAGCGGCCGGTGGTCAGGTGTTGCGTGAAGGCCAGCAGGTGCGTCCGGTGGACCGCGACAACCGTGCGGTGCAGTTGACGGCCAAGGCCGACCTGACGGTCGAGGAGTAAGCCCGATGGATTTCAACCTCTCCGCCTGGGCGCTGCGTAACCGCCAGATCGTCCTGTACCTCATGCTGCTGCTGGCTGTAGTCGGCGCTATCTCCTACACCAAGCTGGGCCAGAGCGAAGACCCGCCCTTTACCTTCAAGGCCATGGTGGTGCGCACCAACTGGCCAGGGGCGAGCGCCGAAGAAGTGGCCCGGCAGGTCACTGAGCGCATCGAAAAGAAGCTGATGGAGACCGGTGACTACGACAAGATCGTCTCGTTCTCGCGTCCGGGTGAATCCCAGGTGACCTTTATCGCCCGCGATTCGATGCATTCCGCCGACATTCCTGACCTGTTCTATCAGGTGCGTAAAAAGGTCAGCGATATTCGCCACACCTTGCCCCAGGGTATTCAGGGGCCGTTCTATAACGATGAATTCGGCACCACCTTCGGCAATATCTACGCACTGACCGGTGAAGGCTTCGACTACGCCGTGCTCAAGGATTACGCCGATCGCGTCCAGCTGCAGCTGCAGCGGGTGAAGGACGTCGGCAAGGTCGACCTGCTTGGTTTGCAGGACGAGAAGGTGTGGATCGAACTGTCCAACACCAAGTTGGCGACCCTTGGCCTGCCACTGGCGGCCGTGCAGCAGGCGTTGGAAGAGCAGAACGCGGTGGCTGCCGCCGGCTTCTTCGAAACCGCCTCGGATCGCGTGCAACTGCGCGTCACCGGGCGTTTTGAAACGGTTGATGAAATCCGTAACTTCCCGATTCGTGTGGCCGACCGTACGTTCCGTATCTCTGATGTAGCCGAGGTTAAGCGCGGCTTCAATGATCCACCCGCGCCGCGCATGCGCTACATGGGTGAAGACGCCATCGGCCTGGCCGTGTCGATGAAGGCCGGCGGCGATATTCTGGTGCTGGGCGAGGCCCTGGAAGGTGAGTTCGCTCGCCTGCAGGAAACCCTGCCGGCCGGCATGCAACTGAACAAAGTGTCGGATCAGCCAGCAGCGGTGAAAACGGGCGTCGGTGAGTTCGTTCGCGTGCTCACCGAAGCGGTGATCATCGTGCTGCTGGTGAGCTTTTTCTCCCTCGGCCTGCGCACGGGCCTGGTGGTGGCGCTGTCGATTCCGCTGGTGTTGGCGATGACCTTCGCCGCCATGTACTACCTCGGCATTGGCCTACACAAGATTTCCCTCGGCGCGCTGGTGCTGGCGCTGGGCCTGATGGTGGATGACGCGATCATTGCCGTGGAGATGATGGCGATCAAGATGGAGCAGGGATACGACCGCATTAAAGCGGCCAGTTATGCCTGGACCAGCACCGCCTTCCCCATGCTCACCGGCACCCTGATTACCGCCGCCGGCTTCCTGCCGATTGCCACGGCGCAGTCGGGCACCGGCGAATATACCCGCTCGATCTTCCAGGTGGTGGCGATTGCCCTGCTGGTGTCGTGGATCGCTGCTGTGGTGTTTGTGCCGTACCTTGGCGCCAAGCTGCTGCCCGATCTGGCCAAGCTGCACGCGGCCAAACATGGCGGCAGCGCCGACGGCCACGACCCCTATGGCACGCCGTTCTACCGGCGCGTGCGCACGGCGGTGGAGTGGTGCGTACGTCGGCGTAAAACCGTGATCGTGCTGACTATCGCGCTGTTTGTCGGCTCCATCCTGCTGTTCCGCTTTGTCCCGCAGCAGTTCTTCCCAGCGTCCGGCCGCCTGGAGCTGATGGTCGACCTCAAACTCAGCGAAGGCGCGTCCCTGGCCGCCACCGAAGAGCAGGCCAAGCGTCTGGAGAAATTGCTCAGTGGCCATGAAGGCATCGACAACTTCGTCGCTTACGTCGGTACCGGTTCGCCGCGCTTCTACCTGCCGTTAGACCAGCAGCTGCCAGCTGCCAGCTTTGCCCAGTTTGTGGTGCTGGCGAAAAGCATCGAAGACCGCGAGAAGATCCGCACCTGGCTGATTGAGGTGCTGAACGACGAGTTCCCGACCCTGCGCACGCGTATCTCGCGTCTGGAGAACGGCCCACCTGTCGGCTATCCGGTGCAGTTCCGCGTCTCCGGTGAGCATATTGACGAGGTGCGTCAGTTGGCCCGTCAGGTGGCCGATAAGGTGCGCGAGAACAGCCATGTGAGCAACGTGCACCTGGACTGGGAAGAGCCGAGCAAGGTGGTGCGCCTGAATATCGATCAGGAGCGTGCCCGCGCCTTGGGTGTGAGCACCGCCGATCTGTCGCGCTTCCTGCAAAGTTCGCTGACCGGCTCGCCCGTCAGCCAGTACCGCGAAGGTAACGAGCTGATCGAAATCCTCCTGCGCGGCACGGTGAGTGAGCGTCAGGAACTCGGCCTGCTGCCAAGTCTGGCGGTGCCGACCGATAATGGCCGCAGCGTACCGCTGTCGCAGATCGCCACCCTGGAGTACGGCTTCGAGGAAGGCATCATCTGGCACCGCAACCGTCTGCCGACCGTCACCGTGCGTGCCGATGTTTATGGCAAGGAGCAGCCGGCCAGCCTGATCAAGCAGATCCTGCCAACCCTTGAGCCGGTGCGTGCACAGCTGCCGGACGGCTACCAGCTGGATGTCGGTGGCACCGTGGAGGACTCCAGCCGTGGGCAGAAGTCGGTCAACGCTGGTATTCCACTGTTTATCGTGGTGGTACTGACCCTGCTGATGCTGCAGCTGAAAAGCTTCTCGCGCTCGGCCATGGTGTTCCTCACGGCGCCGCTGGGGCTGATCGGTGTGACGCTGTTCCTGCTGATCTTCCGACAACCGTTCGGCTTCGTTGCCATGCTTGGCACCATCGCCTTGTCGGGGATGATCATGCGTAACTCGGTGATTCTGGTCGACCAGATCGAGCAGGACATCGAAGCCGGCATGGACCGCTGGCACGCGATCATCGAAGCCACCGTGCGGCGTTTCCGGCCTATCGTGCTGACTGCCCTGGCGGCGGTACTGGCGATGATCCCGCTGTCGCGCAGCGTATTCTTCGGGCCGATGGCAGTGGCCATCATGGGCGGCCTGATCGTCGCCACTGCGTTGACTCTGCTGTTCCTGCCGGCGCTGTATGCGGCATGGTTCCGGGTCAAGGAAGTGGAAGCGAAACCAGCCTGATTCGGCGGCAAACGATGTGAAAAGCCAGGCCCAGTGCCTGGCTTTTTTATGCCGCTCAGAAAAGTCGTCTGTTGGTCTACTGTCAAAAATATGCAACTGTCAGTGGTGCGGCGCTGCTGGCTTTTACTGCGATTACAGTCTGTTACAGAGGGGTTTAGAGCGTTTCTTCGAATTATCTGCTTACGTTTCGTCGTTTTTGTTTGACATATTTTACGTATTTGCCAGACTGCGCGACCTTGAACGGGCGCGTGCAGCAACCCGTCGAGAATGGTCATAACAAAAACCTGTAGCCCATCGATCCGTCCTGCGCAGCCTGCGCGGGCCATGCATGCGGTGGGCTGACGTCTGTGGAACGGGAAAGCATGCTGATCTGGTTCGTTGCGCTCTATTTGCTGGTGACTGTCGCCATCGGTTTCTACGCCTCCACCCGGGTGCACAACACCCGCGATTTCGCCTCCGGTGGTCGCAGCATGGGCTTCCCCATCGTCGCCGCCATGGTGTTCGCCACCTGGTTTGGCTCCGAGGCCGTGCTGGGCATCCCCGCCACCTTCCTCGAAGAAGGCTTTGCCGGCATCGTCGAAGACCCATTCGGCTCCTTTGGCTGTCTGTTTCTGGTCGGCCTGATCATCGCCCGACCGCTGTACCGGATGAACCTGCTGACCATCGGCGACTACTTCAAGAAACGCTTCGGCCCGCAGGTCGAGCTGATCATCAGCCTGGTCATCGTCATGTCCTACCTGGGTTGGATCGCCGCGCAGCTGATTGCGCTGGGCCTGGTGTTCAACGTCATCTCCGACGGCAGTATCAGCACGACCCAGGGTATGTTCCTCGGCACCTTTATCGTGCTGATGTACACCCTGTTCGGCGGCATGTGGTCGATTGCCCTGACTGACTTCTTCCAGATGATCATCATCGTGGTTGGCCTGATCTACCTGGTCTGGCTGTTCAGCGACATGGCCGGCGGCGCCGACCTGGTGATCAGCAAGGCGGCCAGCGATGGCAAATTCACCTTTATGCACGCCTTCGAACCCAAGGACATCGTCGCCTTTATCGGCGCCGCGGTAACCATGATGCTCGGCTCCATCCCGCAGCAGGACGTCTACCAGCGCGTGATGTCGGCCAAGAGCGAGAACATCGCTGCGCGTGCCTCGATGGCCGGCGCGGTGTTCTATCTGGGCTTCTGCATGCTGCCGATCTTCTTGGTGTACGCCGCCTCGATGATCGACCCGGCGCTGGTCGAGAAGTGGCTGACCGAAGACTCGCAGATGATTCTGCCGCTGCTGATCCTCGAAAAGACGCCGCTGTTCGCCCAGATCATGTTCTTCGGCGCGCTGCTCTCGGCCATCATGTCCACTGCCTCCGGCACGTTGCTGGCGCCGTCGGTAACCCTGACCGAGAACGTGCTCAAGCGTTTCCTACCGGTGCTTAACGACAAGCAGTTCCTGCTGCTGATGCGCGTGACCATCGTGGTTTGCGCGGCGGCGACCCTGAGCTTTGCCCTGTATTCCGATGCGAGCATCTACGAGATGGTCGGCAACGCCTACAAGGTGACCCTGGTAGCAGCCGTGGTGCCGTTGTTTGCCGGTTTGTTCTGGAAACGCGCGACCACCCAGGGTGCGCTGGTTGCAATCGCTTTTGGCCTGGTGTCGTGGATCTACCTGGAATACACCTGGAGCGAAGCCGCCTTCTGGCCGCCACAGCTGGCGGGCCTGCTGTTCAGCATGGCCGGCATGTTGATTGGTACGCTGCTGCCGCAGTGGAGCCGTAACCACAACGGCACGCTGGTGGCGCAGGCGGAATAAGCCTGGCGTTTGACTGACAAAACCCCGCTGATTGGCGGGGTTTTGTTTTTCAGCCGGGCGAGGGCAGATCCCCTGTAGGAGCGGCCCATGGCCGCGAGCTTTGCTGCTTCTTTTTTTGGGGGGGGCTTTGTTTGCGCCGCTTTTGCAGCGTTTCGGATATTGGTTCCGCCCTTACGGCGGCTCACTTTTGGCAGACGCCCCAAAAGTAAGCAAAAAGTCTTGCCCCTTGCATTCGGGTCTCGCTGCGCTCGACTTCCCTCCTTCCATCATTGCTCCAGGGGCCGGCGTACAAGGGGCGTCCCTGGCCCTTTACGCCTCTCGCCGCATCCATGCGGCTCACTCCCTTCCGCAACGATTCCACTCGGCCTGCTGATGGGGCGTTTCGCGTCGTCTGTGATAACGCAGAACAAACCGTAGGAGCGGGCTTGCCCGCGATGCTTTTGCTTCGGTTTTTCCGCTCTCCCTTCCACAACTCGCCCAAACAACGCGGTCCCCGAATCCCGTCAGGAGGCCGAGCGTAGGTGATGTGGAGAGGGGCGTTTGGCATGGATGCCAAACGAGGCATGTCGGGCCATGGATGGCCCACCGTGACGACCCTCGGAACAGCACCGGAGCGAGGGGACTTGAGCGCAGCGAAACCCGGATGCCGGGCGCGCTTTCTCTTTGGTTACTTTCTGCGCGAGTAAAGAGATACGGAGCGAAGCGCAGTAACAGCCGAAGGCTGGCCCGCAGGGTGAGCGCAGCGAATCAAGTGACTCGCCGTAAGGGCGAAAGGGTGATTCACATTCAAAGCAGATGCTGCGGACGTTAGAGGCTTGATGGGTATCGATGCGCTCGCACCATCCTACGAACTAGTTCAAACGGAGATTAATTTTGTATGGTCGAAGTCGTAGTTGAGTTTCTGTTTCTCTTTTACTCCGTCGCTTCTTATATATTCAAATGTAATGAAAAAAGGCTTGATGATAAAGGAGCCTATGCCTTGTTGTATGAGTATAGAGTAGCGACCTCCGGGCTCAATACGGTCGAAAAAATCGGGGCTCAATTTGTGATCTATTCCGCTTGATTTAAAGTTAATTTTTATGGCGCCGCTCCCGGCGTTATAGTATTCAACTGTATAGCCTTCTCGTGTGTGTTTTGCTCCCATGTAAAGCAGTCTTGGTTTAATGGCGTCAGTTGCTCTTTGTTCAATGACCATTGCAGTTTGTACTTCATGGTCAAACTGCGATCTGGCAACAGAAACTAACTCCCTTTGGCTTTCTACTGATAAACGCAGCTCATTTGCCTGGAGCTCAAGGGCGGCGGTGTTTTGTTTTAACTCAATACCTTGTTGAAAGTATCCTAAAACTAGCCAGAGAATTGCGACTGGTCCAAATATTCCTGCAAGAAAATCTCCTATTTCATTTAGTTTAAGATCATTTAGGTTGGTTAGTTTGTCTCCGATCATAAGCCATACTGCAATGGCGTATGTTGCAGTAAGAATGGCCCCTGAAATAGATAAAAATCTACTCATACATGCTCCGTTTTTATTGTTCTTTAAGTGTGCTGCGTTGATTTCGATATTTGAGTTTGTTGTACGCCGCTTCATCCGTTAACTCAAATGGAAAAGGGGCGTGGAAAAGGGGGCAGATTTTATTTTCCAATAAATCAGATTTCTGCAGTGCCAAAAAAGCCAGACCCCAAGGTCTGGCTTTTTCATATCCATCCAGCCCTTCTTACAACGCCCCAAACACCTTCTTCGCCAAACTGGTCGCCGCACCAGCCGGGTTCTCGCGGATACTCGCTTCCTGCTCGGCGATCATGGCGAACAGGCCATCCAGCGCCTGCTCGGTTACATAGTTCTCGATATTCGCGCTTTTCGCGTCGATCACGCCGAAGCTCGCGGCTTGGCCGGCGAAGCTGTTGTACTGCTTGGCCAGGCCGACCTGGTCGGTGGCTTGTTTAACGATAGGCAGGAACTTGGCGCGGATCTGTTCGCGGCTGGTCTTGTTCAGGTACTGGGTAGCGGAATCGTCCGAGCCGGCGAGGATGCTCTTGGCGTCCTGTACGGTCATCTTCTTCACCGAGTCCACCAGCAGCGCCTGGGCTTGCGGTACGGCGGCTTCGGCGGCTTTGTTCATGCTCGCTTCGAGCTGATCAACCTGCGCGCCCATGCCCATCATCTTCATGGTTTTTGCAGCTTTGCCGAGGTTGCCCGGCAGCTCGATGCGTACGTCCGGGTTGTTGCTGAAACCGCCGGGTTTGCCCAGTTGCTGCACGGCTACTTTAGCGCCTTGGGTGAGGGCGTCCTTGAGGCCGCCGCTGGCGTCGCTTTGCGAAAGATCGGCCAGCGACAGGGCAAAGGCACTGCTGGAGAGGGCGAGGCCGGCGGCCAGGGAGATAAGACGAAGCATGATGGGCATCCTTGTGCGGTTGGTAAGGCAGTAACTGGAGCTTAACGGAGTGGCGCGCGCAGGCAAATCTGCAGTTGCGTCGCCGCTCTGGCAGGGCGTCGCGCCAGAAGTTCGCTGGAGAGGGAGGAGGGGCGAAGCTAGTTGGTTAAGCGCTGCAGCTCGCGACGCACCATTTGTGAGTAGGCGGCGGGCTTAAGGGCATACAGCTCGGCCGCGACCCAGCTGAGCCAACGGCCACCCAACTCGGCCTTGGCGGCCAGCAGGCGCTGGGCTTCGGCTTCGGCGCGAGCCTGGTTGGCTTGGTGAAACTCCGCACGGGAGGGCCGTGCGGGTTGGTCGTTGGTTTCGCTCATAACGATGTGGCCAGGCCGGTTTACACCGGCTCGGCGACATCCTCGTTGCGATCCATGGTCACCTGGCGAATCGACAGGCGCAGCTCTGCCGGCAGCACGCGCTTGGCGGCGCCTTCGGCCAGTTCGCTGAGCAGCGGGTGGTGGCTGAGCTTGCCGGCTTCATCCTGACGCAGCACGCCCTGGTCGAGCAGGCTCTGGATAAAGTGACGGAACAGGCTCTTGTCGAAGAACTCCGGGGCGTTGAGGCCATGCAGGATTGACAGGCGCTGGGCCATCACGGTGCAGAGGTCTTCCAGCTCTTCGGCGCTGATGGCGTTCTGGCCGGCATTCAGCAGCAGGGCGGTGGCCATATAGAAGCGCTGCAGGGTCTGCACGATGGCGCGGGCCAGCAGGGTGAGCAGGACGAACTCGCGCGAGCTGGGCGCCGGGCGGACATACATATCGCCGTCGAGCTTGAGCAGGCCCTGTTCAACGAAGGCGGTCAGCCATTGATCGACCACACCGTCCAGCTCATCCAGGTTCCAGCGGATAAACAGTTCGGCTTGCAGGTAGGGGTAGAGCGCGCGGGTGTAGCGCAGGATCTGCTCGCGGCTCATCCGTGAACTGCTCTGGAAGAAGCTCGCCAGCAGCGCCGGCAGGGCGAAGATGTGCAGTACGTTGTTGCGGTAGTAGGTCATCAGAACGGCGTTTTGCTCGTCCAGATAGAGAATCTTTCCGAGGGCATCCTTCTGTTCGGCGAGCAGGTCCATCTTCTGCACGTATTCGATCAGCGCCTGGCCGTTGCCGTCTGGCAGGGTGGTGTGCGGCGAGTAGGGCACGCTGCGCAGCAGGGCTAGATAGAGGTCGAGCACCCGCGATAGAGCGCGTTCGTCCAGGGCCAGTTTGCTGGTGGAGAGCAGCGCCAGGGCCACCAGGTTGACCGGGTTGATCGCCGCCGCCTCGTTGAGGTGCTGGGCCACGCGCTCGCCAAGGTTGTTGGTGGCTTCATTCAGCCATGCCGGACGGTACTGCGTGCCGTAATCCTGCTCGCGCCAGTCCGGCTGCTCGCTGTCGAGGAATTCCGCCAGTTTGATTGGCTCGCCGAAATTGACCCATACATGGCCGAAACGCTGCTTGAGCGCACCGATGACCTTGAAGATGTCGAAGATCGACTCTTTCTTCTTGCTCGCGCCGCGCAGCTCGCCCAGGTAGGTGCGGCCTTCCAGCACGCGCTCGTAGCCGATGTACACCGGCACGAACACCACCGGCAGGCGGTTGCTGCGCAGGAAGCTGCGCATGGTGATGGCCAGCATGCCGGTTTTCGGTTGCAGCATGCGCCCGGTGCGCGAACGGCCGCCTTCGACGAAGTACTCGACCGGGAAGCCTTTGCTGAACAGGGTGTGTAGGTATTCGTTGAACACCGCGGTATAGAGCGGGTTGCCCTTGAAGGTGCGACGCATAAAGAACGCGCCGCCACGCCGCAGCAGGCCGCCGATCACCGGCATATTCAGGTTGATGCCGGCGGCGATATGCGGCGGCGTCAGGCCATTGCGGAACAGCAGGTAGGACAGCAGCAGGTAGTCGATATGGCTGCGGTGGCAGGGCACATAGATCACCTCGTGGCCCTGGGCGACTTCCTGCACGCCTTCGATATGGTTGACCTTGATGCCGTCGTAGATCTTGTTCCAGAACCAACTCAGCACCAGTTCGAGGAAGCGAATGGCGGTGTAGGTGTAGTCCGAGGCGATTTCGTTGCCATAGCGCAGGGCCTGGCTTTCGGCCTTCTCCAGGCTGATGTTCTCGCGTTCGGCTTCTTCGATGATCGCCTGGCGCACCTGCGGGCCATGCACCAGGCCTTTGACCAGGTTGCGGCGGTGCGACACGTCCGGGCCGATCACGGCGGCTTTCTGGTTGCGGAAGTGCACGCGCAGGATGCGCTGGACCATGCGCAGGGTGCGCTCGTGGCCTTTGTCTTGCTCGACCAGCTCGCGCAGATGAATCGGCGTGGAGAACTGCACGCGGGTTTTGCGGCCCAGGATCAGGATGCTCACCAAGCGGCGCAGACGCCCGGTGACCGCCCAGCTGTCGGCAAACAGCAGCTTCCACGGGCTGGTTTCACGGTCCGGCGACTGGCCCCAGAACACGCTGACCGGAATGATTTGTGCATCGTCCACCGCATGCTGGCTGAGTGCGCTGACCAGGCGTTGCAGGGGCGGCGAGATGCCACGTTTGTCCTGCCGGCCTAGCCAGTCGGGCTCTGGGGTCAGGTAGAAGAAGGCGGCAGGCTCCAGCAGCTCACCCACGGCCACCGGTAGCACCGGGCGCGGCAGGCCGGCCTTGCGGCACTCCGTATCGACCACCGCCAAGTCACTCAGCGACGGCTGCTGCAGCACGTAGAACACCGGCTTGCTGCGGTCGAGCTTGAGGGTAAAGGCGGACTGGTTGATGGTTTCCGAGCGCACCCAGAGGTACAGCACGCGGCGCAAGGTGCCAAAAACGAGACGGCGGAGCGGAGATCGGGTCATACGGAGTCTGCAGGCTTGAAAACGAGCATTTGCTCGGGGGGCGTAGTGTGCCGGATCGCTTGGCTGGCGGCAAAAATCTTCTAGGGTTTAGCCGTCGTCAGCTGGGTTGCGAATTTTTTTCAGCGCAGCTGTAACAGCCGCCGGTCGGCCTCGTCTATTGGGCCGAGGCAGCCAATCGGCCGCCACTGTAAACCACCATTGGAGCGTTGCCATGAACCATCTGAACACTGTTGTTGCATCCCTGGGCGCGGTACTGCTGAGCAGCGCTGCATTGAGCGTGCAGGCCGCGAGCAACCCGTTTGCCGCGCAGGAACTGAGCAGCGGCTACAGCCTGGCTGCTGGCGAGAAATCCGCTGAAGGCAGCTGTGGCGAAGGCAAATGCGGCGGCGAAATGAAAAAAGCCGAAGGCGAAGGCAAGTGTGGCGAGGGTAAATGCGGTGGCGAAGCCAAGGCCGAAGGCGAAGGCAAATGCGGTGAAGGCAAGTGCGGCGGCGAGCAGAAAACCGAGTAACGGACTGAGTGCAGGGGCAGAACATGCAGATGGATTTCGTTAACGGTGCCGGGCTGGGCCTGCGTCGCGGCCTGCTTGGCGCGCTGCAGGACTGCAGCACAGATGAGGTGGACTTCCTCGAAATGGCACCGGAGAACTGGATCGGCGTAGGTGGGCGCCTGGGCAAGCAGCTGCGTGCCCTGAGCGAGCGCCAGCCGCTGCTCTGTCATGGTCTGTCCCTTAACCTCGGTGGCTTTGCCCCGCTGGATATCGAGTTGCTCAAAGCCATCAAGGGCTTTCTCGACTTGCATGGCGTGCGCGGTTACAGCGAGCACCTGTCGGCCTGTGCCGACCATGGCCAGCTGTATGACCTGATGCCGCTGCCGTTTTCCGAGGAGTCGGTGCGGCGTATCGCCGAGCGCGTGCGCATCGTGCAGGACGTGCTGGAGCGGCCGCTGATCATCGAGAACGTCTCGGCCTATGCGCAGTTGCCGGGCGAGCTGGATGAACCGGCATTTGTCCGTGCGGTGCTGGAGCTGGCCGACTGCCAGCTGTTGCTCGACGTGAACAACGTCTTCGTCAACAGCATCAATTTCAACTTCGATGCGGCCGCTTATATCGCTGCCATGCCCAGTGCGCGCATCGCCTATCTGCATGTGGCCGGGCATTACGACCAGGCCAGTGATTTGAAGATCGACACCCACGGCGCGCCGGTGATCGACCCCGTGTGGGCGCTGCTGGAACAGGCCTACGCCGTGCACGGCGTGCGCCCGACCTTGCTGGAGCGGGATTTCAACTTCCCGCCGATTGCCGAACTGTATGCCGAGGTGGCGCAGATTCGGCAGCTGCAAGCGGCAGCGACACCCTTACGGAGTTACGGCACATGAGCGGCGTTGACGCACAACGCGCATTTGCCGCGCGGATTCGCCAGCCGGCAGCGCAGCCGTTGCTGGAGGGCGTTACGGCCAAGCGGATGGCAGTGTATGAAGAGCTGTTCTTCAACAATATCGAAGGCTTTATCAGCGGCGCCTTCCCTGTGCTGCACCGGCTGATCGAGGCTGATCGCTGGCAACGCCTGGTGCGCAGTTTTATCGCCGAGCATCAGGCACATACGCCGTATTTCTTGCAGATCAGCCAGGAGTTTCTCGCCTGGTTGCAGCAGGGCTATGTCGCCGAGGCGGGCGATCCGCCCTTTATCCTTGAATTGGCACATTACGAGTGGGTCGAGCTGGCGTTGGATGTCAGCGAGGCCGAGCTGCCTGCGCGGGGCTGGTCGCCACTGGCCTGGCCGCTGGCCTATCAGTGGCCGGTGCAGCGTATTGGTGGCGACTTCCAGCCGACAACGCCGACGGGCGAGCCGACGTGTTTGCTGGTCTGGCGCGATGGGCAAGACAAAGTGCGCTTTATGCAAATCAGCCCCTTTGCCTACGAGCTGGCGACACGGCTGCAGGCTGGTGAAGGCGCTGACGCAGCATTGTCGGCATTGGCCCAGCAGCACTATCTGAGCGCCGACACTCATTATTTCAGCAACGCTCACAACCTACTGGCGGAGTGGTGCCGCCAGGAAATCTGGTATTCCCCCGTCACTTAATCACTTGATCCCGGCACCCTCGGTGTCGACCTGCGGAGATGTCCCATGCTGAGCTTTCTCAATCGTCTCCAGGATGCCCTGGACGCTACCCGTCGTCTGGATTTTATCGGTCCGTTATTGCTGCGCCTGTACCTGGTACCGGTGTTCTGGATGGCCGGCATGCACAAACTGGCGGACATCGACGCCACCGCCGCCTGGTTCGGCAATCCGGATTGGGGCCTGGGCCTGCCATTCCCCGAGTTGCTAGCCTGGGCGGCGGCCCTGACCGAGGCGGGCGGGGCGCTGCTGCTGTTATTCGGTCTGGCGGTGCGCTGGGTGAGTATCCCGTTGATCGTCACCATGCTGGTGGCGATCTTTGCCGTGCACCTGCCTTTCGGTTGGCAGGCGATTGCCGATGCCAGCGCGCCGTTCGCCAATGAGCGGGTCATGGACTCGGTGGGCAAACTCGAGCGTGCCCGCGAGCTGCTCAAAGAGCACGGCAATTACGACTGGCTGACCAGCAGCGGCAAGCTGGTGGTGCTGAACAACGGCATCGAGTTTGCCGCCACCTACCTGGTGATGCTGGTGGCGCTGTTTTTCAGTGGGGCCGGGCGTTGGTTGAGCCTGGATTATTGGTTTAGCCGGGCATTGCGTCGGCAACCTTGAGCCGAACAGGGCCCGTAGCTGCAATGGTGCGGGCCTCTGGCAAAGCATTGAACTAGAGCGGTTTTTACTGCTTATAGGTAAAGGAAGTAAAAAGTTCCGCTGTCATCAAATATTTATATATCAGCAACTGCCGTGAAATATCCCGCCGCCAAGATTCCCTCCAGCACGAACGAGCCCCAGCGCTCGGGTGTTTTCAACACTTAAAAGTCCATTTAGAGGAATCTTCGATGATCCGTAAGCACAGCTTTCGTGGAGTAATGGCCGGCTTCGCAACCAGCGCTCTGGCCCTGGCCGTTTCCGCCCAGGCTTTCGCCGG
>Ga0155449_1063_pt1 | contig 22568 bp, 23 predicted proteins | sample RifCSPhighO2_02_FD_111897 | JGI IMG/M metagenome (GOLD analysis project Ga0155449, IMG submission 111897) | Pseudomonadales bacterium RIFCSPHIGHO2_02_FULL_60_43 | reverse complement strand
CGCGCCATACTGCATTCTGATCGGCATTATCCGCTTACCCGAGAAAAGCGGTCAACTATTGTGCAGCATCCAGCGTTTCTGGTAATTCCAACGGCCGCGGTTCGTCCTGCAAGCGGCAGAGGAGGCCTTCGATCTGCGCACCCATGGCCATTTCCATCAACGCGTAATACAGATTGCCGCGCACTCGCGCTCGCGCGCCCAACTCAAGGTGACCACTGGCGTGCACATCGCCAATCACCTCACCGTCAATCACGATATGGGGGGCGCGAAGCTCACCTTCAACCCGTCCCTGCACACTGACGCGCACCATGCCTTCGCTGGCCACCAGGTTACCGATGACTTTGCCATCGACCTGCACCGCGCCTTGAAAGCGCAAATCGCCATGCAGCTCGGCACCTACCGCAATCAGGCTGGTCTTGCCCGCGAAACGCTGCACGTCGGTACGCGCCTTGTCTTTATTCCACATAAGGAACAGTTACTCCTCTTTGTTCCACTTGAACGTGCGCAACAAAGGCTTCTCGCCCTGCACCTCGGCACGCACCTTGATCTCGCGCGGGACAAACCCTTCTGGCAACTTTAGCTCGGCAAACCGCCCAGCTTCAGGAATAGCCTGAAAGTGCTTGAACACGAAGGTAATCGGCTGCTCAGGCAACGCATCGGGCAGGTCCGCAGACAGCGCAGCCAGTTCGAGCGTAACGTCCTGCTCGCCTTGCTTGCCGACGATCGACACATGCAACTGCCCTTCCAGCGGCGCCTCACCTTTGCCCACGCGGCTGAGGAGTATCTTGTAGCGGAAAAGCTCGGGGCTGTCCGTGGCCTGCAGCTCAAAGGCCCGGATGCGCAAACCTTCACGACGACTAGCAGGGGCCAATACACCTTTGTAGAAGGCCAGATCCTGCTGCTGTTTATAGATCTGCTCTTCCAGCAGCTTGATACTCAGCCGGCTCTGCTCGTTGGCCTGCTGGCTGAGTTTTTCTGCACTGCTCAATACCGCCACACGCTGCCGGAGCTCTTCGAGATCACGCAGCAGTTGCTCATCGCGCTCTGATTCGACTGGCGGCCCCACTGTCACGGCAGGTTGCGTGTAATGCTGCCACCAGATGCCCGCATAAAACGCCAGCGGAATACACAGCACCAGCAGTAGGCCGAATACTCGCCGGCGCCTGGCGCGCCCGGGGTCGCTGAGGCGGACCTCCCAGCCCGCCATCAGGGCAACATGGCCGCGTGAGATAAGCCCAGGCGCTCATCGAGGCCGAAGAGGATGTTCATGTTCTGCACTGCCTGGCCCGACGCACCTTTGACCAAGTTGTCGATCACCGAGAGCACCACCACCAGGTCGCCATCCTGTGGACGGTGCACGGCGATCCGACAGACGTTGGCACCGCGCACACTGCGCGTTTCCGGGTGGCTACCAGCGGGCATAACATCAACGAAAGGCTCGTTGGCATAACGCTGCTCGAACAACGCCTGCAGATCCACCGAGCGGTCGACAACGGTGGCGTAAAGCGTGGCGTGAATACCGCGGATCATCGGCGTCAGGTGCGGCACAAAGGTCAGGCCGACATCCTTACCCGCAGCCCGGCGCAGGCCCTGGCGGATTTCCGGCAGATGCCGATGACCTTTCACCCCATAAGCCTTCATGCTCTCACCGGCCTCGCTGAACAGCGAACCCACGCTGGCACCGCGCCCGGCACCGCTAACCCCGGATTTGCAGTCAGCAATCACCTGCGTGGTATCAGCCAGCCCGGCCTCAAGCAGCGGAATCAGCGCCAGCTGCGCGGCAGTGGGGTAGCAGCCCGGCACGGCGATTAGACGCGCCTGCTTGATCGCGTCACGATTAACTTCCGGCAAGCCATACACCGCTTCCGGCAGCAGGTCCGGCGCGCCGTGCGGCTGACCGTACCACTTGGCCCATTCATCGGCGTCCTGCAGGCGGAAGTCGGCAGACAGATCGATCACCTTGGTGCCGGCGGCCAGCAGCTCACCGGCCAGGGCATGCGCAACACCATGCGGGGTGGCGAAGAACACCACATCGCAGGCGCCCAGGGTAGCAACGTCCGGCACGCTGAACGCCAGGTTGTCGTAATGACCGCGCAGGTTCGGGTACATCTCATCGACACGCATGCCGGCCTCGGAGCGCGAGGTAATCACCTCGACCTGCGCTTGCGGGTGTTGCGCCAACAAACGCAACAGCTCGACACCGGTATACCCCGTGCCGCCGACGATTCCGACCTTGATCATCACTTGCCCCTTTGCAATACCAGCAGTGGAAAGCTGCCGATGATACGGCCGCTTCGGCCAGGGGCCAACACTTGAGCGCCGCATGTGATGACGGAGGCGGTCATGCCCACTACTATCGGGGCACTTTCCTGTAACGAGTGCGCACGATGCTCTATCTATGGCTCAAGGCTTTTCACATCATCGCCATGGTCTGCTGGTTCGCCGGCCTGTTTTACCTGCCGCGCCTGTTCGTCTACCACGCCATGAGCACCGACGAAGTCAGCCGCGAACGCTTCTGCATCATGGAGCGCAAGCTCTACCGCGGGATCATGTGGCCATCACTGATTTTTACCGTCGGCCTAGGTCTGTGGCTGCTCAGCCTTAACCCGAGCTACTACTTCAGCCAAGGCTGGATGCACGCCAAGCTGAGCCTGGTGGCGCTACTGGTGGTCTACCAGTTCATGTGCGGGGCCCAGCTCAAGGCCTTTGCCCGTGGCGAGAACCAACGCGGCCATGTGTTCTACCGCTGGTTCAATGAAGCGCCCGTGCTGGCCTTACTCGGCATTGTCATTCTGGTCGTGGTTCGCCCTTTCTAAATACTCCAAGAGGATTACCGCATGTCGCTTCCGGCCCTGCTCGAACAACGCCTGCGCCTACCCGTCGTCGCGGCGCCGATGTTTCTGGTGTCCAACCCACAACTGGTTCTGGCCTGCTGCAACAGCGGCATAGTCGGCAGCTTTCCGGCGCTCAACCAGCGTGACAGCGGCGGTTTCAAGGCCTGGCTGGAGGAGATTCAGGCGGGCCTCGACGCCAACTCCGCGCCCTATGCGGTCAACCTGATCGTGCACGGTAGCAACCCGCGCCTGCAGGCGGACCTGGCCATCTGCGTTGAACAGCGCGTGCCCATCGTGATCACCAGCCTCGGCGCGGTGAAGGACGTGGTCGATGCGGTGCACAGCTATGGCGGTCTGGTGTTTCACGACGTGACCACCCGCCGGCATGCTGAGAAAGCCGCCGAAGCCGGCGTCGACGGCCTGATCGCGGTAGCCGCTGGCGCAGGCGGACATGCGGGTACCTGGAGCCCGTTCGCGCTGATCGCCGAAATCCGCCAGTTCTTCGACAAGACCCTGCTGCTGGCGGGTTGTCTCAATCAGGGCCATGAAGTGCTGGCCGCCCAGCTGCTCGGCGCCGACCTCGCTTACCTTGGCACCCGCCTGATCGCCACCCAGGAAAACGCCGCTTCCGCCGCTTACAAGCAGATGATTCTCGACGCCAAAGCCGCCGACATCATCCACACCCCGGCGGTCTCCGGGGTGCCCGCAAGCTTTATGCGCCAGAGCCTGGAGCTGGCCGGCTACGACCTCAAGCAGCTGCAGAACAAAGGCGAGGTCAACTACGGCGAGAAGCTCAAGCCGATGGACGAAGAAGCCAAGGCCTGGAAAACCGTATGGTCGGCCGGCCAGGGTGTTGGCACTATCAACGACCTGCCCAGCGTCGAGCAGCTGATCGCCCGCCTCGACAGCGAATACCGGGCCGCCCTCAAGCAAAGCCTGCAGTTGCAACAACGCTGGGCGCGATGAAGCGACGCAGCCTGATCGGCATTGGGGCGTTCGGGCTGCTGGCCGGCTGGGCACTGCGCCCGGATGACCTCGGCCAGCGACACACACCTCACTTTGCGGCACTCAACCAACTGCTGCGACGCGCAGGGGCCGGTCTGCCTTTGCTGGTCGTTGACCTGGAACGCCTTGATCAGAACGCCGAGCTGCTGGCTAGCCAGCTCGGTAAGCAACTCCCGCTGCGCTTGGTGGCCAAATCGCTGGCCTCCACCGGCTTGCTCGACTACCTGGCGAAGAAACTCGGCACGCAGCGTTTTATGGTGTTTCACCAGCCACAGATCAATCAGCTGGCAGTCAATTTCCCCCAGTCCGACCTGCTGCTCGGCAAGCCCTTGCCCAGTGCAGCGGCCCTGAGTTTCTACCAGCAACTGCCACAGGGCAGCGGCTTTGTCCCGGCTGAGCAGCTGACCTGGCTGATCGACAGCCAAAACCGTCTGCAGGAATACGCCGCACTGGCCAACGCCCTCAACCAACCGCTACAGATTGCCTTTGAAATCGACATCGGCCTGGCCCGCGGCGGTTTTGCGACGCCCGCAGAACTTGGCGCCGCACTCACCTGGCTGCGTAATACGCCCAACCGGCTACGCATACGCGGCCTAATGGGCTATGACGCGCACCTCGCCCATACGCCGTTCTGGACCGACCAAACCAGCGCCTTTACCCAGAGCGCCGCACGCTACCGCGCATTTATCACCAGCGCCGCCGCATTCAGCGAGCTATGGCCGCAACAACCGCTGCTCAATGGCGCTGGCAGCCTGACCTATGCCCTGCACACCCAGCTCGATACGCCGCTGAATGAAGTCGCGGTCGGCTCCGCACTGCTCAAACCCAGTGATTTCGACAGCGACCTGCTGGCTGCCCAACAAGCCGCCCTGTGGATTGCCAGCCCGGTGCTCAAAGCGTTGCCTGGGCAGCTACCGTTTCTCGACGGATCACAGCAACTTCTGCAGCGCTGGAACCCCAATCGCCAGCAGGCTTACTACCTGTATGGCGGGCAATGGCCAGCAACTCCGGTATCCCCGGCGGGGCTCAGTTATGACTCACTGTATGGACGCAGCGCCAACCAGGAACGCCTGATCGGCTCAGCAGGCACAGGCTTACAGGTCGACGACTGGGTGTTTCTCCGCCCACAGCGCTCGGAGGGCCTGTTCGAGTTATTCAACCAACTCGTTCTTCTGCGCAACGGCCGCTTGGTAGGCAGCTGGTCCGCCAGCAGAGCGTGAACCGCCTCTAGACCCAGGCAAATTTGCGCGCAGGCGGCTTGTTTACTGGCCTGCAGGGCGGCTAGTCTGTAGCGCAACTCTACCCTGGCACCGACAAGGACGCCGACATGACCCAAGCCCGCTTCAAGATTGTGTTTAACGGCGAGTTGATGCCTGACGTCAGCCTGGAAACAGCCAAAGAAAACCTCGCACGCCTGTTCAAGAGCGACCTGACCCGGATCAACTCGCTGTTTAGCGGCGGCAATGTCGATATCAAGCGCGACCTCAGCGAAAACGAGGCCGACCAGTACCTCAAGGCACTGCAAAGCGCCGGGGCCAAAGTGCGCAAGGAACAGGACCTGGCCGCCAGCCTGAGCCTGGTGGAAACCGATGATCATCGTACGGAAAGCAGCGAAGCCGAAAGCAACGTACTGATGACCTGCCCAAAGTGCGGTCACCAGCAAAGCAAAGCCATCGAATGCTCGGCCTGCGGCATCGTTATCGAGAAATTTATCGCCCGCCAGGCCATGCTCGCAGAAAACCCGCCTGAAGTGGTCAGCGCGGCAGCCACGCCCTACGCCACACCGAAAGCAGCAGTAGCAGAAGCCCTGCCGGAGTTCGGCGAGCTCAAGGCTTTTACCACCGACGGGCGCATCGGTCGTTTGCGCTACCTGGCCTGGTCGATGGTGCTGATGCTGGCCTGCTTGCCGTTGTTCGGCATCGCCGGTGGGTTCTTCGTCGCATCGGAGATTCTCGGCGGTCTGCTGATGGTGGTCGTGGGTATCGCAGTGGCGGTAGTCGGCATCATGATCGGCGTACAGCGCCTGCATGACATCGGCTGGTCGGGCTGGCTGCTGCTGGTCACCCTGGTGCCGATTGTCGGCGGGGTATTCTCCCTGCTGATGTTTATCATCCCCGGCAGCACCGCCGCTAACCGCTTTGGTCCGCCACCACCGCCGAATAGCCGCGCGGTGAAAATCCTCGCCCTGCTCTGGGTGGCCATCATCGTCATCGGTATTGTTGCGGCCATCGCCCTGCCTGCCTATATGGGTTATGCCGACGCCGGCCTGTAACCCACTCGCAACCTTGCGCGGTACATGGGGTCGAAAGGCCCCATCACGGAGAACCCTATGACCCGTTACGCGCTTATTACCGGAGCCTCCAGCGGTATTGGCTTGGCTCTGGCTGAAGCACTGGCTCGACGTGGCCGCAATCTGATTCTGGTGGCGCGCCAGCGCGATGCGCTGGAAAGCATTGCCTGCGAACTGACTCAGCGCTTTTCCGTGGAGGTGCTGTTTCGCGTCTGCGACCTTAGCCAGCCACTGCAGGTCAGCGGTCTGCTGCATGAGCTGGAGCAAGGCGAACGCACCATCGACCTGCTGGTAAACAACGCTGGCATCGGCACCTCGGGTCCCTATGTAGCCCAGGACTGGGCTCGCGAACAGCAACTGATCGAACTGAATATCCTGGCACTCGCCCGCCTGTGCCACGCCATCGGCACCATCATGGCCGGCCAGGGCAGCGGGCAGATTCTCAACGTCGCGTCGGTTGCCGGCTTTCAGCCAGGACCTGGCATGAGCAACTACTACGCGAGCAAGGCCTATGTGCTGCACTTCTCCGAAGGCCTGCGCGAAGAGCTTAAAGCGTATGGGGTCAAAGTCTCCGCACTCTGCCCAGGACCGACCCGCAGTGCGTTTTTCCGCACCGCACAGATGGATGTGCAGGCCCTGCAGGGCAGTAAGCTGATGATGAGTGCCGAGGAAGTGGCCCTTATCACCGTCAAGGCGCTGGAGAAGAACCGCGCGATCATCATCCCGGGCTGGCGCAATCGCCTGATTGCGCTCAGCCCTAGATTAGGACCGCGCTGGCTGGTACGGCGTATCAGCGCACGGCTCAATCGCCAGTTCGGCAAGCCGGTTAGGTAGCTAGCCGGCGTTGACCGTGCGTCCGTCCGCCCAGGCACGCAGGGCCGCCAGGTCTTCAGCCATCACCACCGACAGCGGCGCGGTGATTTGAATGCTCTGCAGCAGCAACGTCTGATTGACCGTTTGTTGCTGGGCTTGCGCGGCATACAGGGCACTGACCACCGCCTGCTCGATCTCCGCACCGGAAAAGCCATCACAAGCGGCGGCCAGCTGGCCCAGATCAAACCCCGCCACATCCAGCTCACGCCGCGCCAGGTGAATACGGAAGATGTCGGCCCGCACCTCCGCGCCCGGCAAATCGACAAAGAACAGCTCATCGAAACGGCCCTTGCGCACTAGCTCCGGTGGTAGCCGCGAGATGACGTTAGCGGTCGCCACCATAAACACCGGCGCCTTGCGCTCGGCCATCCAGGTCAACAGGGTGCCAAGTACGCGCTGGCTGACGCCACCATCGTGATCACCACTGGCCAGGCCTTTCTCGATCTCGTCTATCCAAAGCACACAAGGCGCCATCTGCTCAGCAAGCTTCAAGGCTTCACGCAGGTTGCGCTCGGTCTCGCCGAAGAACTTGTTGTACAGGCAGGCAAAGTCCAGACGCAGTAGGGGCAGGCCCCACAGACCAGCAATGGCCTTGGCGGCCAGGCTCTTACCGCCGCCCTGCACACCCACCAGCAGCACGCCTTTGGGCAGATCGACACCTTTACCTTCAAGAAAAATGCTCTGCCGGTCACCCAACCAGCGCTTGAGGTTGCTCAGCCCACCAACCTCAGCGAAACGCGCCGTGTCGTACTCGAAACTCAACACACCATCGAGATCAAGCAACTTGAACTTGGTCTTGTTCAGCTCCGGCAGGTCTTCCTGGGTAATAGCGCCGTCATCGCAGATTACATTGCGCGCCAGCGCACGGGCTTCGGCATGGCTGAGACCACGCAGGTTTTTCACCACTTGCTGCAAGGTGCGGTTATCGGTACGCACCCGGGCATTGCAGTTACGTGCACTCCAGCCGGTGGCTTCCTCGCGCACGATGGCCAGCAACTCCTCCTCGGAAGGCAGCGACAGGCTGAAGCGTGAGGCGTATCGCTGCACCTCAGGCGGCAACTTGCAGGCATGGGACACCAGCACCAGCGTCGGCTTGCTGGGCTCCTCACTCATGGCTATTTCCTTGAGCAGGCGCACCAGTTTGGGGTTGTCGTCTAGAAACGGATGCAGATCGCACAACACATACAGCGTCGGCTGCGTGTCCGCTTTGATCAGACGCAGCGCGGTTTCCGGCTCCAGGGTGGCGCTGTCGATCGGTTCCTGAATGGAATAACCCACACGCTGCAAGCCTTCGGTCACCGACCACACCTGCAAACCAAGGCTGCGGCGCACGGCCAAGCTGGTCAGAGTTTCCAGCACCCGCGGCTCATCCCAGGATTCGATCAGCACCAGTTTGGTCTTGGAGTCCAGCACCAAGCCCAAATCATGAATATCGTTTTTCACCCACGCTCCTTGTCCACTAAACTCGGGCCTCTTTAAATACCGGCCGGGAGACTGTCCATGGACTGTCTGTTTTGCAAGATCGTCGCTGGTGAAATACCGGCGCGCAAGCTTTATGAAGATGATCAGGTGATTGCCTTTCACGATATCGGCCCGCAGGCACCAGTGCACTTTCTGGTTATCCCGAAAAAACACATCAGTACCCTCAATGACCTGAGCGAGGCAGACAAGCCGCTGGCTGGGCATATCCTCTTTACCGCGCAGCGCCTGGCCAAGGAGCAAGGCTGCGAGGAAGGCTTTCGCGTGGTGATGAACTGTAATGATCTGGGCGGCCAGACGGTGCACCACATCCATATGCACGTGCTGGGTCAGCGGCAGATGGCATGGCCACCGGGTTGAGTCGTTCATTACTCGGCGCACTGACCGTGCTCGCCCTGCTGGTCATCAACACCGCGCAGGCACATACGGTTGGCAGCGTATTCAGCGACGCCTTACCCAAGGGCCAGCAAGGGCCACAGCTGGTGGTGGTGCCTGCCGGGCGCTATCTGCTCGGTGATCGCAGTGGCCGCGGCAACCATAACGAACGCCCGCTGACTCCGATCGAAATTACTCAGCCATTTGCCATCGGTCGTTATGAAGTGACGTTCAGCGACTGGCAGCACTACGCCGAGGCCACCGCGACGCCAATGCCAGATAACGAAGGCTGGGGCCTGTCAGCGCAGCGGCCGGTAATCCATGTGTCCTGGCATCAGGCCGCGGCCTACAGCCAATGGCTCTCAAAAGTCACCGGCCAGCGCTACCGGTTGCCCACCGAAGCCGAATGGGAATATGCCGCCCGCGCCGGCAGCACCAGCTATTACTGGTGGGGCGAGCAACTCGACAGCCCAGAAACTCAGCCGCGTGCGCATTGCCGTGGCTGCGCCACCTCGCGCCTAATCCAAAGCAAGACCGAACGTGTCGGCCAGTTCGCCGCCAATGCCTTCGGCCTGCATGACACTGCCGGCAATGTCTGGGAGTGGACAGCTTCACGCTTCGCCAGCCCGTTCGATGGCAGTGAGCAACGCAGCGCCGGTTTAATGGATCAGAGCCCGCGAGCAGTTCGTGGCGGCGCCTGGAACAGTGGCCCGACCTACCTGCGCAGCAGCCAACGCGACATGAAGCAGCCACAACACAAGGACTACGCTCTGGGTTTTCGCGTGTTGCGCGAACTCTAATGGCGCCGACGTGCGGCAAAGCTGCGACGAAACGTCAACAGACCTTCTCCCGCGCGTGGAGTAAACTGAACGCCGTCATCATCGCCGGAGGTCCTTATGGCCAGCGAACGTCACTTCTCACCCGTTGATCGCCTGCTGCTGCAGGCCGATGCCGCCCTGCGCACGTTGCTGCCCTTTAGCGGTCAGCCGACGAGGCCATCGCCGGCCATCGTGCAACCGGAAAGCGAGCTGGATGAGCAGCAAGCACAACACATCGCGGGTTTGATGCGCATCAACCACACTGGCGAAGTCTGCGCTCAGGCGCTCTATCAGGGCCAGGCGCTGACTGCCAAACTGCCGCAGGTGCGCCAGGCCATGGAGCATGCGGCTGATGAAGAAATCGACCACCTGGCCTGGTGCGAACAGCGCATCCGTCAGCTGGGCAGCCAACCGAGCATCCTCAATCCGCTGTTCTACGGTCTGTCCTTCGGCGTCGGCGCTGCGGCTGGCCTGATCAGCGACCGGGTCAGCCTGGGTTTTGTCGCCGCCACCGAAGATCAGGTGGTCAAGCACCTCGACGACCACCTGCAGCAGCTGCCTCAGGAAGACCAGAAATCCCGCGCGATACTCGAACAGATGCGCGCCGATGAAGAACAACATGCCTGCAACGCTCTGGATGCCGGCGGCCTGCGCTTCCCGGCGCCGGTGAAGTTCGGCATGAGTCTCTTGGCCAAGGTGATGACCAGCACGACTTACCGCGTATAAAGCTGAATCGGCGGCACAAAAAAGGGCACTGACGTGCCCTTTTGCATTAACGGCTTTATCGCAGCAGGCTACTCGCCCAGCTCGATAATTTCGTAGTCATGGGTGATTTCAACCCCACCTCGTCCCAGCATGATTGAAGCGGAACAGTACTTCTCGGCGGACAGCTCAACCGCACGTTTCACCTGAGCCTCCTTCAAACCGCGGCCCTTGACCATGAAATGCAGGTGAATCTTGGTAAAAACCTTGGGTTCTTCCGTGGCGCGTTCGGCTTCTAGAAAGGCTTCGCAGCTCTCGACCGCCTGGCGGGATTTTTTCAGGATGCTGACCACATCGAAGTTGCTGCAGCCGCCCAGGCCGATCAACACCATTTCCATAGGGCGCACGCCCAGGTTGCGTCCACCGCTCTCCGGCGGGCCATCCATCACCACCGCATGGCCGCTGCCTGACTCTCCGATGAACAGGGCTTCACCGGCCCACTGAATACGCGCTTTCATTACCCAGGCTCCGCTGTTAAAAAGGGAGGCAGCTTAGCACAGCGCTTTTACTCGCCACCCAGCAGTCAGCGTGTAAAAAGTTCCGGGCTGAATGTTAGCCAGGTCGCAAAACAGGACCTCGCTACAGAGGGTTTGTTAAGCTGGCGCCTGATTACTGGCACACTTGTACGGATAACTATTATTAGAACTAGCCGCACAACGGCTCACCTTTATACATTCGGGATTCGGGCATGGTAGCTATTACCCTTACACCTAAAATAAAAAATCTCGACAAGCTTCTCGCACATTGCCACCGCCGTCGTTATACCGCCAAAAGCACCATTATCTACGCGGGCGATCGCTGCGAAACGCTGTTCTTCATCGTCAAAGGGTCGGTCACTATCCTGATCGAAGACGATGATGGTCGTGAAATGATCATTGCTTACCTCAACTCCGGCGACTTTTTCGGAGAAATGGGCCTGTTCGAGAAGGACGGAGCCGAGAAAGAACGCAGCGCCTGGGTGCGCGCCAAGACTGAGTGCGAGGTGGCGGAGCTGAGCTACGCCAAATTCCGCGAACTCACCCAACAAGACCCGGACATTCTCTACGCCCTGGGCAGCCAGATGGCTGAACGCCTGCGCAACACCACGCGCAAAGTGGGCGACCTGGCCTTTCTGGATGTCACCGGTCGTGTTGCGCGCACCCTGCTCGACCTGTGCAAGCAACCCGACGCCATGACTCACCCGGACGGCATGCAGATCAAAATCACCCGTCAGGAAATCGGCCGCATCGTCGGCTGCTCGCGTGAGATGGTCGGCCGCGTGCTCAAGGCTCTGGAAGAACAGGGCCTGGTCAACGTCAAAGGCAAGACCATGGTGGTGTTCGGCACGCGCTGAGTACCAAAGCTGCAGCCATAAAAAAGCCGGCGCATGCGTCGGCTTTTTTATGGCTTGATGGTTTCAGTCCACGTCAGGAGCCGCGATCACTCGCTTGCGCTCCGGAAAAAACAGACGCTCTAGCTCAGCCCCCGGATTGTCGGCACGCATAAACGCCTCGCCGACCAGGAAGGCAAACACCTCACTGATTTCCATCAACTCGACATCGGCACGGTTGAGGATGCCGCTCTCGGTCACCACCAGGCGGTCACGCGGAATGCGGGGCAGCAGGTCGAGGGTGGTTTCCAGGCTCAACTCGAAGGTGTGCAGGTTGCGGTTGTTGATCCCCACCAGCGGCGTATCCAGGGTTTTCAGCGCCCGCTCCAGCTCATCGCCGTCGTGCACTTCCACCAGCACATCAAGATCGAAGGCTTTAGCAGTCGCGGCCAGCTCGGCCATCTGCGCGTCTTCCAGGGCCGAGACGATCAACAGCACACAGTCGGCACCCAAGGCACGGGCTTCAACGATCTGGTACGGGTCGATCATGAAATCCTTGCGAATCACCGGCAGTGAACACGCCCCACGGGCTTCCTGCAGGTAACGATCCGCGCCCTGAAAGAAATCGATATCGGTCAGCACTGACAGGCAGGTGGCGCCACCTGCCTGATAACTCTCGGCAATCTCGACTGGCACGAACCGCTCGCGCAGCACGCCCTTGCTCGGCGAGGCTTTTTTGATTTCAGCGATCACCGCCGGCTGCTTGCGCTTGGCCTGGCTGATCAGCGCCTCGGCAAAACCGCGCACCGGATCGGCAGCACGGGCTTGCTGCTCAAGCTCGGCCAGCGAAACAACGGCGCGGCGTGCGGCGACTTCTTCAGCCTTACGCGCGAGAATCTTCTCCAGAACGGTTGGAATACTCACCCGGCATTCTCCTCTTTGAATACAGCGGTAAAGGACACCAACTCCTGCAATTTTTCCCAGGCCAGGCCAGTGTGCAAGGCGTCATGGGCCAGCTGCACACCCTGCTTGAGGCTGCTCGCCAGGTCCGCCGCATACAGCGCCGCACCGGCATTCAGGGCAATCATGTCGGCCGCTTTCTGCCCGGTTTCGGTCTTACGCTTCGTCAGGGCATCACGAATCAGTGCCAACGAGGCCTCCGGGCTTTCCACCGCCAGGCCGACCAAACTCTGGCTCTTTAGCCCGAGGTCTTCCGGCAGCACTTCGTATTCGCTGATGAGTCCATCCTTCAATTCGGCGACATGGGTCGCCGACGCCAGACTGAATTCATCCAGGCCATCGCGCGAATGCACCACCAGGATGTGTTGGCTGCCGAGGCGCTTGAGTACTTCGGCCAGTGGCCGGCAGAGCGCCTGACTGAACACGCCGACCACCTGATGCTTGACCCCGGCCGGATTGGTCAGTGGGCCAAGCATATTGAAGAGGGTACGCAGACCCAGCTCACGACGTGGCACTGCGGCATATTTCATCGCCGAGTGATGCACCTGGGCAAACATAAAGCCGACCCCGACGCTCTCGATACAGCGCGCCACCTGCACGGGCGTCAGACTCAGGTAGATCCCTGCAGTCTCCAGCAGATCAGCACTGCCGCTCTTGCCAGAAACCGCACGATTGCCGTGCTTGGCCACCTTGCCGCCTGCAGCCGCAACCACAAAGCTTGCCGCCGTGGAGACGTTGAAGATGTTCGCACCATCGCCGCCGGTGCCGACCACATCCACCACATGATCGAGGGTCTGCAAGTGCACATGGCTGGCCAGCTCACGCATGACCGAAACGGCACCGACGATCTCGTCGATGGTCTCGCTCTTCATGCGCATGCCCATCAGAAAGGCGCCGATCTGCGCATCCGTGCACTGGCCCGTCATGATTTCGCGCATGACGTCCTGCATTTCTTCGGTGCTCAGGTCGAGCTGGTTGACCACTCGATTGAGGGCTTCCTTGATGTTCATCAGCGCTGGCCTCCTTGTTGTTTGAGGAAGTTGGCAAACAGCTCGTGGCCCTGTTCGGTGAGGATCGACTCCGGGTGGAACTGCACGCCCTCAATATGCAGGGTCTTGTGGCGCAGGCCCATGATCTCATCCACCGAACCATCTTCATGCTGTGTCCAGGCGGTGATTTCCAGGCAGTCCGGCAAGGTTTCGCGCTTGACCACCAGGGAATGATAGCGGGTCACTGTCAACGGGTTGTTCAGGCCGGCAAAGACACCCAGATCGCGGTGAAACACCGGGCTGGTCTTGCCATGCATCACTTGGCGCGCGCGCACGACATCGCCGCCGAAAGCCTGGCCGATGCTCTGGTGGCCCAGGCACACACCGAGAATCGGCAGCTTGCCGGCGAAATGCATAATTGCCTCAATGGACACCCCAGCTTCGGTCGGCGTGCACGGCCCCGGCGAGACCACGATGCGCTCAGGTTTAAGCGCCTCGATCTCGGCAATCGACAGTTCATCATTGCGGATCACATGCACGTCTGCGCCCAGCTCACCCAGGTACTGCACCACGTTGTAGGTAAAGGAGTCGTAGTTATCGATCATCAAAAGCATGGCGGGACTCCTCAGCGCGTGGACGGGTCAGTGACGGTTTGCTCGGCGAGCGCCACAGCACGGAACATGGCGCGACGCTTGTTCAGCGTCTCCTCCCACTCAAGCGCGGGCACCGAGTCGGCCACAATGCCGGCACCGGCCTGCACATGCAGCTCGCCGTCTTTGATCACCGCGGTACGGATGGCGATGGCGGTGTCCATATTGCCGTTCCACGCCAGGTAGCCCACGGCGCCGCCGTAGACACCGCGCTTGACCGGCTCCAGCTCATCGATGATTTCCATCGCACGAATCTTCGGTGCGCCGGACAAGGTACCCGCCGGCAGAATGGCGCGCAGCGCGTCCATCGCTGTCAGGCCTTCTTTGAGGTGGCCGGTGACGTTGGAGACGATGTGCATAACGTTGGAATAACGCTCGATCACCATCTTCTCAGTGAGTTTGACGCTACCGGTGCTGGCTACCCGACCGACGTCGTTACGGCCCAGGTCGATCAGCATCAGGTGCTCGGCCACTTCCTTGGCATCGGACAGCAGGTCCTCTTCCAGGGCCAGGTCAGCCTCCTCGTTGGCACCACGCGGGCGGGTGCCGGCAATCGGACGCACCGTGACCAAGCCATCTTCCAGGCGCACCAGCACCTCCGGCGAGCTGCCGACCACGTGGAAGTCGCCGAAGTTGAAGAAGTACATATAAGGCGTCGGGTTGATGCAGCGCAGCGCGCGGTACAGATCAATCGGCGCAGCCTTGAACGGGATCGACATGCGCTGCGAGATCACCACCTGCATGCAGTCGCCCGCGAGGATGTACTCCTTGATCGCCTTGACTGCATTTTCGTAGTCATCGCGTTTGAAGCTGGAGATAAAGTCCGGCTCGGCACCGGCCGGTGCCGCCAGGTCCACGCCCAGGCGCGGGGTAATCGGCTGACGCAGCTTGTGCAGGATGTCCTGCAGGCGCGCTTGGCCCTGCTCCAACGCATCGGCATCGCTCGGATCAACCAGCACGATGGCGTGCATCTTGCCGGCCAGGTTGTCGAACACCACCACCGCATCGGACACCATCAGCAGGATATCCGGTGTACCCAAGGCATCGGGGTTAACGCCCTTGGCCAGTTTGGGCTCGACGTAACGCACGCTGTCATATCCGAAGTAGCCAACCAGGCCGCCGTTGAAGCGCGGCAAGCCGGCCAGCGTCGGTACCTTGTAGCGATCTTTGAACTGCTCGACAAAGGCCAGTGGGTCTTCGCAGTGATGACGCTCCACTTCGACACCGTCGACGCTAATGGTCACGTCATGCTCGTACGCACGCAACACGGTGCGTGCCGGCAGGCCAATGATGGAGTAACGCCCCCACTTCTCACCGCCCTGCACGGACTCCAGCAGGTAGGTGTTGGCCTCATCGGCCAGTTTCAGATAAATGGACAGCGGGGTGTCGAAATCCACCAGGGTTTCGCAGGCAACAGGAATGCGGTTATAGCCGGCAGCGGCTAAACGCAGGAATTCTTCGCGGGTCATGATCAGCCTCGTGGCTTGAGGTAATTCGGTCAAGTGCAAACGCGCCGCCTAGGCGGCCAAGATCAGATCAGGGGCGCCAGCGCCAACGGGCCAGGGCCTTGATGATTTTCATGTCGGTGCTTGCCGACCAGCGCGTGCAGGTAACCACCACGAAGCTCTCTTATTTCAGGCGGGATTGAAGTTCGGCCACACTAGCGCAGGGCCGGACCCGAATCAACCCGCAAACCCCGGCAAAATCAGGGCTCAGCCGGGCGCAGCAAGCCGCTCAGACAATCCAGCACATGCACAGGATTCTCCTCGGCAATCGGTCGGCCGTGGTTATAGCCGTAACTCAGCGCCACACAGGGCACGCCGGCAGCTCTGGCCGCCAACACGTCATTGCGCGAGTCACCGACAAACAGCGCCTGCGCAGCGTCCACTCGGGCCAGTTGCAGCACATGCAGCAGCGCTGCCGGGTCGGGTTTCTGCTGAGGTAGCGTGTCGCCGCCGACAATCCAGCGGAAATAGCCACCGAGGCCTTTCTCATCTAGCAACGGCGCGACAAAGCGTTCGGGCTTGTTGGTGACAATCGCCAGCTCCACCTGCTGCTCACGCAGCCAGTCCAGGGTCGGCTTTACACCGGCATAGACCTGGGTCAGCGCGTGGTTTTCGGCGTAATGCTGCATAAACAGCTCCAGCGCCTGCTCGGCGAGGGCCTCATCTACATGCTCATGTTGCAGCCCGCCCGCCAGGGCGCGGCGTACCAGCACCCTCGCGCCATTGCCGACCCAATTACGCACCTGTGCCACACCCGCTGCCGGCCGCCCCAAATCGCGCAAAGTCTTGTCGATGGCAACGGCCAGATCCGGCACCGAATCCACCAGGGTGCCGTCCAGATCAAACATCACCAGGCGCGGCAGCTCGCCCAGGAACAGCTCGCGCAGCAGACTCATCCGCGAGCCTGAGCCAATTCAGCGCGCATGGCGTCGATCACTGCTTTGTAGTCCGGCTGATTGAAAATCGCCGAGCCGGCGACAAAGGTGTCGGCACCGGCAGCGGCGATTTCGCGGATGTTCTGCACATTCACCCCGCCGTCGATCTCCAGGCGGATTTCACGGCCAGAGGCATCGATCAGCGCGCGGGCTTGCTTAAGCTTTTCCAGGGTATGGGGAATGAATTTCTGCCCACCGAAGCCTGGGTTGACGCTCATCAGCAGGATCATGTCGACCTTGTCCATCACGTGCTTGAGCACATCCAGCGGGGTGGCCGGGTTGAACACCAGACCGGCCTTGCAGCCGCCGTCGCGAATCAGCTGCAGCGAGCGGTCGATATGCTCAGAGGCTTCCGGGTGGAAGGTGATGTACGTGGCACCGGCCTCGATAAAGTCGCCGATGATGCGATCCACCGGCTTGACCATCAGGTGCGCGTCGATCGGCGCGGTGATGCCGTATTTACGCAGCGCAGCACAGACCATCGGGCCGATGGTGAGGTTGGGCACGTAGTGGTTGTCCATCACATCGAAGTGCACGATGTCGGCACCGGCGGCGAGCACCTTGTCGACTTCTTCCCCCAGGCGGGCGAAATCAGCGGAGAGAATCGACGGGGCAATGGCGAAGGGTTGCATAACGCACCTCGGTGGCATTCACGAAAGGCGCGCATTGTACCCGAGCGGATTCTCAGGCGTCGCTGGGACGATGGTCGGCAGGTGGCGCGGAGGGTGGATGGCGCCTTTTCATCCACCCTATAACGCAGATAAGGAAAAACCCGCCGAAGCGGGTCTTTTGTATGAGCGCTGCGGGCTTACGCCAGTTCGTCGAAGCACTCGGCGATGATCGCCAGGCCACGGTCGAGCAGGGCATCTTCCGCGGTCAACGGCACCAGCACGCGCAGGACGTTGCCGTAAGTACCACACGACAGCAGGATCAAACCCTTCTCACGCGCCTTGGCAACAATCTGCCCGGTCAGCGCGGCGTTGGGTTTGTGTACGTCGCCACCTTCGCACAGCTCCATGGCAATCATGGCGCCCAGAGCACGCACTTCGCCGATGCTGTTGTGCTTGGCTTGAATGGCCTTGAGGCCAGTAACCAGATGCTCGCCAACAGCTTTGCAGCGATCCAGCAGCTTCTCTTCCTCGAACACTTGCATCACGGCCAGGGCCGCTGCGCAGGCAATCGGGCTGCCGGCGTAGGTGCCGCCCAGACCGCCTGGGGCGATGGCGTCCATGTATTCAGCCTTGCCGCATACACCGGCCACCGGGAAACCGCCGGCGATGGATTTGGCGAAGGTGGTCAGGTCGGCGGCGACGCCCATTTGTTCCATGGCGAAGAAGGTGCCGGTACGGCCCGCGCCGGTCTGCACTTCGTCAGCGATCAGCAGGATGCCGTGCTGATCACACAAGGCGCGCAGGCGTAGCATGAAATCTTTTGGCGCGACGTAGAAACCGCCCTCGCCCTGCACCGGCTCGATGATGATCGCGGCGATGTCACGCGGCTCGGCGTCGTTCTTGAAAATGCGCTCGATGCTGGCGATTGCATCATCGGTGCTGACGCCGTGCAGTTCACACGGGTACTGTGCGCGGAAGATACCGCCCGGCATCAGGCCCATACCGGCCGAGTACGGCACAACCTTACCGGTCAGGCCCAGGGTCATCATGGTGCGGCCGTGGTAGCCGCCGGTGAAGGCGATCACGCCAGCACGACCGGTGGCAGCGCGGGCGATTTTGATCGAGTTTTCCACGGCTTCGGAGCCGGTGGTGACCAGCAGAGTCTTCTTGGCGAAGTCGCCTGGCACGCGTGCGTTAACTTTCTCGCACAGTTCAACGTACGGCTCGTACGCCAGCACCTGGAAGCAGGTGTGGGTCAGCTTGGTCAGCTGCTCTTGCACCGCCGCCACCACTTTCGGGTGCAGGTGGCCGGTGTTGAGCACCGCGATGCCGCCAGCGAAGTCGATAAACTCGCGGCCTTCAACGTCGGTTACGGTGGCGTTCTTTGCCGATTCAGCAAAGATCGGATGGATCTGGCCCACGCCACGTGGAACGGCAGCGGTGCGGCGTTGCATCAGGGATTCGTTGGTCTTGCTCATGCGGTCCTCGTTAGGAGTGCAGGTTATTCAGGAGGTGGAAAACGCGTTGCGCGTCTTCCACCTTATGGATTCAGGCCACGCTTAGATTCCGAGGCACAGGTATTTGATCTCCAGGTACTCATCCAGCCCGTACTTGGAGCCTTCACGGCCCAGGCCGGAGGACTTCATCCCGCCAAACGGCGCGACCTCGGTAGAGATCACCCCGGTGTTGATGCCGACCATGCCGTACTCCAGCGCCTCGGCCACACGGAATACACGGCCCAAATCACGTGCATAGAAGTAGGCGGCCAGACCAAACTCGGTGTCGTTGGCTTGGCGAATCACTTCAGCCTCATCGCTAAAGCGAAACAGCGGGGCCAGCGGACCGAAGGTTTCTTCACGGGCCACGGCCATCTCGGCGGTCACGCCGGTAACGATGGTTGGTTCAAAGAAATTACCGCCAAAACTGTTGCCGCCCGCCAGCAGGGTCGCGCCCTTTTCCAGCGCATCATGCAGGTGGCGCTGCACCTTGGTCACGGCGTCGGCGTTGATCAGCGGGCCGGTGGTGATGCCCTCGTCCATGCCATTGCCTACCTTGAGCTTGGCCACTGCGGCTTGCAGCTTGGCGGCGAAGGCGTCATACACGCCGTCCTGAATGTACAGGCGGTTGGCGCATACGCAGGTCTGCCCGGCGTTACGGTACTTGGAGATGATCGCCCCTTCCACGGCGGCATCCAGGTCGGCGTCGTCGAAGACGATAAACGGCGCGTTGCCGCCCAGCTCCAGTGAGAGTTTTTTCAACGTCGGCGCGCACTGCTGCATCAGTTTGATGCCCACGCCGGTGGAGCCGGTGAAGCTCAGCTTGCGCACGATGGGGTTGTCGCACAGCTCAGCGCCCACGTCGCGGCTGGCGTCCACGTCCGCCGGAATCACGCTGAGCAAACCTGCGGGGATGCCAGCGCGCTCGGCCAGTACAGCCAGCGCCAACGCCGAGAACGGGGTTTGTGGCGCAGGCTTAAGCACCATGGCGCAACCCGCCGCCAAAGCAGGGCCAGCCTTGCGGGTGATCATCGCGCTGGGGAAGTTCCACGGCGTAATAGCGGCAGTCACACCCACCGGTTCTTTTTGCACCAGGATGCGCTTGTCGCCGGCATGGGCGGGAATCACATCGCCGTAAGCACGCTTGGCTTCTTCGGCAAACCATTCGATAAACGAGGCCGCGTAGGCAATCTCGCCACGGGCCTCGGCCAAGGGTTTGCCTTGCTCGGCAGTCATGATCCGCGCCAGGTCTTCCTGGTTAGACAGGATCAGGTTGAACCATTGGCGCAGGCGATTGGCCCGCTCCTTGGCCGTCAGAGCCCGCCAAGCCGGTTGCGCGATTTGTGCTGCTTCAATGGCGCGACGGGTTTCGGCGCGGCCCATATTCGGCACGCTGCCGATCACTTCATCGGTCGCCGGGTTACGGATCTCGGTTCGTGCACCGTTGTCGGCCTCACACCACTGGCCGTTCACGTAAGCCTGCTGGCGCAGCAGGCTGGGGTCATTCAATTGCAGGCTCATGGGGCTCTCTTGTTCTGGGTGGCTCAGGACGGTTGCTGGGTGCGCAGTTTCTCGCTACGTCCGCGCAGCCATTCCAGGGTCAGCAGCAGCAGGATGGAGAAACCGATCAGCAGGGTCGCGGCGGCGGCAATGGTGGGCGACAGGTTCTCGCGAATGCCGCTGAACATCTGCCGTGGCAGGGTGGTTTGCTCGGGGCCGGCGAGGAACAGGGTCACCACCACTTCATCAAAGGATGTGGCAAAGGCAAACAGCGCCCCGCTGATCACCCCCGGCGCGATCAATGGCAAGGTGACACGGCGAAACGCAGTCAGCGGCGAAGCACCGAGGCTGGCCGCCGCACGCACCAGGTTGTAGTTGAACCCTTGCAGGGTGGCCGACACGGTGATGATGACAAACGGCACACCGAGCACAGCGTGCACCACGATCAGTGACAGGTAGCTGTTGCCCAGGCCCAGCGGTGCGAAAAACAGGTAGCTGGCCACCCCGACGATCACCACCGGCACCACCATGGGCGAAATCAGCAGACTCATCACTAAGGCCTTGCCACGAAACTCGCCACGGGTCAGGCCAATCGCGGCCAACGTGCCGAACACCATCGCCAGCAGCGTGGCGGCCGGGGCAATGATCAAGCTGTTTTTCAGCGAGCGCATCCACTCAGCCGAGGTGAAGAAGTCCTCATACCAGCGCAGAGAAAATCCCTGCAGCGGGTACACCAGAAAGCTGCCGGAGTTGAACGACAGCGGGATGATCACCAACACGGGCAGAATCAGAAACAGCAACACCAACGCACAGAGGGTGCGCAGGCTGTAGTGCCAGATGCGCTCGATGGGGGACATATACGGGCTGAGCATGACGGTTTACTCCAGGTGAGCATTCAGCTCCCCTCGCCCACTCAACGGGCGAGGGATATTCATAGACCTGCGGCGCAGGCTGTTCTTAGGCCAGGCGCAACTTGCTGGCACCGACCAGCCAGCTGTACACCACATACAGCACCAACGTGGCAGTCAGCAGCAGGCCGCCTAGGGCAGTGGCCATGCCCCAGTTGATCGAACTGTTGGTGTAGAAGGCGACGAAGTAGCTGATCATCTGATCGTTCGGGCTGCCCAGCAGTGCCGGGGTGATGTAGTAGCCAATCGACAGGATGAACACCAACAGGCAGCCAGCGCCGACGCCAGCCAGGGTCTGCGGAAAGTACACCCGCCAGAAGCTGGCGAACGGGTGACAGCCCAGCGAAACCGCCGCACGCATGTAGGTGGGCGAGATGCCCTTCATCACGCTGTAGATCGGCAAAATCATAAAGGGCAGCATGATGTGCACCATGGCGATGTAGACACCGCTGCGGTTGAACACCAACTGCATGGGTTCATCAATGATGCCGACCGACATTAACGCGCTGTTGATCAGCCCGCCTGACTGCAGCAGCACGATCCACGCGGCGACCCGCACCAGAATCGAGGTCCAGAACGGCAGCAGCACCAGGATCATCAACAGGTTGCTTTGCCGGGTCGGCAGAATCGCCAGCAGGTAGGCCAGCGGATACGCCAACACCAGGCAGATGGCGGTAATCACCAGGCTCATCCAGAAGGTACGAGTGAAGATATCCAGGTAAATAGCTTGATCCGGCGTGGCGCTGGCCAACTCGCCCAGGTCATCAACCCGGTGGTCCAATGCGGCCAGCAGGTAGTAAGGCGTCAGGCTGCTGGTGTTGCGGCGCACCACCTGCCAGTACGCGGGGTCACCCCAACGCTCATCCAGGGCTTCGAGCGCCGCTTTGTAAGACTCGGGTTCATCCGCAAACGGCAGCTTGCGCGCGGTACTGTTGATCAGGCTGCGGTAGCCCGCCAGCTCCATGTTCAGGCGTTTGGACACATCGCCCAATACCCGCTGCTGACGCGCCTCAGCAATATCGAGGGCCATGGCGCGGTAGACCGCCTCATCGGGCAACCCGCGACCGTCCCACGCCTCAATCGCGGCCACGGTTTGCGGCAGGCTGCTGACCACCTCGGGGTTATCCACACTGCGCCACAACAGCGCCACGATAGGCACGATAAAAGTCAGCAGCAGGAAGATCACCAGCGGCAGAATCAACGCCTTGGACTTCAGGCGGTTGAACCGTTCGGCGCGCGCCAGCTTCTGTTTGAGGCTGGGGCCGGCCC
>Ga0155449_1032_pt1 | contig 22703 bp, 20 predicted proteins | sample RifCSPhighO2_02_FD_111897 | JGI IMG/M metagenome (GOLD analysis project Ga0155449, IMG submission 111897) | Pseudomonadales bacterium RIFCSPHIGHO2_02_FULL_60_43 | reverse complement strand
ATACACAGCGCACCCATAGCGCACAAGCCACCGAAAGTCGGATACACATGCGGCCACCTCTGAAAGGTAGTGCTTTCGCCGGCGTACTACATATGGACCAGCGAAAGCCCCCACCGCACTCTGCAATACGCTTAGCCGGTGTTACGCAAACCGGCCGCAATACCCGCCACGCTGACCAGCAAGGCCTGTTCCAGAGGGCTGCCGGCCTGATTGTCGCGCAGCCGGGAGCGTGCTAGTAGCTCGGCCTGGAGTAGGTGTAGCGGGTCCAGGTAGGTGTTGCGCACACTGATCGACTCCAGGGTTTCCGGGCTGTGCGCCAAGAGCTGCGACTGTCCGGTCAAACCCAGCACTGCGACCACCGCCTGCGACAATAGGCCGCGTAGATGCTCACCCAGCGGACGCAGGGCTGGCTCGACCAAACGCTCGTCATACAACTGGGCGATGGACTCGTCAGCCTTGGCCAGCACCATCTCCAGCATGTCGATACGGGTGCGGAAGAACGGCCAGTGCTCGCGCATCTGCCCAAGCAGCTCGCCTTCGCCGCGCTGCAAGGCATTGTCCAGCGCCGCTTCCCAGCCTAGCCAGGCCGGCAGCATCAGGCGCGTTTGCGTCCAGGCGAAAATCCACGGAATCGCGCGCAGGCTCTCGACGCCACCCTCGCGGCGCTTGGCCGGACGGCTGCCCAGAGGCAAGCGACCCAACTCCTGCTCCGGTGTAGCCTGGCGAAAATAGTCGACGAATTGCGGGTGTTCACGCACCACCGCGCGGTAGGCGCTGACGCCATCGCTGGCCAGTTTGTCCATCAGCTCGCGCCAGGCCGGTTCCGGGCTAGGCGGCGGCAACAAGGTGGCTTCCAGCACTGCTGCCAGGTAGAGATTGAGGTTCTGTTCGGCGATATCTGGCAGGCCGAATTTGAAACGAATCATTTCACCCTGCTCGGTGGTGCGGAAACGCCCCGTCACCGAACCGGGCGGCTGCGACAGAATCGCCGCATGTGCCGGGCCACCGCCACGCCCCACCGTACCGCCGCGGCCGTGAAACAGCAGCAGCTCGACATCCTGTTCACGGCACACCTGCACCAGGGTTTCCTGGGCACGGTACTGCGCCCAGGCCGCCGCAGTGGTGCCAGCGTCCTTGGCGGAGTCGGAGTAACCGATCATTACTTCCTGCGGCCCGTGCAAGCGCGCGCGGTAGCCATGCAGCGCCAGCAGCCGGCTGATCACCGGACCGGCGTTGTCCAGATCGGCGAGGGTTTCAAACAACGGCACCACGCGCATCGGCCGTTGCAACCCGGCTTCCTTGAGTAGCAGTTGCACTGCCAGCACATCGGAAGCCGCACCGGCCATGGAGATCACGTAGGAACCCAGGGATGCGGCAGGCGCATTGGCGACTTCACGGCAGGTGGCCAGCACCTCCGCGGTTTCGCCGCTGGGTTTGAAATGTCCCGGCAGCAGCGGCCGGCGGTTCTCCAGCTCTTTCAGCAGAAACGCCAGGCGCGCTTCTTCATCCCACTCGGCGTAACGGCCCAGACCGAGGTAATCGGTGATTTCACTCATGGCGGCGGCGTGGCGACTGGAGTCCTGACGCACATCCAGACGCACTAGAAACAGCCCGAAGGTCGCCGCGCGGCGCAGGCAATCGAGCAACGGGCCATCGGCGATCACGCCCATGCCGCATTCATGCAGCGACTGGTAACACAGGGTCAGCGGATCGAGCAGCTCGCGGTTGTCCTGCAACACAGCAGCAGACGCCGGCACGTGCTCATGCAGCGCGGCCTGGGCCCAGCTGCGGGTGGTACGTAGACGCTCACGCAGCTGTTTGAGCAGACTACGATAGGGCTCGGCGCTCTCGCCTACACGCGCCAGCAGAGCCGGGTTGGCCTGCTGCATGGACAGATCGGCGGCCAGGTTATCGACATCGCGCAAGTACAGATCCGCCGCCATCCAGCGCGCCAGCAGCAGCACTTCGCGGGTAATGCTTGCGGTGACATTTGGGTTGCCGTCGCGGTCGCCGCCCATCCAGGAGGCGAAGCGAATCGGTGCGGCGTCCAACGGCAGGTGCAACCCGGTGACGCTGTGCAGCACTTGATCGGCCTTGCGCAGCACATTGGGAATGGCATGCCAGAGCGAATGTTCGATCACCGCAAAGCCCCATTTGGCTTCATCCACCGGGCTCGGCCGGCTGCGGCGGATTTCCTCGGTGTGCCAGGCCTCGGCAATCAGCCGCTGCAAGCGCTGTTTGACCTGCTCACGCTCGGCCGCCGAGAGGTCGCTATGGTCGCCGGCCGCCAGCTGTTCGGCTATCGCATCGTATTTCTGAATCAGGGTGCGCCGCGCCACTTCGGTGGGGTGCGCGGTCAGCACCAGCTCGATATCCAGGCGGCCGAACTGACGGGCCAGCGCCTCGCCTTTGTGGCCGTTGCTGGATAACCGCTGCAGCAGATCGGCAAGCATATTGTCTTCAAACGGCTGCGCTTCACCCGGCGCGCGGCGGCGTACACGGTGGTACTGCTCGGCGATATTGGCCAGGTTGAGAAACTGGTTGAACGCCCGCGCCACTGGCAGCAGCTCGTCATCATCCAGTTGATTGAGGGTTGCACTGAGTTGCTCTGCTCCCTCCTGCGAACCGCGGCGCGAGGCCTTAGCGCCCTTGCGAATGCGCTCAATCTTGTCGAGAAAGGCAGCACCATGCTGCACGCTGATGGTGTTACCCAGTAGTTCGCCGAGCTGGTGGACGTCCTCGCGCAGACGCGCGTCGATTTCTGCCATGAGTGTTGCCTCCGCTGATCCTGCTTCCAGAGTGCCCAGCGCGCCAACTTCTTACAAGTGCGCGACGCTGCGGCCGCACTTATTGGGTCAGGCACTAGTCTGAGTTAAGCAAGCCCAGCCCAGACTCACAGGGCGGGCACAGAACAGACACGAGGTCATCATGAAGATTCGCGAGCTTGTTCAGCACTGGCAGGAGAATGCCCAAGGGCGGCTGAGCGCAACGCCTTATCAGATACGACTCGACCTGGAAGCCGAAGCGCGTCTGGCGGCCTTGCAGGAGATGTACCCCAAGCACCACATTGAAGAGCTGCTCGGGGAATTGCTCGGTGCCGCGCTCGATGAGCTGGAGGCCAGCCTGCCCTACGTTCAGGGCAGCAAGGTGGTGGCCAGCGATGAACAGGGCGATCCGCTGTATGAAGACATCGGCCTCACACCGCGCTTCCTCGCCCTGTCACGCCGACATTTGCAGCGCCTCAGCGAACAGCAAAAGCAGACGGGCTGAGGTTATTGGCCTTCGCTGCAGCGCACAGCCTGCTTGCGGCGGTCGACGAGTACGCCGCTCAGACCCTTCTGCTCCAGGTCAAACATCACCAGTACGCCATCAATACACTGGGCGACTTGGCTGGCAGGTTTGAGGGAGACTTTATAGTCCTCGCCCGGCACCGTCTTGAGCATGGTGAACTCGGACAGCAGCAACGCATCCTCTGGCTTGGCGATGTGCAGGTAGCCGTAATAGCTGAGCACAGCCACCGTGGCGCAGATGCTGCCAATACCGGTGAGGATCAGCGGGATGGGGTTTACTTCACTCATAACAGGCTCTCGGATTTTTCAGTTAGCGGGCTAAGCACAGGCGGCGCAGCTTGCAGCAAACATTCACGCCTGCAAAGGCCCAGATTGCCGCATCATTTGCCGCCAGCGCGTACTTCCTCGCGTGCTTTGAACGTCGCTTCATAGATGCGCTCGGCCAGGCGCGAGAACGGCAGGCTCTGCACCCACACCGTACCAGTGCCCTTGAGCGTAGCGAGGAGGATCCCCTCGCCGCCGAACAGCATGCTTTTCAGGCCGCCAGCCAGGGCGATGTCGTAATCAATGCCGCTGGTAAAAGCCACCAGACAACCGGTGTCCAGGCGCAGGGTTTCGTTATTCAGTTCCTTGCGAATGACCGTGCCACCGGCATGCACAAAGGCCAGGCCGTCACCTTCGAGCTTCTGCAGAATAAACCCTTCACCACCGAAGAAACCGGCGCCCAGACGCTTGTTAAAGCTGATCCCGACTGCCGTGCCATAGGCGGCGCAGAGAAAGGCGTCTTTCTGGCAAATCAGCGTACCGCCATGCTCCGCCAACTGGATCGGCACCACGGTGCCGGGATAAGGCGCCGCAAAAGCTACGCGCGCCGGGGTTTTACCGGCATTGGAGAAGTGCGTCATAAACAGCGATTCACCGGTCAGCATGCGCTTGCCCATGCCCCACAGTGTGCCCAGCACACCGCTGGCGGCACCATCGCCCATGCGTGTTTCAAAGCGGATGCCGTCGGTCATATAGTTCATCACCCCAGCTTCGGCGATCACCGTTTCGCCGGGATCAAGAATGACCTCCACGCTCTGCGCGGAGGCGCCAAGGATTTCGTAGTCGAGTTGATGGCTGGGCATAGTGGCTCCTGAGCTGATGGCAGTGGCCGTCGACGCGGCGGGGTCTAGCGGCGTACTAACGCCTCAACCTACGATCCATTAGAGGTCAGTGAGTTGCGGCGGTGCTCAACACAATGGTCACAGGATGTTGGCGTAGTCGGCTTCGATCCGATCGAGACTCAGGTGATTGAGGAAGTTGGAGAAACACATCCAGGCCGACAGCGAGTTGAGATCACTGAACTGCGGTGGCAGGTACTTGGGCGCAACAACCAACCCCTCATCCACCAGCTGACGCAAGGAGCGCATGTCTTCCAAGGTGGTCTTGCCGCAGAACAGCAGCGGAATCTGCTCCAGCTTGCCTTTGCGCACAGCCAACTGGATGTAGTTGTAAATCATGATGAAGCCTTTCAAATAGGACAGGTCCTTGGTGAAAGGCAGGCCGTTGGGGGTGGAACCACGGAACACCCGGTTGGCGTTGCTGTAGCTCTGCTCCTGGCTAAAACCCTGCTCGCGGTAGAAGTCGAACACTTGCAGGAAATCGGCGCCCTCTTCGGCCATGTGAATGGCGCGGGTGCGGTTGGTCAGCTTGCGTAAACGGGTTGGGTAGGAGGCAAAGGTGATCACCTCCATCAGTATTGCCAGGCCTTCCTGGGTCACCGTGGACGAGGGCGGGCCCTTGGCCAGAAAGGTGCAAACCGGCTGGCTCAGACCATTCAGGGTGGTCGCCACGTGCACCAGGCCCTCGTGCACTTCCAGGGCTTTTACATCGCGCTCATTGAACATCGCATCGGCGCGGATCTTGATGTAGTCGGCACCGGCGGCGGCATCGGCGAGAATACCGTCAGACTCAAACACCCGAATGGTGCCCTCCTCCTCACCAAACACCTTGTTCAGGCGCTGTTGCAGCAGGTTGACGGCCTCTTTGGCGGTCAGGGTCTTGGCTTCATCCTTGAGGTCACCGCGCTTGTCGATGTTATTCAGGAAGTCGGAAAACATCAGGCCCAGGTCGGCCAGGGTTGGATCGCCGGCATGGAAGGCGTCGGAAGCCGCGCCATAGAGTTCCTGGCTGATCAGACCAAAATCCTCGGTACCGCGCGCTTCGAGCATGCGAATGACCATGCGGTACTCGCGGCACATGCGCCGCATGATCTTGCCCACCGGGTTGAACTGGCCAAGCTGGCGAGTGATGTCGCGCTCGATATTCTGGAATTCCAGCTTCTTCGCCGCCGCATCAAAGGGCAGCGACCGGTTGGCGTAATAGGCGCGGTCAACAGCAGGCAGTTTCTTGCCTTTGTGCTTGAGAAACTCGCTGCGGATCGAGTCGTCCCACTTCACCGCATCCAGCACGCGAATCGGCGTCTGCGCGTCGACCAGACGGTCGGACAGCGCGCGCACGATCAACTGATAATCGTCCAACCCGGTATGACTGTTCATGCTTTCCTCACCACAACCTGCTAGTCACCCGCCCGCTGATAACGCGCGACTTCGATAAACACATCCGAATTGGCCTGATCGTCGAGGTAGCTGAAGACTTGCTCCAGCGGGCTGCTGATCAGCACGCCATCGCCTTCTGCGCCATCAATTACCTCGCCCTGTAAGGCGCCCTGCTCCAACTCTTGAAGGATGCGGTCGACATCCAGGTTGTAGATCACCAGCTCATTGCTGGTGGTCAGCTCAAAACCGGCGATGGCGAAGTTCGCCCCCAGGCTTTTCGGCAACCCCGCCGACAGGTACCAGCGGCGGCCATGATGGGCCACGGTAAAACCGTACTCCTCGACGCTGTCGAGGTTGTCCAGGCTGTCGACATAGGCCCGAGCCTTGTAAACGTTAGAGCCGGAGCGGGTAATTTGCAGATACAGCTGCTCGCCCCACTCATTCTTGCGCGACCACTCGCCAAGCAAGGGAATCGGGGCTGCTTCATTGGCGGGAATCGGGTCCTTGAAGGTTACCAGACAGCCACCAAGCAACAGGAAGGACACGGCAAGCAGCGCGCGCCAGGCTTTCATTCAGCTCTCCTTGTGAACGGATTTAACGGGCTACAGCCCGAGTACCAGATGCATGTAGCGTTTAAGCATGGCCAACATCTCTTCACTGTCTAGATGATCAACGCCATCAAGCAGGCCCTGATACTCCATGCGCACAATAATCGCCGTCAAGAGCTTGGCATCCTGCTCCGCTTGTTGTGAGCCCAGTACTTCAAAGAAGTGCGTCACGCCCTGCAGCAGAATCTGCCGATGGGCCCGCAACAGTTCATGCAGGCGTGGGTTAAGCAAGGCCTCCTGCTGGAAGGCCTGCTCGGCCAGCAGGTGCTCACGGCGGGTCAGCAATTGCTGACGCACGTACTCCACCGCCAACCGGGCGATTTCATTGGCCAGCCGACGACGCGCCTCGGCGCTGCCGTCCAAACGACTGACCTGCTCACGCAGCAGCCCTTCGGTGCCACTCCAGAACTGGCCCATGTGCGCCGCACTGCGCTCGACGAACTGGGCGAAGGTGTCGGTGATCAGGTCATTGATGTCTTTGAAGTAATAGGTAGTCGCCGACAGCGGCACTTCGGCCTCGGCGGCCACAGCGCGGTGCCGAACAGCACGCACGCCTTCACGCACGATAATACGCATGGCGGCATCGAGAATGGCCTGGCGGCGCTGTTCACTGCCCTGTCGGCTGGCTTTGCGGCCTTGGTATTGCACGCTCTCGGCGACGGCGTTGGCCACCAGGGTGGCGCTTTCTTGGGCAGGCTTGGCTGTCACAGCAAGACGATCCTCTGTCGTTTATTCAAGATTACTAATGACTTAGTCAGTAAATCTCAAAAATAATCCATCTGCAGACAATAAAAAGCCAGGCAATAAAAAGCCGCCCGGAGGCGGCTTAGCAACATCAGGCCTGCGGGCGCATGTGCGGGAACAGGATCACGTCGCGAATCGATGGTGAATTGGTCAGCAGCATCACCAAACGGTCAATACCAATACCCTCACCAGCGGTCGGCGGCATGCCGTACTCCAGGGCGCGAACGAAGTCGGCGTCGTAGTGCATGGCTTCGTCGTCGCCAGCGTCCTTGTCGGCCACCTGCTGCATAAAGCGCGCGGCCTGGTCTTCGGCATCGTTGAGCTCAGAGTAGGCGTTGGCGATTTCGCGGCCACCGATAAACAGCTCGAAGCGGTCGGTAACGCTCGGATCATCATCACTACGACGGGCCAGCGGCGACACTTCGAACGGGTAGCGGGTAATGAAGTGCGGCTGCTCCAGCTTGTGCTCGACCAGCTCTTCGAAAATCATCACCTGCAGCTTGCCCAGGCCTTCAAAGCCCAGCACCTTGGCGCCGGCCTTCTTGGCGATGGCGCGGGCCTTGTCGATATCGGTCAGGTCAGCGGCGGTCAGCTCAGGGTTGTACTTGAGGATCGAGTCGAACACCGACAGGCGCACAAACGGCTCGCCGAAGTGGAACACCTTGTCACCGTAGGGCACGTCGGTAGTACCAAGGACCAGCTGGGCCAGCTCGCGGAACAGCTCCTCGGTCAGGTCCATGTTGTCTTCGTAGTCGGCGTAAGCCTGATAGAACTCCAACATGGTGAATTCAGGGTTATGCCGAGTCGAGACACCTTCGTTACGGAAGTTGCGGTTGATCTCGAACACCTTCTCGAAGCCGCCAACCACCAGACGCTTGAGGTACAGCTCCGGCGCGATACGCAGGAACATCTGCATATCCAGGGCGTTGTGGTGGGTCTCAAACGGTTTGGCCGCTGCGCCGCCTGGGATGGTCTGCAGCATCGGCGTTTCCACTTCGAGGAAGTCACGCTTCATCAGAAAGCTGCGGATATGCGCGATGACTTGCGAACGTACGCGGAAGGTCTGGCGCACGTCTTCGTTGACGATCAGGTCAACATAGCGCTGACGGTAACGCTGTTCGGTGTCACTCAGACCATGATGCTTGTCCGGCAGCGGGCGCAGCGACTTGGTCAGCAGGCGTACGTCGGTCATTTCCACGTACAGGTCGCCCTTGCCGGAACGGGCCAGGGTGCCGACAGCGGAGATGATGTCACCCATGTCCCAGGTTTTCACCGCGGCCAGGGTTTCTTCCGACAAGGTCTTGCGGTTGACGTAGACCTGGATGCGCCCGGTCATGTCCTGAATCACCATGAACGAGCCACGGTTGAGCATGATGCGCCCAGCCACCTTGACCGGAATAGCCGCCTCGGCCAGCTCTTCCTTGGTCTTCTCGGCGTACTGTTTCTGCAGATCAGCGCAGTAGTTGTCGCGGCGGAAGTCATTCGGGAAGGCGTTGCCCTGCTCACGGATAGCAGCAAGCTTTTCCTTACGCTGGGCAACCAGCTTGTTTTCTTCCTGCTGCTGGTCTTCGTGGGAAAGGGCTTGTGGGTCGAGTTGTTGGTCGCTCATGGTCATCGGTTTCCATCACGGGGTCGTTGCCGCCCTCTCAGGAGGGCGGAATCGAAAGGTATTACAGGCCTTGTTTGAGGCTGGCCTCAAGGTACTGGTCGAGGTCGCCATCGAGGACCTTCTGGCAATCGCTACGCTCGACGCCAGTCCGTAGATCCTTGATGCGCGAGTCATCAAGCACGTAGGAGCGGATCTGATGGCCCCAGCCAATGTCGGACTTGGAGTCTTCCAGAGCTTGAGACGCAGCGTTGCGCTTCATCATTTCCAGCTCGTACAACTTGGCCCGCAGCATTTTCATCGCGGTGTCCTTGTTGGCGTGCTGCGAGCGCTCGTTCTGACACGCCACCACGGTGTTGGTCGGTACGTGAGTGATACGTACCGCCGAGTCGGTGGTGTTGACGTGCTGACCACCGGCGCCGGAGGAGCGGTAGGTGTCGATGCGCAGGTCGGACGGATTGATCTCGATCTCGACCTTGTCATCGATCTCGGGCGACACGAATACCGCCGAGAACGAGGTGTGGCGGCGAGCGCCTGAGTCGAACGGGCTCTTGCGCACCAGCCGATGCACGCCGATTTCGGTGCGCAGCCAACCAAAGGCGTACTCGCCCTTGATATGCACAGTGGCGCCCTTGATCCCGGCGACTTCACCTTCGGACAGCTCGACGATCTCGGCACTGAAGCCGCGTTTGTCGGCCCAGCGCAGGTACATGCGCAGCAGGATGTTGGCCCAGTCTTGCGCCTCGGTGCCGCCAGAGCCGGCCTGTATATCCAGGTAGCAGTTGTTCGGGTCCATCTCGTGGCTGAACATGCGGCGAAATTCCAGCTTCTCGAGAATGTCGCGCAGGCGTTCGATTTCGGCGGCGACGTCGTCGACCGCGCCCTGATCGTCTTCTTCGACGGCCATATCGAGCAGGTCGCGCGAATCGGCCAGGCTGCCGGTCAGATCGTCGATGGTTTCGACGATCAGCGCCAGCGTGGCGCGCTCACGGCCCAGGCTCTGGGCATATTCGGGCTTGTTCCAGACGTTGGGGTCTTCGAGTTCGCGGTTTACTTCGACCAGACGATCATGCTTGTGATCGTAGTCAAAGATACCCCCGAATAGTCTGGGTGCGCTCGGACAGGTCCTTGATGCTATTAAGGATCGGGTTGATTTCCATGGCTGGCAGCACTCGTAGGTCAAACTTTCGGAAAAGCCGGCGAGTATACCCCACTCGAATCCGCCCTTGCAGCCCGCAATTGGCGCTGGCGCACAGCCATGCAGACCAACGGCGCACTATACTCAAACTCATCTGTACACTGCCTACCCGCCCTCAGGAGCCGTCGTGCCATGACCTCATCGCACAGCCTGCGTAGTCGCTTCGCCATTCTGATCGCCCTGCTGGTCGCCAGCCTGAGCTGGTTGCTCGGCACCCTGATTGGCCATGACGCCAGCCAGCGCATCCGTGAGGAAGTGGGCCGCGACCTCGCCGAAGTCTCCTTCATGATGGTTGATCGCCTGGACCGCGACATGCAGAGCCGCGCCGCCATGCTGCAGGTGATCGGCAAACTGCGCGCCCTGCGCCAGCCAGACGATATTGTTGAAGTACGCGTGTTGCTTGATCGCCTGCAAACCGAGTTCCCGAGCATCGCCTGGATCGGTTTTACCGATACCCAGGGCACGGTGCTGGCCTCGAGCGATGGCGTGCTTGAGGGCGCCAGCATCGGCCAGCGCCCGGTGTTCCTGGAAGCGCAGAAGCACGTGTTTATCGGCGATGTGCATGAAGCCGTGCTGCTGGCCAAACTGCTGCCCAACCCAACCGGTGAGGCTATGAAATTCGTTGATATCAGCCTGCCGGTGTTTGCCACAGACGGCAGCCTGGTGGGCGTGTTGGCCTCGCACCTGTCCTGGTCGTGGGCTGACGAAGTACGTCTGGCCATTCTCGAACCGATCCAGAAACGCCGTAATGTCGAGTTCTTTGTGATCGGCAAGGACCGCACGATCCTCCTGGCACCCAAAGACATGATCGGTCAACGCCTGCACCTGCCCGCCCTTAACGAAGTGACGCAACGCGATGACTTGTGGGCCGTGCAGGAATGGCCGGACGGCAAGCAGTACCTCACCGGCCTGGCGCTGAGCCAAGGCCACATGGATTACAAGGGGCTGGGCTGGACAGTAATTGCCCGCCAACCGCTGGACGAAGCCTACGCCCCAGCGCGCGAAACCACGCTCTACATTCTGCTTTGGGGCAGCGTCCTGGCGCTGCTGTTTGCCCTATTGGGTTGGCTGATCACCGGCTACTTCACCCGCCCCTTGCGGCAGATCGCCGAGGCGGCGGACCGCCTCAGCGCCGGAGAAATCAGTGCGATACCGGAGCTGAAAAGCACCCGGGAGATCGAAGCACTCAGCAACTCGATCCGCCATTTGGTGGAGAGCCTGACTCACCAGCAAAACGCCCTCGGCGTCATGGAAAATCTCGCCCACCACGACGCCCTCACCGGCCTGCCCAACCGCGTCGCCTTGGAAAGCTACCTGCCACGCGCCCAGCAACGCAGCCAAGCCGGCAGCAATTGCCTGGCGTTGTTCTACCTGGACCTGGATGGTTTCAAACCGATCAACGATCAGTTCGGCCACGCGGCGGGCGACCAACTGCTGCGTGAGGTCGCGGTGCGGCTGCGCAGCTGCCTGCGTGAGGGCGACCTGGTCGCACGTCTGGGCGGTGATGAGTTCCTGATGGTGCTGTCAGTGCCCAGCAGCGAAGCGCTGCCACAGGCACAGCTGATAGCCGAACGCACGCTGGCGGCACTCAGCGCCCCCGTTGACCTGGGCAATAACCAAGTCAAGGTTGGCTGCAGCATCGGTGGCGCGCTTTGGCCGTTGGACAGCAGCAACCTGGCCGAAGCCTTGGAGCTGGCCGACCAGGCGTTGTACCGGGCTAAACATGCTGGCAAAAACTGCGCGGTATTCCACGCAGCCTATAAACGCTGAGACTTATTTAGCGCGCAGACGCAGCAGCTGGTCCGCCATCTCGGCCGCGTGCCGCTCGACCACCAGCGGCACCAGATTGTCGTTGTAACCCACCAGCCGCGAGTAGATAAACTTCCAGCGCGTAAGCGCCCGCTGCAAACGCTGTTGCTGCTCGCCGGTCAACTCAGTCGCCAGGGTGGCGAGTTCGGCATCGACCTGCTTGGCCAGCACGTCGATATCCTGATTCAGGTAATGCTGCTGTTGCTCGGGTAGGGTTTCGATATCACCGACATAAGCCCGTGCGGTGTAGCGCGCCGCCAGGTATTGCACCTTAGCCGGCAGGCTTTGCAGACGCAGGTCTGCCGACGTCAAGGGTTGCGCCAAGCCTTTTAACAGCTGCTGCTCAAGCGCCTCCAAGGCCGCCACCAGCTCACGCTGAGCCTTGCTGTACTGAAAATTGAATTCCCATGGCAGGTCCGGCTCGCTGGGGTTATAGGCCAACGTTTGCTCGACCAGCGCCACAAACGCGGCTAATGGCGGCTGCAATTGCTCCATCGCCAAGCGCGCCGAGTCGGTCAGCGGCTGCGCCTGCACGGTCGCCAGGCTTTCACGCAGTTTGCTCAGGTCAGCCTGCACCTTGGCCGCCAGCTCGGCATGTCCGCCTTCACCACGATGGATAAACAGATCAGTACTGGCGCGAAACACCTGTACCTGCGCCAGCTGCACTTGAGCCAGCGCCACATCAGGCGCGGAATGCACGATTGCGCTGAAAAGAACCAGCGCCAGACTCAGCAGGCAATTCGTGTAGGTGCGGCGCATCGGGCATCCATCCATAGCAAGGAAAGGCGCCGATTATAGGCAGGCCGCCGGCTAGCAGCCAGAACCCTAGGCAGATGGCCGCTACGCGCTATTAGCCCGCCACCAGCTCCTGACGCACCTGAGCCTCAAGCTCGGCCTTTAGCGCCGGATCCAGCTTGAGCTGACGAGCCAGCTCTTCCAGGTAGGCACGCTCCATAAAGTGCTCTTCATCGACCATAAGCACACTGGCGATATACATTTCAGCGGCCATTTCCGGCGTGCTGGCCGCACGGGCGATTTCGGCGGGGTCCAGTGGCTTGTTCAATTCGGCCTGCAGCCAATGCTGCAGCTCGGCGTCGCCGGTGAGCTTGACCAGCTCGCCTTCGATCAACTCCCGCTCGCGGGCGTCGACATGACCATCGGCTTTGGCAGCACCCACCAGCGCCTTGAGAATGGCCTGGCTGTGAATCTCGGCCTGTGGTGCCGGCAAACGATCCAGGGTTTGCGGCTCAGCCTGTGGCGCACTGGCTTGATGCGCCTGCCAGTTGCTATAGGCCTTGTAGGCAACCACACCAAGCGCGGCCAGGCCACCATAGGTCAGCGCCTTACCGCCCATTTTGCGCGCACTCTTGTTACCCAGCAGCATGCCAAGCGCGCCAGCGGCCAACGCGCCACCGCCCGCGCCTTTGAGCAGAGTGCCGAGATCACCGCCCTGACCACTTTTACCGGCACCGCCGAGCAAACCGCCCAGAGCGCCGCCAAGGCCACCCGCTGAACCGCCTTTGCTGCCGGCGGATTTCTGTTGCATCAGGTCCTGGCCGGATTTCAACAACTGATCAAGCAAGCCACGGGTAATCATCAAGCGCTCTCCCTAAAAATGGTTGTGCAAGCACACAGACCGATTCTAGAGAGGGAGGTTTCTCGCCACCTAACGCCAGAGTGCTTCGAAAGATTGCCAACGAGTGTGAAAGCCAGGGAAACCGGCTATTCGTCGGCTTTCTGCCGGTTACAGGACTGCAAATATGTCAAATAGTGGTCACCATCACATTCTGCCGATGGTCGATCTATATTTGACGCCGATAGGATGACGGACACTAACCTCGCAACGGCAAAAGGCTATCAAGAGCCTACGCCGGAGACTTCGCGCCATGCACCCACGCGCCAATCGCCCCGCTCACCGTTTGCTGCGCAGCCTGCTTGCCAGTTGCTGGCTATTCAGCCCGGTGCTGGTGGCCGATGCGCCGACTACCCAGCACAGCGCCCTGGCTACGGCACTCAGCGATACGCGTCTGGCCAGCTGGCTCAACCTGCTCGACAACTCAACCGGCGACGACGAGCGCGCCCAACTAGAGCGGGTCAACCACTTCATCAATCGTTCAGTGAGTTTTGTCAGCGACCAACAGGCCTGGGGAGCAGACGATTATTGGGCCACACCAGCGCAAACACTCAGTCTGGGCCAAGGTGACTGCGAAGATTTCGCCATCGCTAAATACTTCAGTCTGGTGCGTATGGACGTGCCAAGCGAGAAACTGCGCCTGACCTTCGTCAAGGCGCTCAAGCAGAACCAGGCACACATGGTGCTGGCCTATTACCCCAGCGCCAGCGAACAACCGCTGATTCTCGACAACCTCGATCCACGCATCCGCCCGGCCAGTGAGCGTGGCGATCTGCTGCCGGTGTATTCCTTTAATAACCACGGCGTGTTTCTGGCCAAGTCGCCGCAGCGCGTCAGCCAGCCTCCGGAGTTTCTCGCCCGCTGGAATGAGCTGAGCGAACGCGCGCTGACCGATGGCTCAGCCGCGTCCCCACCGCAGAGCTAGCCAATCAGCGCGGGCTGATATGGGCGATCAGCAGCTGCACACTTTCTTGCCCACGGTATTCATTGACGTCCAGCTTGTAGGCCAACTCGACCCAGCGCACGGTCGGGTTCGGCCAGATTTCGCGATCCACACCAAAGGCGATGCCATCGAGCTGCACGCTGCCGCATTCGCTTTTCAGCACCACTTTGAGGTGCCGCTCACCCACCACGCGCTGCTGCACCAGCTGAAATACGCCATGAAACAGCGGCTCAGGGAAATGCTGGCCCCAGGGCCCGGCATTGCGCAGCTCCTTGGCCAAGGGCAGGTGGAACTCTTCAATGGACAAGGCGCCATCGGACAGCAAACGCCCGGTCAGATCGTCTTCACACAGCTGGCGGCGCACTTCAGTATCGAAGGCGGCGGCGAAGGCGGCAAAATTCGCCTGCGGCAGTGACAGCCCGGCGGCCATGGCATGGCCGCCAAACTTGCTGATCAACTCAGGGTGCTTGGCGGCCACCGCATCCAGCGCATCGCGGATATGAAAGCCCGGCACCGAACGCGCCGAGCCTTTCAGCACGCCGTCACCCGCATCGGCAAAGGCAATAGTTGGGCGGTGATATCGCTCTTTCATCCGCGAGGCGAGGATGCCGATAACCCCCTGGTGCCAATCCGCCTCGAACAGACACAAACCAAAGGGCATGTCTTCCAACGGCAAGTCCTTGAGCTGGGCCAAAGCCTCGCGCTGCATGCCCTGCTCAATGGCCTTGCGGTCCTGATTGAGCTGATCGAGCTGCACGGCCATATCGCGGGCCAGCGCTTCGTCTTCACAGAGCAGGCATTCGATGCCCAGCGCCATATCATCCAACCGCCCGGCCGCATTCAGCCGTGGGCCAAGGATAAAACCCAGGTCGGTGGAGGTAATGCGCCGATGATCACGCCCCGCCACTTCGAGAATCGCGCGCAAGCCCGGCCGCGCGCGGCCGGCACGAATCCGTGCGAGGCCCTGATGCACCAGAATGCGGTTATTGGCATCCAGCGGCACCACATCGGCCACGCTACCCAGAGCCACCAAATCAAGCAGCTCGCCCAGGTTCGGCTCTGGACGCTGAGCACTGAACCAACCTGTTTCTCGCAGCCGCGCACGCAGCGCCAGCAGCACATAGAACATCACCCCAACCCCAGCGAGCGCCTTGCTGGGGAACGCACAGCCCGGCTGATTAGGATTGACGATGGCATCCGCCGCTGGCAACTCGGCACCAGGTAAATGGTGATCGGTAACCAGTACGGTGAGCCCCGCGGCCTTAGCTGCGGCCACGCCTTCGACGCTGGAAATACCGTTATCCACAGTAATCAGCAGTTGCGGCTCGCGTTCTAGCGCCACCGCGACGATTTCCGGCGTAAGTCCGTAGCCGTACTCAAAGCGATTGGGCACCAGGTAATCGACATGCGCTGCGCCGAGCATGCGCAGCCCCAGCACACCGACCGTGCTGGCGGTGGCACCATCGGCATCGAAGTCGCCGACGATTAGCATGCGCTGGCCTTGCTGCAGCCCAAGCACCAGCAAATCGACTGCCGTGTCCATGCCTTTAAGCTGCTGGTAGGGAATCAACCGCGCCAGGCCTTTATCCAACTCAGCAGCGGATTGCACGCCGCGAGCAGCATAAAGACGGGTCAACAACGGCGGCAGAGCGCCCAAATCAGGCAGGGTTGCGGGCAGCGGGCGGGATTCGATACGCATGGTTATTCTTTGTCATGTAGGGCGGGTGCAACCCGCCGAAATCAAAACGGGGCGGGTGCTGCCCGCACTACGACTAGCTGTAAATGAGCACTACTCGCTTCGCTCGCCCTTCGGGCCGCGCTAAAGCGCGTTAGCCGCAAGCGGCTTGCCGAGCCTGTTTTTAACGCAGCAGGGCCAACGCGCAGCAGATCGCAAATAGGTTCTTAGCGCTCGCCAGCCAACCACTCGATCGGCAGCTCATGCTGGCCACGCTCATCGGTGACGAACAGCTCACCGTCGCTGATCATCACGCTCCAGTTCAGCGAGCGCGGCATATCTAGCGCCAGCTTGGCCAAGGCTTCCTGGTCGAGGGCGACGACGTTGATATTTTTCAGGCTGCGCACCGGATCGAGCGCCTTGGTCTGCCAAACGCGCAGGTTGCCGTAGGCCACCAGGCTGAATTTTTCGGTACGCCGCGAGCACCAGGTGATGCGGTCGCTGTCTGGCTGACCGACTTCGATCCAGTGCAGCACACGGTCATCCAGGCTCTTTTCCCACAACGCCGGCTCATCCACATCCGACAGGCCGCGACCGAACGCCAGCTGCTCGTGATAGAACAGGCAATAGGCCACCAGCCGCGCTGCCAGGCGCTCTTCGGTCTCCGAAGGGTGTTTGGCCACGGTGAAACGCAGGTTTTCATAGACACTGCGGTCCATGTCGGTGAGGTTCAGCTCGATTTTGTAAGTGGTAGACGGCAGGGCCATGGACGGGGCTTCTTGACTGGTCGAATAAGCCGGCAAGTCTACCGCAAAGGCAGCCCTGCCACGAACCCGAGCGCTCGGTGGAGCAGAGCCCCATTCAACCGCCCTGCTGTCGCCGCCGCGGGGCATAGCGCCAGGCCGCGTAGAGCGCACCGCACAGAGCGCCCGCCAGATGATATTCGAAGGAAATACCCTGCTGCGGCAACAGACCGAATACCCAGCCACCATTCAACAGCAGCACCAGGACCGCTAGCAGCAGGTCCAGCCAACTGCTGCGAAACCAGGCACGTGCCAGCAATAACGACCAAAGCCCGAACAGCCAGCCGCTGGCTCCGACATGGATACCCTCGCGGCCGAACACCCAGACCAACAAGCCACTGCCGAGCAGTATCACCACACTTGCCTTGATAAAGTCGCGCCGCGATTCAAGTAGCGCCAGCAGACCAAGCACCAGCAGCCCGCTGAGATTGCTCAACAAATGCGCCCAGCCGCCATGCAACCAGGGCGCGAAGATAATGCCCGGCAAGGATTCGACCCGCCGCGGTATCACCCCCCAGATATTCAGGCTGTAACCGCTCAGGCTGTTACCCACCTGTAACAGCAGCATCAGCAAGGCGATACCCAGCAGCAACTGCAGACGCACCAGCAACCAGGTTTTCATGGCCGTTCACCACTCATACAACCCAGCTGCGGCGGGGTGAAGAGGGGCTTATGCAGGCAAGGTTCGACAGTCATCATCGTGTTTATCGCACTTATCAGGGTGGTGAGCCGTTATGCCGGATATCCGCAGGGCTTGCCAGAGGGGAAACTGCGCCGGATTGACCACTGCGACTGGCACCCTTCCAGCAACAGCCTGGAGCAATAGCCCAACTGCGCACAATGCAATAGGCTTAGCCGCGCCCCACAGCCCAGGAGACAACATGTCCTTGCCCAACAAACCCCTCGCCGGCCTGAAAGTGATTGAGCTCGGCACCTTGATCGCCGGCCCCTTTGCTTCGCGCATCTGCGCCGAGTTCGGCGCAGAGGTGATTAAGGTCGAGTCACCCGATGGCGGTGACCCGCTGCGCAAGTGGCGCAAGCTGTACGAGGGCACGTCGCTGTGGTGGTTTGTGCAGGCGCGCAACAAGCAGTCAATCACCCTCAACCTCAAACACGAGGCCGGACGTGAGGTACTGAGGAAGCTGCTTGGTGAAGCGGATATTCTGATTGAGAACTTTCGCCCCGGCGTATTGGAAAAGCTTGGCCTGGGCTGGGACGTGCTGCATGCACTGAACCCAAAACTGGTGATGGTGCGCCTGTCCGGCTTCGGTCAAACCGGGCCCATGAAAGATCAACCGGGTTTCGGCGCAGTGGGTGAGTCCATGGGCGGGCTGCGCTACATCACCGGTTTCGAGGATCGCCCACCAGTGCGCACTGGCATCAGCATTGGTGATTCGATTGCCGCGCTGTGGGGCGTAATCGGCGCACTGATGGCGCTGCGACACCGCGAAGTGAACGGCGGTAGCGGCCAGGTGGTGGACGTGGCGCTGTATGAGGCGATCTTCGCCATGATGGAGTCCATGGTGCCGGAGTTCGATGTGTTCGGGTTTATCCGCGAGCGCACCGGTAACATCATGCCCGGCATTACGCCCTCCTCGATTCACACCAGCAACGACGGCAAACATATCCAGATCGGCGCCAACGGCGATGCGATCTTCAAGCGCTTTATGCAGGCCATCGGCCGCCAGGACCTGGCCGATGACGTGACACTGACTAGCAATGACGGCCGCGATGCGCGACGCGACGAGATTTATGGCGTGATCGACCGCTGGGTCGGCTCGCTACCGCTTGAGCAGGTGCTGACCACGCTGAACCAGGCCGATGTGCCGGCCAGCCGCATCTTCAGCGCCGAAGACATATTCCACGACCCGCAATTTCTCGCCCGAGAAATGCTCCTGTCAGCCAAGCTGCCAGACGGAAAAGCCTTCAAAATGCCGGGCATCGTACCCAAACTGAGCGACACACCAGGCGAGGTGAACTGGGTCGGCCCGGAACTGGGCGAGCACAATGAACAGGTGCTGAGTGGGCTAGGTTACAGCCATGAGCAGATCGCCCAATTGCGTAGCGATGGCGCCATCTAATCAGCAACGCCAGCAAGCGAGCTGTTAGAGGTCAACGCCGTATTTTGCGTAGATCCCCTCAATAACGCCGCGTTGCTTGAGTATCAGAATGGCTGCATCAAGCTTGCCGACCCAGACCTCATGGCGCGGCTGAACACGCATGCTGATATCAAAAGAACTCATCACATCGCCAATCTCGAGATCCCGGTACTCAGGGATCTTTGCCAGGCTGTATTGCGCAATCGCCTTATTGACCACAATTTGATCGAAGCGCGATTTGGCCAGCATCTCCAGCAATTGCGCTTCATTCAGTGCATTGCGCCGATCCAGCAGCCCCTCATCAATCAACGCACGCAGGTCTGGGTAGGCATAGCCACGCACTAACCCAACTGACTTACCGCGCAAATCCTCAGGCCGCGCCACCGGGAAGGCCTTGCCTGGGGCAAACACCATGACATCGACGACCTTGCCAAACGGTACCGAAAATACCCCAGGTGTCGACTGCCCCTGCACCCAGCCCGGATAAACACCCGGCTCGATATCCAGTTGCCCGCCATTAAACAACAGGCCAAGGCGCGGATAGGGGTAGTACTGCACGTTGAAGGTATCGCCCGTCAGCTTGTCCAACTCATCGAAAATATCCTGATAGATACCGGTCTTATCCTGCTCGATCATCATCGGCGGGTAGTTATAAAAACCAACATCAAAACTAGCGGCATGGACACCAGCCAGAGGAAAGAAACCGCACAGCAGCACAACCGCTTTGATCAACCCCTTCACCCGACTACCTCTACTGCACAACACACTGCCGCTAAAACGCGCCAAACCACCAGGCCACTGCAGCACCCAGCACGAGCAAACCCAGCCACCAGACGATACCGCCATGCCCGCCCGACTGCACCACCGATACACCTTCCATCTGTCGATCCGTTCCGCAGCCCTCGACTAAATCCTTGGCCTCTTTCAAGCCCAGCCCCCTGAGCTCGCGCAGCAGTTTGATCGCCTCGATTTTCTGCCCACGCTCAAGCGCCGCCACTACCTGCGCGGGTAAATCCTGATCAGACTCAGCCATCGCACATCCCTCTCCGGTAAGTAGCCAGAGCATAGCCACAAAAAAAGCCGGCCCCTTGCGGGTACCGGCTTTATTGACCAGCGCCGGGCTTACAGCGGCTTGCCGCGATTACCGTGCTGGGCCACAAAACCCTGTACGGTTTTTAGGTCATTGGCCAGTACCGTGCAGCGCTCTTCACGCTCAAACAGATCCGCCAGGTGCGCCGGCAAGGCAGGCGCCTGACCGACACCGGCCTTCTCAACGGCTTCCGGGAATTTCACCGGGTGAGCGGTACCGAGGATGACCATCGGCGTCGCCAGGCTGCGACGGCACTCACGTGCAGCACGCACGCCAATCGCCGTGTGCGGATCAAGCAGCTCGCCACACTCGTTAAACACCTCGGTGATGGTTTCGCAGGTCTGCGCATCATCCACCGCGAGGGAGTCGAACAGCTTGCGTGCTTCGGTCCAGCGACCCTGATCAACACTGAAACCGCCGCCCTGTTTGAAGTTGGCCATCAGCTCGGCGATTGCCGCACCGTTACGGCCGTGCAGGTCAAACAACAGACGCTCGAAGTTCGACGACACCATGATATCCATGGACGGCGACAGGGTCGGATGCAGGGTGTCCTTCACATACTGATTGCCGCTCATAAAGCGGTGCAGGATGTCGTTACGGTTGGTCGCGACGATCAGCTGGCTGATCGGCAGGCCCATGTTACGCGCCAGGTAGCCGGCGAAGATGTCACCGAAGTTACCAGTCGGTACCGAGAACGCGATGGAACGCGCCGGACCACCGAGCTGCAGGGCTGCGTGGAAGTAGTAAACGATCTGGGCCATGATCCGCGCCCAGTTGATCGAGTTCACCGCGACCAGACGGGTGCCTTTGAGGAAACCCTGATCAGCGAAGCTGTCCTTGACCATTTCCTGGCAGTCATCGAAGTTGCCTTCGATGGCGATGTTATGGATGTTGTCGCCGAGGATGGTGGTCATCTGCCGGCGCTGCACCTCGGACACACGGTTGTACGGGTGCATGATGAAGATGTCGACGTTATCGCAGGCCTTGCAGCCTTCGATGGCCGCCGAGCCGGTATCACCGGAAGTGGCGCCCATGATCACTACGCGCTCATTGCGCTTGGCCAGCACGTAATCGAGCAGACGACCGAGCAGCTGCAGAGCGAAATCCTTGAACGCTAGGGTGGGGCCGTGAAACAACTCCAGCACCCACTCGTTACCGTTCAGCTGACGCAGCGGAGCGACAGCGCCATGGGCAAACACGCCGTAGGTTTCTTCGAGGATCTTTTTAAAGTCGGCATCCGGAATGCTGCCAGTGACGAACGGGCGCATGACCCGGAAGGCAAGCTCGTGGTACGGCAGGCCGGCCCAGGAGGCGATTTCTTCCTGGGTGAAACGCGGCAGATTTTCCGGTACATACAGGCCGCCATCACTGGCCAGGCCGGCGAGCAGCACATCTTCGAAATTCAGGGCCGGTGCCTGGCCACGGGTACTGATATAGCGCATAGGGGAAAACCTTCGGTTAAATCTTCGAGAGCCACCGCAGCCCGGCTGCGGCGGCCAAAAGCGGATTAGTTCAGCTGCTCGACGCGGATACGCACAACGCTGCCGACCACATCAGTCAAGGCTTCAAGGGCGCTGATCGCCTCATTGATTTGTGCCTCTAGCACGCGATGGGTGACCAGGATCATCGGCACCAGACCGTCCTGCTCCTCAGCTTCCTTCTGCATGATCGACTCGATATTGATCCCGCGTGCCGACAGGATGCTCGCGACCTGGGCCAGCACACCCGGATGATCCTTGGCCTGAATGCGCAGGTAATAAGCGCTCTCGCAAGCTTCAATCGGCAGTATCGGGTGATCGGACAGCGAGTCGGGCTGGAAGGCCAAGTGCGGCACGCGGTTGGTTGGATCGGCTGTCAGCGCACGGACTACGTCAACCAGATCAGCGATAACCGAAGACGCAGTCGGTTCCATACCAGCACCAGCGCCGTAGAACAGTGTGCTGCCAGCGGCATCACCATTGACCATTACGGCGTTCATCACGCCGTTGACGTTGGCGATCAGACGATCTGCCGGGATCAATGTCGGGTGTACGCGCAACTCGATACCAGCGTCGGTACGACGGGCAACGCCGAGGTGCTTGATGCGATAGCCCAGCGCTTCGGCGTAGTTCACGTCAGCGGTGGTCAGCTTGGTGATGCCTTCGGTGTAGGCCTTGTCGAACTGCAGCGGAATACCAAAGGCGATGGAAGCCAGGATGGTCAGCTTGTGTGCAGCATCGATGCCTTCAACGTCGAAGGTCGGATCAGCTTCGGCATAACCCAGCGCTTGCGCCTCAGCCAGCACGTCGTCAAAGGTACGACCCTTCTCGCGCATTTCACTGAGGATAAAGTTGCCAGTACCGTTGATGATGCCGGCCAGCCAGTTGATACGGTTGGCTGCCAAGCCTTCGCGAATCGCCTTGATCACCGGGATACCGCCAGCAACAGCGGCTTCAAAGGCGACAATCACGCCCTTTTCACGCGCTTTGGCAAAGATTTCATTGCCGTGCACAGCGATCAGCGCCTTGTTGGCGGTAACCACGTGCTTGCCGTTTTCGATGGCTTTGAGCACCAGGTCCTTGGCCAAGGTGTAACCGCCGATCAGCTCGATAACGATATCGATCTCAGGGTTGTTCACCAGCTCAAACACATCGTTGGTGATGCTAATACCGGTCGTGTCGTACTG
>Ga0155449_1333_pt1 | contig 23393 bp, 20 predicted proteins | sample RifCSPhighO2_02_FD_111897 | JGI IMG/M metagenome (GOLD analysis project Ga0155449, IMG submission 111897) | Pseudomonadales bacterium RIFCSPHIGHO2_02_FULL_60_43 | reverse complement strand
CCGCGCCATTCCTGCGGCCGGCATATACTCTGGCCAGTCATTTAGTCAAACAGTGCCTCCCATGCTGAAAAAGCTGTTCAAGTCCTTTCGTACCCCTGCCCGCCGTGGCAACCATTCACACAGCACGCCTGAAGTGCTGAGCAGCAGCCAGCACCCGATCGAACGCGGTGAAATCAGCCGCTACGCCATCAGTGTGGTCGAACGCCTGCAGCAGGCAGGCTACCAGGCGTATCTGGTCGGCGGTTGCGTACGCGATCTGCTGCTGGACATTGACCCCAAGGATTTCGACGTGGCCACCAGTGCCACGCCCGAACAAGTGCGCGCCGAGTTCCGCAATGCCCGGGTCATTGGCCGCCGCTTCAAGCTGGTTCACGTGCACTTCGGCCGTGAAATCATTGAGGTCGCCACCTTCCGCGCCAATCACCCGGAAGGCGAGGAAGAAGAAAACAGCAACCTGTCCTCGCGTAACGAGAGCGGACGCATTCTGCGTGACAACGTGTATGGCAGCCTGGAAGACGACGCCCAGCGTCGCGACTTCACCATCAATGCGCTGTATTACGACCCGAGCACCGAGCGTATCCTCGATTACGCCAATGGCGTGCACGACATTCGCAACCACCTGATCCGCCTGATTGGTGACCCGACCCAGCGCTACCAGGAAGACCCGGTGCGCATGCTGCGTGCGGTGCGTTTTGCCGCCAAGTTGGATTTCGACATCGAGAAACACAGCGCCGCGCCGATCTACAAACTGGCCCCGCTGCTAGGCGGCATCCCCGCTGCGCGCCTATTCGATGAAGTACTCAAGCTGTTTCTCGCCGGCTACGCGGTGTACACCTACGAGCTGCTGGTGGATTACGGCCTGTTCGGCCAGCTGTTCCCGGCCAGCGCCGAGGCGCTGAAACTCAACCCGGATTACACCGACCAGTTGATCCGTAATGCGTTGGATAACACTGACCTACGCATTCATCAGGGCAAGACAGTCACCCCTGCGTTCCTCCTAGCAGCACTGCTGTGGCCAGCCCTGCCAGCCCGCGTGATCAAGCTGCAGGATCGCGGTATGCCGCCGATCCCGGCCATGCAGGAAGCCGCTCACGAGCTGATCAGCGAACAGTGCCAGCGCATCGCGGTGCCCAAGCGCTTCACCATGCCGATCCGCGAAATCTGGGATATGCAGGAACGCCTGCCACGCCGCAGCGGCAAACGCGCCGATATGCTGCTGGAAAACCCACGCTTCCGCGCTGGCTACGACTTCCTGCTGCTGCGCGAAAGCGCAGGCGAGGAAACCGGTGGCCTGGGCGACTGGTGGACCCGCTATCAGGATGTCAGCGACAGCGAGCGGCGCAATATGATCCGCGACCTCAGCAACAAGGACGATGGCCCAGGTGCCCCCCGTAAGCGCAAACGCAATAACAGCAAGCGTAAACGCGGGCCGGCTGCTGAGAACTCGAGCAGTACAGCCGGCGAATAATGGAACGCGTCTATATCGGCCTGGGCAGTAACCTGGCCACACCGATCGAGCAACTGCGCAGCGCGCTGGCCGCCCTGGCCGCGCTGCCGCAGACAGATCTGATTGCCCAGTCATCCTTCTATAGCAGCGACCCATTGGGTCCTGCGGATCAACCGCGCTATGTAAATGCCGTGGCGGCACTGGATACCGAACTCAGTCCATTGGCCCTGCTGGATGCCTTGCAGACGATCGAACTTGAGCAAGGCCGTACGCGAAAGGCCGAGCGTTGGGGGCCACGCACCCTCGACCTGGATATTTTGCTGTTCGGCGAACGCTTACTGGATGAGCCGCGCCTGACCGTGCCGCACTACCACATGCACGCCCGCGCCTTTGTCCTCTACCCGCTGGCTGAGATCGCCACCGGCCTAAAGCTGCCGGATGGCCGCGCCCTGATAGAACTGCTTGGGGCTTGTCCTTATGCAGGGCTGGAACGCCTCAGCGAAACAGCGTTGACCTGAATTCCGGACAACTTCGACTGCTGGGTCATGCAGCCGCAGCAGTAATAATCCTACCTGCGAGCTGGCACATTGGCGGTAACGGCAGTAACAAGCCGGTAACACCTGCAATTGACTTCGAGCCCCCCCATCAGGACTATAGGCGTCCCGTTGCCCCGCACCGGTGCAATTCGAGGCCAATGCAGGCCAACTTGAAGCAGCACAACTGCTGACTGAACGCCTGAGTGAGGACAGTTTTCATGCCTGATGTAACCCTGACCACCCTGCAAAGCCTCAAGCGGAGCGGCGAGAAAATCGCCATGCTGACCTGCTATGACGCCACGTTCGCCCAGACGGCCTGCCAGGCCGGTGTCGATGTGCTGCTGGTGGGCGATTCCCTCGGCATGGTCTTGCAAGGCCATGACAGCACGCTGCCCGTCACTGTCGCCGAAATGGCGTACCACACCGCCAGCGTCAAACGTGGCAACCAGGGCGCACTGATTCTCGCCGATCTGCCCTTTATGGCCTACGCCACCCTTGAGCAAGCCCTGAACAACAGCGCGGCACTGATGCAAGCCGGCGCCCACATGGTCAAGCTTGAAGGTGCAGCCTGGCTCGCCGAGCCAATTCGTCAACTGGCTGAGCGCGGCGTACCCGTATGCGCCCATCTCGGCCTCACCCCGCAGGCGGTGAACATCCTCGGTGGTTATAAGGTGCAAGGCCGCCAGGAAGCCCAAGCGCGGCAGATGCGCGCTGACGCCATGGCACTGGAACAAGCCGGCGCGGCGATGCTGCTGCTGGAATGCGTACCCAGCGAACTGGCCGCTGAAATCAGCCAAGCCGTGAAGATCCCAGTCATCGGCATTGGCGCCGGCGTTGCCACCGACGGTCAGGTGTTGGTCCTGCATGACATGCTTGGGCTGTCGCTGAGCGGCCGCACGCCAAAATTCGTGAAGAACTTTATGGCCGGCCAGAGCAGCATCCAGAGCGCCATCAGTGCGTACGTCAAAGCGGTCAAAGACCAGAGTTTCCCAGCAGCCGAACACGGATTTTCTGCATGAACACAGTTAAAAGCGTGCGCGAGTTGCGCGCCGCTGTCGCCCAGGCCCGTGCCGAAGGCAAACAGATCGCCTTCGTCCCGACCATGGGCAACCTGCATGCCGGTCACGCCGCACTGGTGGAGAAAGCCGCCCAGCGTGCCGATTTCGTGGTCGCCAGCATCTTCGTCAATCCCTTGCAGTTCGGCCCCAGCGAAGACCTCGACAAATACCCGCGCACCCTGCTCGCCGATCAGGAAAAGCTGGTCGAAGCCGGCTGCCATCTGCTGTTCACCCCGGATGTCGAGGAAATGTACCCGCACGGCATGGACGGCCAGACCCGCGTCAGCGTACCGGGCGTGTCTGAAGGCCTCTGCGGCGCCAGCCGCCCAGGCCACTTCGAAGGCGTTGCGACCGTCGTCAGCAAGTTGTTCAACATGGTGCAGCCGGATCTGGCGATTTTTGGCCAGAAGGATTTCCAGCAGCTGGCGGTGATCCGCACCCTGGTGCGTGACCTCAATATGCCGATCCAGATTATCGGCGAGCCGACGGTGCGGGCCGACGATGGCCTGGCGCTGTCCTCGCGCAACGGTTACCTGAATACGGCACAGCGTGAAGTTGCGCCGGTGCTGTACCGTACCCTGCAAGAGATGGCCACAGCGATTCGCGCCGGTGAGCGTGATTACGCCAAACTGGTCGCCGTTGCACAGCAGCAGCACAGCGCCGCGGGCTTTAGCCCGGATTACCTGGAAGTACGCGAAGCCAACAGCCTACGTCCAGCCACCGCTGATGATCGCCGCCTGGTCATACTGCTGGCCGCGTTTATTGGCAGTACCCGGTTGATCGACAATCTGGCGTTCGACCTCGATACTCCAGGCTGATTCAAGGCGTAGATGCTGTCCCCACGCCCGCCAGTTACACTCAAGGCCCGGATAACTCCGGGCTTTTTTGCATGATTCGCCGCACCCAAAACAAGGAACACGCACCAATGGCCTACTTCCAGCAAACGCATGACGTCACCAGCCTGCCCGCCTGGCAGGCGCTGCGCGAGCAGCGCGAGCAGATGAACGACTTCAGCATGCGCGAGGCCTTTGCCCGTGACCCGCAACGTTTTACCCGTTTTTCCCTGAGCAGCAGCGGTCTGCTGCTGGACTACTCAAAGAACCTGATCGACGAAAAAACCCTGGAACTATTGGTGCAGCTGGCTGAACAAGCCCAGCTGCCAGCGTCCATTCACGCCCTGTTCAGCGGCGATAAGGTCAATGCCTCTGAAGGGCGTGCAGCTCTGCACACAGCCCTGCGCAGCCCGATTGGCCGCACCCTGAAACTCGACGGAGTCGACCTGATTCCACAAGTGCACCGCGTACTGCATCAGATGACCGAATTGGTCAGCCGCGTGCACAGCGGCCTGTGGCGCGGCTACAGCGACAAACCGATCACCGAAGTGGTGAACATTGGTATAGGCGGTTCATTCCTCGGCCCTCAGTTGGTGTCCGAAGCACTGCGGCCCTTTACCCAGCGCGGCGTGCGCTGTCATTACCTGGCGAATATCGATGGCAGCGAGTTCCGTGAACTGACGGCGCGCCTGAACCCACAGACCACGCTGTTTATTGTCTCGTCCAAATCCTTCGGTACGTTGGAAACCCTGAAGAACGCCCTGGCCGCACGCGACTGGTACCTGGCACTGGGCGGCCCGGAAGCCGAGCTGCACAAACACTTTATTGCGGTGACCAGCAACCAGAAGGCTGCGATCGAATTCGGTATCAAGGCGGAAAACATCTTCCCGATGTGGGACTGGGTCGGCGGGCGTTACTCACTGTGGTCGGCCATCGGCCTGCCGATTGCCCTGGCCATCGGCATCTCCAACTTCAAAGAACTGCTGGCCGGCGCCTACGCCATGGACCAGCATTTCACCCAGGCGCCACTGGCGGAAAACATGCCCGTCCTGATGGCCCTGCTGGGGATCTGGTACGGCAACTTCTGGGGTGCGAAAAGCCAGGCAATCCTGCCTTACGACCACTACCTGCGTAACTTCACCAAACACCTGCAGCAGTTGGACATGGAATCCAACGGCAAGAGCGTGCGCCAAGACGGCAGCCCCGTGGACTTCAGCACCGGGCCGGTGATTTGGGGAGGCGTCGGCTGTAACGGCCAACACGCGTATCACCAGCTGCTGCACCAGGGCACCGAACTGATCCCGGCGGACTTTATCGTCCCGGTTAATAGCTTCAGCCCGCTGGCCGACCATCACCAGTGGCTGTTTGCCAACTGCCTGTCACAGAGCCAAGCCTTGATGCACGGCAAGACCCGCGAGGAAGCCGAAGCCGAGCTGCGCGCCAAGGGTCTGGACGAGTCCGAAGTGCAACGTCTGGCACCGCACAAGGTGATCCCCGGTAACCGCCCGAGCAATATCCTCGCGCTCAACCGCGTCGACCCGTTCAACCTCGGCGCACTGGTAGCACTTTACGAGCACAAGGTCTTCGTACAGAGCGCCATCTGGGGCATTAACGCCTTCGATCAGTGGGGCGTCGAACTGGGCAAGGACCTTGGCCAGGGCGTTTATCAGCGTCTCACCGGCCAGCTCGACGAGCCCGCCAGTGACGCCTCGACACAAGGCTTGATCCAGCACTTCCGCGAACGGCATCGCGGCTGATCCACAGCGACCGAGCACAAGGCCAGCACTTGAACCAAGCACCCGCTTGGTTCACCCTACGAACATCGCGGAACACAACAACAAGGACCCGCCATGTTCGAAATCACCCGCCACCCCGTGCCCGATGCCGTGCGCCAACGCGCCCACCTGGACAACGACGACTACCTGCGCCTGTACCAGCAATCGGTGGAGCAACCGGAAATTTTCTGGGCCGAGCAGGCCAAGGCCTTTCTTGACTGGAGCAAGCCCTGGACCAGCGTGCAACAAGGCGACCTGCTAAGCGGTTCGGGCTCGTGGTTCAAGGGCGGGCAACTCAACGTCAGCTACAACTGCATCGACCGTCACCTGGAAAAACGCAGCGAGCAAATTGCACTGATCTGGGAAGGCGACAACCCCAGCGAATCGGCTCACATCACCTACAAGAAGTTGCACCACAACGTCAGCCGCCTGGCCAACGTGCTGAAAAGCCGTGGAGTGAAAAAGGGCGACCGAGTGTGCATCTACATGCCGATGATCCCCGAGGCCACCTACGCCATGCTCGCCTGCACACGCATCGGCGCGGTGCATTCGGTGGTATTCGGCGGTTTCTCCCCGGATGCATTGCGCGACCGCATCCTGGACTCCGACTGCCACACGGTGATTACCGCCGATGAAGGCGTGCGCGGCGGCAAGTACGTGGCGCTCAAGGCCAACGTCGACAAGGCGCTGCAGAGCTGTCCAGCAGTGTCCACGGTAGTGGTGGTCGAACGCACCCAGGGCGAGATCGATTGGGTTGAAGACCGCGACATCTGGTACCACGAAGCCCTGCGCGACGCCGACGGCAACTGCCCACCAGAGCCGATGGACGCCGAAGACCCGCTGTTTATCCTCTACACCTCCGGCTCCACCGGCAAACCCAAGGGTGTATTGCACAGCACTGGCGGCTATCTGCTGATGGCGGCGATGACCCACAAGTACGTGTTCGACTACCACGAAGGCGATATTTACTGGTGCACCGCCGACGTTGGCTGGGTCACCGGGCACAGCTATATCGTCTACGGCCCCCTGGCCAACGGCGCAACCAGTCTGATCTTCGAAGGCGTGCCCAACTACCCGACGGCTTCACGCTTCTGGCAGGTGATCGACAAGCACCAGGTGAACATTTTCTACACAGCGCCCACCGCCCTGCGTGCGCTGATGCGTGAAGGCACTGGCCCGGTCGAATGCACCGAGCGCACCAGCCTACGCCTGCTCGGCAGCGTCGGCGAGCCGATCAACCCGGAAGCCTGGGAGTGGTATTACAACGTGGTCGGCGAACGCTGCTGCCCAATCGTCGACACCTGGTGGCAGACCGAAACCGGCGCCATCCTGATCACCCCACTGCCCGGCGCCACCGACCTCAAACCCGGCTCGGCAACCCGGCCGTTCTTCGGCGTACAGCCAGTGCTGCTGGATGAACAGGGCAAGGAGATTGATGGCGCTGGTAGCGGCGTACTGGCGATCAAGGACAGCTGGCCAAGCCAGATTCGCAGCGTTTACGGCGACCATCAGCGGATGATCGACACCTACCTCAAGCCCTACCCCGGTTACTACTTCAGCGGCGACGGCGCGCGCCGCGACGAGGACGGTTACTACTGGATCACCGGCCGGGTGGATGACGTGATCAACGTCTCCGGCCACCGCATCGGCACCGCCGAAGTGGAAAGCGCCCTGGTGCTGCATGACGCCGTCGCCGAAGCTGCCGTGGTCGGTTACCCGCATGACCTCAAAGGCCAGGGCATCTATGCCTTCGTCACACCGATGAACGGCGTGGAAATCAACGATGCGCTGAAGCAGGAACTGCTGGCCTTGGTCGGCAAGGAAATTGGCAGCTTCGCCAAACCCGAGCTAATCCAGTGGGCGCCCGGTCTGCCGAAAACCCGTTCGGGCAAGATCATGCGGCGCAAGATCGCCTGCAACGAGCTGGAAAACATGGGCGACACCTCGACTCTGGCCGACCCGACGGTGGTCGACGGTTTGATCGAGCAGCGCCTGAACCGCTGAACCCAGACGTAGAGCGGCCATGCCGTGGGCATGGCCGCTCTTCAGAGCCCTTATGGAATTTCTTCGTCGCCGTATCGAAAGCCAAGTTCTTAGTCTCAGCGGTATCGCCTTGGGGCAAATCGACTTCGAAAAGCCCCAGGACGACCCCGGCCTATTCGGCCCCGACTCGGTGAGCTGGCAGGTGCATGGCGACTTCACCAGCATGCTGATCGGCGGGATCAGCGCCCTGCTCCTGCAAGCTCTGCATCCGCTGGCATTAGCCGGGGTGTGGGATCACTCGAATTTTCGTGAAGACCTGCTTGGCCGCCTGCGTCGCACCGGCCAGTTTATATCTGGCACCACCTACGGCTCGCGCGCCGATGCCGACTGGCTGATCGATAAGGTCAAGACCATTCACCTCAAAGTCACAGGCACCGCCCCGGATGGCCGCACCTATGCCGCCAGTGATCCAGCGCTCCTCACCTGGGTGCATGTGGCCGAGGTGTACAGTTTTCTCCAGGCACACCTGCGTTACCGCAACCCACAACTGAGCGATACCGATCAGGACCGTTACTACGCGGAAATCGCCCTCATCGCAGAGCGCCTGGGCGCGACCCAGGTGCCGCGCTCACGCGCCGAGGTCGCCGCCTACCTGGCAGCTGTGCGCCCCGAACTGCTCTGTGATGAACGCTCGCTGGAAATCCTGCGCATCCTGCTCAACGCCCCGGCACCCAGCGCCCTCGCCGCCCCGGCGGCCAAGCTGCTGATGCAGGCTGGCATCGACCTGCTACCGGATTGGGCGCAGCAGATGCTCGACCAGCAGATCAGCCCGTCGCGTAGCAAGGTGATCCATGCCGGCGTAAACAGCCTGGCCCCCGTGCTGCGCTGGGCGGTTCGCGGCGGCGCCATCCACCGTGCGCGCAAACGCCTGAACCTGCCGCCACACTGACCGGCCGGTTCGCGCGCTGGCCGGCCGGTTCGCGCGCTGGCCGTAAACAAAGCCGCTGTGCCACCATAGCGACCTTTCGCGGCCTGCCGCGCCAGTTACTTGTGAGGATCGCGTTATGCAAGACGTTGTCATCGTTGCCGCCACCCGCACTGCAATCGGCAGCTTCCAGGGTTCACTGGCGAATATCCCAGCCCCTGAACTCGGCGCAGCGGTAATCCGCCGCCTGCTAGAACAAACCGGCCTGGACGGCGCGCAGGTCGACGAAGTGATCCTTGGCCAGGTACTTACCGCAGGCAGCGGGCAGAACCCGGCGCGTCAGGCAGTAATCCTCGCCGGCCTGCCGCACGCTGTGCCAGCGTTGACCCTGAACAAAGTCTGCGGCTCGGGCCTGAAAGCTCTGCACCTGGGTGCCCAGGCGATCCGCTGCGGCGACGCCGAAGTGATCATCGCCGGCGGCATGGAAAACATGAGCCTGGCCCCCTACGTCATGCCTGGCGCGCGTACCGGCCTGCGCATGGGCCACGCCAAGCTGGTCGACACCATGATCACCGACGGCCTGTGGGACGCCTTCAACGACTACCACATGGGCATCACCGCCGAGAATCTGGTCGACAAGTACGGCATCAGCCGTGAAGCCCAGGACGCCTTCGCCGCCGCCTCGCAGCAGAAGGCCGTCGCTGCTATCGAGACCGGGCGCTTTGTCGACGAAATCACTCCGATCATGATTCCGCAGCGCAAAGGCGAGCCACTGGCCTTCGCCACTGACGAGCAGCCACGCGCCGGCACCACCGCCGAGTCTTTGAGCAAACTCAAGCCTGCGTTCAAGAAGGACGGCAGTGTCACCGCCGGCAACGCCTCCAGCCTCAACGACGGCGCCTCCGCCGTGCTGCTGATGAGCGCAGCCAAAGCCCAGGCCCTCGGCCTGCCGGTGCTGGCGAAGATCGCCAGCTACGCCAACGCCGGCGTCGACCCGGCGATCATGGGCATCGGCCCGGTCAGTGCCACCCAGCGTTGCCTGGCCAAGGCCGGCTGGCAGCTGGCCGACCTGGACCTGATCGAAGCCAATGAAGCCTTCGCCGCGCAGGCCTTGGCAGTGGGCAAAGAGCTGAATTGGGACGCGAGTAAAGTCAACGTCAACGGCGGCGCCATCGCCCTCGGCCACCCGATCGGCGGTTCCGGCTGCCGCGTGCTGGTGACACTGCTGCACGAGATGATCAAGCGCGACGCCAAGAAAGGCCTCGCTACCCTGTGTATCGGCGGCGGCCAGGGCGTGGCACTGGCGATCGAACGGGCCTGATTACACCGTTCAGCTATGGCGACAAAAAAGCCGGCTCCCATCAATCAGGGGGCCGGCTTTTTTATTTACCATCGACAGCAATGATGATTGCTATTGACCGCCTGCGTTTCTCAAGAGTCGGGCTGCGGCGCAACATTAGCCCCGTAGCCACTTACCCCACTCTTCCGAGGACACCCAGATGAACAAGTACCTGATCGCTTCCTTGCTTGCAGCCAGCCTGACCAGCAATGTTTTTGCCGCAGACGGCGCAGAACGCACCCTGAGCAACCGCATCGCCGCTGATGGTTTTGACCGTACCAGCATCAACCGCATCGCTGAAGATGGTGCCGATCGTACCGGCGGTAATCGCGTAGCTGCTGACGGCGCTGACCGCACTGACAATAACCGTATCGCAGCCGACGGCTTTGACCGTACCAGCATCAACCGTATCGCCGAAGATGGTGCTGATCGTACTGGTGGTAACCGCATCGCTGCTGATGGTGCAGACCGCACTGGCGGCAACCGTATTGCTGCTGACGGCGCTGACCGCACAGGCGGTAACCGCATCGCTGCTGATGGCGCTGACCGCACTGGCGGCAACCGTATCGCTGCTGACGGCGCTGATCGCACAGGCATCAACCGCATCGTCTGATCAAATAACCCTCGCAAATTAAAGGGCACCTTAGGGTGCCCTTGCTGTTTTTGCCGAGCCTGCGTCCCGGCAGGTGAATCTTGATAAACTGCGCGCCCTCCTTTTTCGAGTCGCCGCGCATGCCCTCTCTCGATCAGGCGCTGCGCGCCGCACTGCATAACCGTCAAGACCTGCTGGCCGAGCTGCATCAGCAAGGCACCGACTGCTATCGCCTGTTTCATGGCAGCCAAGAAGGCGCCGGCGGCCTGACCGTCGACCGTTACGGCCCGCAATTACTGGTACAGAGCTTCCACCAGAGCCTGAGTCGCGACGAGCTGCTACAACTGGCCGAGCAGTGCCAGGCCAGCCTCGGCACACAACTGCTACTGGTCTACAACGACCGCTCCCAGGGCAACTCGCGGATCGACCGCACTGATGCGATCTACCAGGCCGAACCGGCCGCACTGGAAGATCTGATCGGCCATGAATGGGGCCTCAACTACCGCTTACGTGGCCGCCATGCTGGGCAAGACCCGCTGCTGTTTCTTGACCTGCGCAACGCCCGCGGCTGGGTCAAAGCGCACAGCGCCGGTAAGTCGGTGCTTAACCTGTTCGCCTACACCTGTGGCGTAGGTTTGAGCGCGGCCGCTGGAGGAGCCAGTGAAGTCGTCAATCTGGATTTTGCCGAGGGCAACCTGGCGGTAGGTCGCGAGAATGGTCAGCTCAATCCGCAGCTGCAAGCCATGCAGTTTGTGCAATCGGACTACTTCCCGGCGATTCGCCAGCTGGCGGGCCTGCCGATCAACGCCCGTCGCGGGCAGAAACTGCCGCACTATCCGCGCCTTGAGCAACGACAGTTCGATCTGGTGCTACTCGACCCACCGGCCTGGGCCAAGAGCGCTTTCGGCACCGTCGACCTGCTGCGTGATTACCAGAGCCTGCTCAAGCCGGCGATTCTCGCCACCGCCGATGATGGTGTGCTGATCTGCTGCAACAACCTGGCAAAAGTCGCCATGGCCGATTGGCGCGAGCAGGTGCTGCGCTGCGCGGAAAAGCTCAGCCGCCCGGTGCGCGATTGGCAGGTGCTGCCACCAGCCAGCGACTTCCCCTCACAGGATGGCCAGCCGCCGCTGAAAACCTTGATCCTGCAGTTCTGAAGCTCCGCCAGCGTGAAGAAAATCCCCGCGTAGAGCCTCTGCGGAACTGCACACGCGTGCCATACTCCAAGGCACTTCTCGTCGGGATAGATGACGTTTTTATGCTTAAAGGAATAAAGCGCGCTGCCAGCGCCATTGCCATCGCCGTTGCCCTCTACAGCCTGCTGGGTTTTCTGATTCTGCCCGGTATCGGTTTGCGCATCGCCAACCAGCAACTGGCGCACTACGCCGAAGTACCCGCCACACTGCAGCGCCTGCAACTCAACCCGTTCAGCCTGGAACTCAGCCTCTGGGGCCTGCAGATTGGCGAGGCCGACCAGCAGCAGATCGCCTTCGAACGCCTGTATGCCAACCTGCAACTCGATAGCCTGTGGAACGGCGTGCTGCACCTGGCCGATATCGAGCTGGACAAGCCGCACAGTGAAGTGCTGTTCGGCAAGGATGGCAGACTCAATCTCACGCAACTGTTTAACGTCCCGCCTAGCACCGAGCCAGCGGTTGAAGAGCCGGCCGACGAGCCGTTCCCGCTGCGTATTTCGCGGATCAAGCTGAGTGGCGGCAACGTGCATTTTCAGGATCTGCGTCCCAGTGAGCCAATCGAGTTTATTTACGACGATCTCAACTTCGAGTTGTTCAACCTCAGCACCCTGCCTGACGACAATGCCGACATGAGCCTGGTCGCCACGGGCCCCACCGGCGGGCGCATCGACTGGACCGGACGCATCAGTCTGGTGCCAATCAGCTCCAGCGGCAGTCTGAAAGTCAGTGACGGCAAACTTAAAGCCATCTGGCCCTATGTGCGCGATGCGGTGCCGCTGGTCCTGGAGGACGGCACCGTCAATCTGAGCAGCGACTACAGCCTGAACCTGGCCAAAGGCACCGAACTGCTACTGAGCAATACCCAACTCAACGTCAGCAGCTTTGCCATCAAGAGCACGGCGGATAAAGCGTTGCTGCGCCTGGAAAGTCTGGATATCAGCGAAACCAGCGTGGACCTGGCCAAGCAGCAGGTCATCGTCGGCAAGATTCGCAGCCAGAAGCTGGAAACCTGGGCCGCGCGTGAGGCCGATGGCCAGCTCGACTGGCAGAAGCTGCTGGCCAGCCAACCCGCCAAACCAGCTCCAGCTCCAGCTCCAGCTCCAGCTCCAGCTCCAAATGAGGGTGGCTCAGGCTCCGCAGCCACGGAAGCCGAACCGGCAAAAGAGCCAAGCAAACCGACCACCGCAGAGCAATCCGCTGACCTGGAAACCGCCACTGCCGACCAGCCGGAAGAGCCCAGCAAACCCTGGCAGGTAATCCTGCGTGACGTGCAACTGCGCGACTATCAGGTGCATCTGGCCGACCGCGCCGGCGGCGCGGAAGTCAAAATAGACCTGGCCCCGCTTAATCTCGACCTAAGCGACTTTGACAGCCTGGGCACTTCACCCTTCGGCCTCAAGCTCGACACAGGAGTGAACAAGACCGGGCAGATCAAGGCCGACGGCCAGGTGCAACTGACCCCGACTACGGCCAAGCTGCAGGTGGCCACCCGCGATATCGACCTGCGCCTGGCGCAGACCTACCTGAGCCCCTTCGTGCGTCTTGAACTGCGTAGCGGCAAGCTCGGCAGCGACCTGGCGGTTGATCTGCAGAGCGTCGAACCGCTGGCATTCAGTATTGGCGGGCAAGCCGAGATCACCCAAATGCATACGCTCGACACGCTAAAGGACCGCGACTTCCTCAAATGGCAGCAAGTGCTGGTGGAAGGGATCGACTATCAACACGGCAAGGGCCTGGTGATCGGGCAGATCAAACTGCAGCAGCCTTATGTGCGCTTTATCATCAATGAAGACCTGACCACCAATATCAGCGATCTGATGATTCCACAGCCGGCAGAGGCCAACGCCAAGCCCGCAGCGGCAAGTAAACCGCTGCCGATGCGCATAGGCGGTATCAGCATCAAGGACGGTTCGGCGAACTTTGCCGACTTCAGTCTGACGCCTAACTTCGCCACGGCTATTCAGCAACTCAACGGCCAGATCGGCACACTCGACAACCAGAGCCCGAAAACCGCCAGCGTCGATATTAAGGGCAAGGTCGATAAGTACGCACCCGTCAGCATCAAAGGCAAGCTGACGCCGTTCGACCCGATGAACAGCCTGGATATCGCCACCAGCTTCAAGAATGTCGAACTGACCACCCTCACGCCCTACTCCGGCAAGTTCGCCGGCTTCCGCATACGCAAGGGCCGCCTCAACCTCGATCTGCATTACCAGATCGAGAAAGGCCAGCTCAACGCCGAAAACAAACTGCTGCTGGAAGACCTGCAGCTGGGCGAGAAAGTCGACAGCAAAGACGCCATGGACCTGCCAATCCGCCTAGCCATTGCCCTGCTCAAAGACACCGACGGCAATATCAGCATCCAGCTGCCCGTACAGGGCGACCTCAACAGCCCACAGTTCAGCGTTATGCCCATCGTCTGGCAAACCCTGCGCAACCTGGTACTACGCGCCGCACAAGCACCGTTCAAATTTATCGGCGGCCTGGTCAGCGGCGGCAGTGACGTTGACCTCAGCACCGTGCGCTTCAATGCCGGTGACAGCGAGCTCGACGGCGACGCGCAGAAAGCGCTGGATACTCTGGCCAGCGCCCTGAAGGAGCGTCCTACCCTGCGCCTGGAAGTCGAAGGCATGAGCGCGCAGAGCAGCGACGGCCCACCACTGGCTGCTGCGCGCCTGGAGCGCGAATACCAGAACACCTGGTACAAGATGCTGCAACGCCGTGGGGAGGATGTACCTGCCGAAGCCAGTGAGCTGGTGGTGGATGAGGACGACAAAGCCGTACTGCTCGAAGGCATCTACCGCACCCGCCTCAAACAGCAGCCGCCAGCCGAGTGGGCCGAACTGCCCGACGAGGAGCGCAGCGTGAAGATGCGCGAAGGTGTGCTGCAATCCTGGGCACAAAGTGAACTGCTACAGCGTCAGCTGGCCCAGGCGCGAGCGGCAGAAATAAAGAGCTATCTGGTCGAGCGCGGCGGCCTGGCCGACGAACGTATTTACCTGCTGGATGTCAATATGGCACAGGCTGACGCCAATGGCCGCGTCGCCACTACCCTGCATCTCGGCAGCGAGTAAGGTCTTCGTCATATGCGTGCATTGGCTACAACGCTGCTCCTTGCCCTGATGGGCGCATCGTCTCTTGCTCAGGCTGAGACCATGCGCTGCGGCAGCCAACTGGTAAGCCTGGATGACCGACGCTTCGAGGTGCTGCAGAAATGCGGCGAACCAGCCTTCCGCGATCTGGTCGGCTATTCGCTCGGGCCAAATGAACGGCGCGAATACCAGATCGAGGAATGGGTCTACGGTCCCGATAACGGCATGCTCAGTATTCTCACCTTCGAAGGCACGCGCCTGCGTGCCATCGAACGCCGTCGTAGCCGCTAAATAGATGAAGGCTTTTATCAGCGTCCTGCTATTACTTGTGCCCTTCTGTGCACAGGCCTCATCGACCCTGCGATGCGACAGCGGGCTGGTCAGCCTTGATGACACCACCAGCGAAGTCAGCAGCAAATGCGGCGAACCCCTGAGCCGTGACTTTCTCGGCTACCGCGAAGTGCTGGATGAATACGGTTTCTACAATGAAGTCGCGGTCGAAGAATGGTCATACGGACCGCGCAACGGCATGTACCAATTTCTGCGCTTTCAAGGCAATCGACTGATCAAGATCGACAGTAAACGCGGCAACTAGCAACACCTAACACTCACCAAACCAACGACAGGGACATTACACCATGCAACGGATAGCACTTAGCCTCTCCCTGCTGCTTCTGGCAACCAGCGCCCAGGCTAGCACCCTGCGCTGTGAGAAGGGCATCGCCAGCACCGGCGACCGCACCACAGAGGTCGCCAGCAAATGCGGCGAACCGATTGCCCGCGACATGCTGGGCTACACCCTGGATGCCCACGGCAATAACGAGTTCCTCGTCGAAGAGTGGGTCTATGGCCCGCGTAACGGCATGAACTACTACCTGCGATTCGAAGGTGGCCGCCTGAAGAGCGTTGAAAGTAAACGCGGCAGCTAAGCCTTTCCATAAGAGCCACAAAAAAGCCCCGCAGGTTATGCCTGCGGGGCTTTTTTACGCCTAATTACAGCTTGCTGCTGAAATCACGCAGCTCATCCTGAGCCTTTTCCTTGGTCCAACCGTAACGCTCTTGCAGCTTGCCGGCCAGGTACTCGCTATGACCTTCGGCGACATTCAGGTCATCATCGGTCAGGTTGCCCCAACGCTCCTTGATGCGACCATTGATTTGCTTCCACTTGCCTTTGATTACGTCAGCATTCATCTGCTTGTCCTCGTCGTTGAGTGGCTGCCAGGCCTATCGCAGCGCCTGGCACGCTTCCATGGATTACTGAGCGGTTTTCAGCGCTTCGGCGGATACAGCGCTCACACCTTTGATCTCACCTGCCTTGGCAATGGCCAGATCACGTTCAGCAGAGCTGGCAACAACCCCGGAAAGCGTAACAACGCCCTTATTGGTTTCGACCTTGATGTCGATACCACTCAAGCTGCTGTCGGCCAGGAAGGTCGATTTCACCTTACTGGTGATCCAGGTGTCGGAAACCGCATCTTCTGCTTTATCCATCGTCTCACTGGCGGCCAGCAGGGTTGGTTGCACGGTCGGGGTGTCCGCAGCCATAACCGGCCCGGCGAGCAACAGACCCAGCGCGGTAGCGGTCATGGCGGTTACTGCGAAATGCTTGATTGGCTTTTTCATAAATAATGCCTCCTGCGTGTACTGAACAATCTGCAAGCCACTACGAGCTGCAGTCTCCCCAGTACTATCGCAAGCGCTATGCCAACCTTCTTAAAATAAAATAATCTATAAATATCAATAGTTTAAAAACAAATTAGATGAGCCTGCCTCGTGCAATCTGCATGCTAGGGCCAAACGAGCAAGGCATATTGCACGACAGCTGCGACCTCGATGGACGACGAGGGTAAACGCTTTATCTACAGGCAAAAAAAGAGGGCCCCGAAGGGCCCTCTTTTCTGCTGTTTAGCAACGCGGCGATTAAACGCCCGAAGCCTTGGCAGCAGCTACATCCTTGATCGACAGCTTGATACGGCCGCGGTTGTCCACGTCCAGTACCAGTACTTCAACTTCCTGACCTTCTTTCAGAATGTCAGTCACCTTCTCAACGCGAGCGTCGCTCAGCATGGAGATGTGCACCAGACCGTCTTTACCCGGCAGGATGTTGACGAAGGCACCGAAGTCGACGATACGCTCAACCTTACCGACGTAGATCTTGCCGATCTCGGCTTCTGCGGTGATGCCCAGTACACGCTGACGCGCAGCCTCAGCAGCTTCCTTGGTTTCGCCGAAGATCTTGATCGAACCGTCGTCTTCGATGTCGATCGACGCCTTGGTTTCTTCGCAGATCGCGCGGATGGTTGCACCACCTTTGCCGATCACGTCGCGAATCTTGTCCTGGTCGATCTTCATCGCGATCATAGTTGGGGCGTTAGCCGACAACTCGGTGCGCGAAGTTGCGATGATCTTGTTCATCTGACCGAGAATGTTCAGGCGTGCTTCCAGGGCCTGATTCAGGGCGATTTCCATGATTTCTTCGGTGATGCCCTGGATCTTGATGTCCATCTGCAGCGCAGTAACGCCATTGGCGGTACCGGCTACTTTGAAGTCCATGTCGCCCAGGTGATCTTCGTCGCCGAGGATGTCGGTCAGAACGGCAAATTTCTCGCCTTCCTTAACCAGACCCATGGCGATACCAGCAACCGGCGCCTTCATCGGCACACCGGCATCCATCAGAGCCAAGGATGCACCGCAAACCGAAGCCATGGAGCTGGAGCCGTTGGACTCGGTGATTTCCGAAACCACACGAATGGTGTACGGGAACACGTCAGCAGCAGGCAACATGGCCTGGACCGAACGACGCGCCAAACGGCCGTGACCGATTTCGCGGCGACCGGTAGCGCCCATGCGACCACACTCGCCCACCGAGTACGGCGGGAAGTTGTAGTGCAGCATGAAGGGGTCTTTCTTCTCGCCTTCCAGGGTGTCAAGCAGCTGTGCATCGCGCGCGGTACCGAGGGTGGCAACCACCAAAGCCTGAGTCTCACCACGGGTGAACAGCGCCGAACCGTGGGTCTTGTCCAGAACACCCACTTCGATGTTCAGGCCGCGCACAGTGCGGGTGTCACGGCCATCGATACGCGGCTTGCCGTTAACGATGTTCTCGCGAACGGTGCGGTATTCGATTTCGCCGAAAGCGTCTTTGACTTCACCAGCAGACGGCTGGCCTTCTTCACCGGAGAACTTGGCAACGATTTCATTGCGCAGCTCACCCAGACGAGCATAACGCTCGTGCTTGACGGTGATGGTGTAAGCCTGGGAGATCGCCTCGCCGAACTCGCTACGGATAGCGTTCAGCAGTGCAGTGTTCTCAGCTTTTGGCTGCCAGTCCCACGTCGGCTTGGCGGCTTCAGCAGCCAGCTCGGCAACAGCGTTGATCACCACCTGGAATTCGTCATGGGCGAACAGTACGGCGCCCAGCATCTGGTCTTCGGTCAGCTCTTTAGCTTCCGATTCAACCATCAGTACGGCGTCTTTAGTGCCGGCTACGACCATGTCCAGGCTGGAGGCCTTGAGTTGCTCGTAAGTCGGGTTCAGCAGGTAGCCGGTTTCCGGGTGGAAGGCGACGCGCGCAGCACCGATCGGACCGTTGAACGGGATGCCGGAGATGGCCAGCGCAGCCGAGGTACCGATCATCGCAGCGATGTCCGGGTCGGTCTTCTTGCTGGTGGAGATCACGGTGCAGATGACCTGCACTTCGTTCTGGAAACCTTCTGGGAACAGCGGACGGATCGGACGGTCGATCAGACGCGAAGTCAGGGTTTCCTTCTCGGAAGGACGGGCTTCACGCTTGAAGAAACCGCCGGGAATCTTGCCGGCTGCGTAGGTTTTTTCCTGGTAGTGCACGGACAGCGGGAAAAAGCCTTTGCTTGGGTCAGCAGTCTTGGCGCCGGTTACGGCGACCAGTACGGCGACGTCGTCGTCAACGGTGACCAGCACTGCGCCGGAGGCTTGACGGGCGATACGACCTGTCTCGAGGGTAACGGTCGATTGACCGAACTGAAACTTCTTGATTACCGGGTTCACGGTGTTTTCCTTCTCTTTGTTGCCCTTGGGGAAAGCGTTTCTTGCAGCCGTTGTTCAGCATGTGAACAGACGGGTCTTACAGAATGAGTGGGCGGTTACGGGAATCGGACCCGCTATCGTCCAAAACAGCTAAAGCAGAAAAGCAAAAGCTGGAAGCAGGGTAGACCCCACTTCCAGCTTCGGCAGTCAGCTACGCGTAAGCATTGCTTAGCGACGCAGACCCAGGCGACCGATCAGGGCGCTGTAACGACTGGTGTCCTTACCCTTCAGGTAGTCCAGCAGCTTACGACGCTGGTTAACCATACGGATCAGACCACGACGGCTGTGGTGATCTTTACCGTTGGCCTTGAAGTGGCCTTGCAGCTTATTGATGTTGGCGGACAGCAGTGCAACTTGCACTTCCGGGCTACCGGTGTCGCCAGCAGCTTGCTGGTAGTCAGTTACGATTTGGGCTTTTTCTTCAACGCTGAGTGCCATGGGGCAATCCTCTCAGTTAAGAAACGGCTGCAAAGCAACCATTTCAATAGGCCGGGAATCGCTTCCCGTGTTTTTAAGTGAGGTATGACCGTGCCTATTAACAGCCACCCTCGATACACGCACACCAGAGCCGAAACCCCAGGCCTGCGCTACGGTCATGCAGACCGAATCAAACGACGCGGCGCAATACGCCCGTCTTCGCTCACTTCACCGATACCGATAAAGCGACCGTTGTGATCTTGCACCCGAACCATGCCGAACTTCGGCGCTTCCGGGGCGCGTACCGGCTGCCCTTGCAGCCAGTAGAACGAACTGTGCTCGGAGAACTGCAGCAGCGGCCAGTGTTGCAGACCGCTGTCGACCGGTTGCAGGAACTGGTCAACGGCCTCATTGCCACCTTCGCCATGCACCCGCTCCAACTCTTCGAGCGTTACGGTGCGGCTCAAATCGAAGGGGCCGGCTTTGGTTCTGCGCAGCTCAGCAACGTGTGCACCACAACCCAGCAGGTGGCCAATGTCTTCGACCAGCGTGCGGATATAAGTGCCTTTGCTGCAATCGACCGCCAGGCGCGCTTGCTCCGCTTCGCAGTCCAGTAATTCCAGGCGCGCAATAGTAACAGAACGCGGCTCACGCTCCACTACTTCACCGGCACGGGCCAACTTATAAAGGGGCTGCCCGTCACGCTTGAGCGCCGAGTACATCGGCGGTATCTGGCTGATTTCACCACGAAAGCCGGGTAGCGCCGCTTCAATATCGGCGCGACCAACGGTCACTGGGCGACGTTCCAGCACCTCACCTTCGGCATCAGCCGTGGTGGTGGTGACGCCCAGCTGCATCAGGGTTTCGTAGCCTTTGTCGGCATCCAACAGGTACTGGGAGAACTTGGTCGCCTCGCCGAAGCACAACGGCAGTACGCCAGTGGCCAGGGGATCGAGGCTACCGGTGTGCCCAGCCTTTTCGGCATTCAGCAACCAGCGCACCTTCTGCAAGGCGGCGTTGGAGCTAAAGCCTTTGGGCTTATCCAGCAGGATGATGCCATCGACGGCACGACGAATACGTTTGACCTGGGCCACGCGCTTACTCCTTGGCCTCGGGTTCATCTTCGTGCTGGCGGTCTTCACTGACCGCGCGCTCGATCAATGCCGACAACTGCGCACCGCGAATCACGCTTTCATCGTAATGGAAACGCAGGTTCGGCACGCTGCGTAGCTTCATTGCCTTACCCAGCTGCATGCGCAGGAAGCCGCTGGCATCGTTGAGCACCTTGATGCTCTGCACGACGGGATCGACACCCTCCTCAGGCTCACCACCCATGATGGTGACAAACACCTTGGCGTGGCTGGAGTCGCGGCTAACTTCCACCGCAGTGATGGTCACCAGGCCGCCAAGACGCGGGTCTTTGACTTCCAGGCGGATCAACTGCGCCAATTCGCGCTGTATCTGGTCGCCGATGCGCTGAGCCCGGCTAAATTCTTTGGCCATTTCTTACTACCTTCACTCGTCGCGCTGCCTGAAAGCAGCGGACCTAAAAGCGGCAAACGCCCGGCCGCGCAAATGCGGGGCCGGGCGCTGCGTGTTGCGACTCGTGCTTACAAGCTACGAGCCACTTGGACTTTCTCGAACACTTCGATCTTGTCGCCGACCTTAACGTCGTTGTAGCTCTTCACGCCGATACCGCACTCCATGCCATTACGCACTTCGGAGGCATCGTCTTTGAACCGACGCAGGGATTCCAACTCGCCTTCGAAGATCACCACGTCGTCGCGCAGTACGCGGATTGGACGATTACGGTAGACCGTACCTTCAACCACCATACAACCGGCAATCGCACCGAATTTCGGCGAGCGGAACACGTCACGGACTTCGGCAATACCCAGGATATTCTCGCGAACATCGCTGCCGAGCATGCCGGTCAGGGCCTTCTTGACGTCTTCGATAATGTCGTAGATCACGTTGTAGTAACGCATATCCAGACCTTCCTGCTCGACGATCTTGCGCGCACCGGCATCGGCACGTACGTTGAAGCCGAACAGTACAGCGTTGGAGGCCAGCGCCAGGTTGGCATCGGATTCAGTGATACCACCGACACCGCCACCGACCACACGCACCTGTACTTCATCGTTACCCAGGCCGCTAAGCGAGCCTTGCAGCGCTTCCAGCGAACCACGGACGTCGGATTTGAGGACGATGTTAAGCGACTTCTTCTCTTCCTGGCCCATGTTCTCGAAGATGTTTTCCAGCTTGCCGGCGTGAGCACGGGCCAGTTTCACTTCGCGGAACTTGCCTTGACGGAACAGGGCGACTTCGCGTGCCTTCTTCTCGTCAGCCAGCACGCTCATGTCGTCGCCAGCATCCGGGGTGCCGTCCAAACCGAGAATCTCGACGGGGATCGACGGGCCCGCTTCTTTGATCGGCTTGCCGTTCTCGTCGAGCATGGCGCGGATACGGCCGTAGTTGGAACCGATCAGCACCATGTCGCCTTGGCGCAGAGTACCGTCCTGAACCAGTACGGTCGCAACCGGACCGCGGCCTTTATCCAGACGCGATTCAACCACAACACCACGACCTGGGGCCGACGGAGTGGCTTTCAGCTCGAGGATCTCGGCTTGCAGCAGTACGGCTTCGAGCAGTTCGTCGACACCGGTACCGACTTTCGCCGATACAGGAACGAACGGCGTATCACCGCCCCACTCTTCCGAGGTCACACCGTGCACCGACAGCTCGCTACGAATGCGATCAAGGTCAGCGCCCGGCTTGTCGATCTTGTTCACTGCAACCACCAGCGGCACGCCAGCTGCCTGTGCATGCTGAACGGCTTCAATGGTCTGCGGCATCACGCCGTCGTCCGCTGCAACCACCAGAATCACGATATCGGTCGCCTTGGCACCACGGGCACGCATGGCGGTAAACGCGGCGTGACCAGGGGTGTCGAGGAAGGTAACCATGCCGCGCTCGGTTTCTACGTGGTAGGCACCGATGTGCTGGGTGATACCACCAGCTTCGCCAGCTGCCACCTTGGCGCGACGAATGTAGTCGAGCAGCGAAGTTTTACCGTGGTCAACGTGACCCATTACGGTCACAACCGGCGCACGAGCAAAGGTCTCGCCTTCGAACTTCAGCGACTCAGCCAGGGAGTCTTCCAGGGCGGTGTCGCTGACCAGGGTAACTTTGTGACCCAGCTCTTCAGCAACCAACTGGGCAGTTTCCTGATCCAGCACCTGGTTGATGGTCGCAGGGGTGCCCAGCTTGAACATGAACTTGATGATTTCAGCGGCTTTGACCGACATCTGCTGAGCCAGATCGCCCACAGTGATGGTCTCGCCAATCTTCACTTCACGCACGATCGGGCCTGTCGGGCTCTGGAAGCCGTGAGCATTACGCTTCTTCAGCTTGGCCTTGCCACGACCGCCACGACGGAAGCTGTCGCTTTCTTCGTCGATGGTCCGCGGCGCAACACGTGGTGCCGGGGCCTTTTCCTTGACGGTCGGGCGATGCTGAGTGGTCTTGCGCTCGCCACCGCGACGGTCGGCGTCATCATTGCGTGCCTTATCGGGGCGACGAGGCTCGTCTTTCTTACGCTCGTCAGCCACCGGGGCAGCCACTACCGGTAGCTCAACTGCTACAACCGGAGCGGCTTCAACCACGGCCTCACCCGCTACAGGTGCAGGACGCTGTGCTTCTTCTGCGGCGCGGCGCTTAGCTTCTTCGTCAGCTTTTGCTTTGGCAGCTTCAGCGACAGCACGCTGTTCAGCCAGCTCACGCTGCTTTTCAGCTTCGATCTCTTCAGCGCTGCGCTTAACGAAGGTCTTCTTCTTGCGCACTTCAACACTGATGGTCTTACTGCCAGCAACCCGCAGGGTGCTGGTAGTTTTGCGCTGCAAAGTAATTTTGCGCGGCTCTTCTGTTTTGCTGTCGCCGTGACTGCTCTTGAGGTGGGCCAACAGGGCCTGCTTCTCACTGTCAGTGACTGCTTGATCAGCACTTTTGTGTGGCAAACCTGCCTCACTCATCTGCTGCAGCAGGCGTTCAACCGGTGTATTGACCACTTGGGCCAGTTCTTTAACCGTGACTTGCGTCATGCATTTCTCTCCTCAGGCCGCAACTGCTTACTCGA